>Ga0207849_100291_pt1 | contig 20872 bp, 20 predicted proteins | sample TtaePargueraPR_12_FD_187277 | JGI IMG/M metagenome (GOLD analysis project Ga0207849, IMG submission 187277) | Aerobic enrichment media microbial communities from Bioluminiscent Bay, La Parguera, Puerto Rico - Tt and P2 (4) (SPAdes) | ecosystem: Environmental > Aquatic > Marine > Unclassified ...
CATCCCCCGCCGTTCAATGCCTTCAAGGCAGGTGCCGTAAAAAGGCTTAGTTGACTGCAGACGGATTGTCGAGGCTGTCGGAGCCTTCGAACTCGATGCCGTCAATGCCGACAGCGGCAATGATCTGCTCGATCGATTTGGTCTGGTCAACCAGGGCATCGACAAAGGTCTGGACAACAGCGTTGCCTTCGTCGTTGCCCATGGCAATCAGCTGGTCGAAATGTTCGCCGCCCTGTGCGCGGGTAACCATCGCCTTGCCGGCCAGAACCGACGTTGCAAGCTTGCCACGCAGTTCGGTATCAAGGGCTGCGTCTTTTGCAGCAACCAGATCGGAAAGCGACGGGCCTTCAACGACCGAACCGTCAACACGGGTGTAACGGCCAAGATAAACGTTCTGGATGCCCAGCGCGTCATAGTAGTGGCTGTTATGGGTGTTGTCGGAGAAGCAATCATGTTCTTCTTCCGGATCATGAAGCAGCAGGCCAAGCTTGGTGCGTTCGCCGCCCAGTTCGCCATAGGAAAGCGAACCCATGCCGGTGACGATTGCGGTCAGACCCGGAACGCCATCACCTTCAAGAACGGTTTCACGTGCTTCGCCGCCTTCGGCCCACTGAGCCGTGATCCATTCAAGGTCGGATACCAGAAGATCGCCAGCCGCCTTGAGATACGCACCACGACGGTCGCAATTGCCGTTGGTGCATGCATCGCCAGCCGCATAGTCGGTCCATTCACGTGCACCTGCACCAGCACCCGTTCCATTCAGGTCCTGACCCCAAAGCAGGAATTCAATCGCGTGATAGCCGGTGGCAACGTTGGATTCAACGTCGTCAATTTCATGCAGGCTTTCAAGCAAAGCAGCATCAATGGTCGATGCATCAATGGTTTCACCGGAAATCACCAGGGTCGGGTTGGCGACCACATTGGCGGTGTATGCCGGGTTTTCTTCGCTTTCTTCGCCATAAAGACCGGTTTCGACATAGTCGATCAGGCCTTCGTCAAGCGGCCATGCGTTAACTTTGCCTTCCCAGTCATCAACGATGGCATTGCCAAAGCGATATACTTCGGTCTGCTGATAAGGCGCGCGTGCTGCCAACCAGGCAGATTTCGCAGCACCAAAAGTTTCTGCCGACGGCTGTGCAACCAGTGCATCAATCGCAGCCTGAAGTTCTTTGGCAGTGATCAGTGAATCTTCGTAACCGGCATGCGCGATGTCGGCATAGGTCGTCAGAACGTCTTTGGCGCCCGGTGCGGCATATGCCTGCACACCAAGGGTCGACACCAATGCAGCCGTCCCGAGAATTTTTGCGATTTTCATAGGAGTTCCCATCTATCCCTGAAAGTGAGCCAAGGGCAATGCCCCGCGGATCAGAGCGGCAAAACATCTTGCGCAAATGAAGAAATTTGCTCCCCGATAGTCACCCTGATCCCTATGCTTCCGTTTAAGTGATACTGCTTGTGATAATGATTTTCAATTAGAGAATGGTTTTGTTGCCAAATTTTCACGTTTTTTGAATGTGGTAACCGCAATTTGATCTGTTCATCGGCGCAATACAGGTCATTATCACTATAGTGTTCTGACCATGACCAACCGTCCCGCCAGGAGAGGACCTGATGAGCAATCAGATGTCGGATGAAAAGCCGGATGAAAAGAAAGTCAAACTTTGGGACTTCCCGGTACGCCTGTTTCACTGGTCGCTGGTTGCGGCCATTGTCACGGCATGGTGGACCAACCGGGAACTGATGATCGATATTCACGCCATTGCCGGTTACACCGTATTGGCCCTTGTGCTGTTTCGCATCATCTGGGGCTTTGTCGGCAGTTCGAATGCGCGCTTTGCATCCTTTATCAAGGGCCCGAAAAAGGTCATTGGCTATGCGCTGCGGATCCCCCGGGGATCAATGGCAGATCTGACCTATGCCGGGCATAATCCGGCGGGCGGCTGGATGGTAATGGTGTTGCTGGTTCTTGTCGCGGTGCAGGCGGTAAGTGGCCTGTTTGCCAGCGAAGATACCTTCCTGTTCTTTGATGGTCCGCTTGTTGCCCATGTCAGTTCCGATCTTGCCAGCACGATGAACTGGATCCATCACACCAACATCAATCTGATCTATGCGATGGTCGGGCTGCATGTTTTTGCAGCCCTGTTTTATCTTGTGGTCAAACGCGAAAATCTGATCGGTGCAATGATTACCGGTGCCCGGACGGTCCCGGCCGAACTTGCGGCCCGCTTTGCGCAGATCCGCTTTGCCTCCCCGATTGCCGGGATTGCCATTCTCGCAGTTTGTGCCGTCATTGTCTGGGCGATGGTGACGGTTGCGCGCGGATAGTCGCGTGCGGATAAACGGCCGGCGGATCATCATCTGATCCGCCGTGCCAATGGGAAAATGCCCCCGGCTTGAATTTTCCGGTGTGCTGCGCTGACAGCATGGGGGGTGAAAACCGGACCGGGGGCGCCCATCCAGGGGTAGGGACGGGCCAGTGTTTGCAATTCCGTTGGTTAGGTTATTTCGACCGATAGGTCTCGTGACAGCCTTTGCACGACTTGCCAAGATTGCCCATCGCAGCCCCCATGGCCGATTTGTCACCGGCTGCGGCGGCCATTGCCAATGCTGCTTCTTTCAGTTCCGGGAACCGTCCGGCAAAGTCATCCCAATCCGACCAGACTTTGTCGGTTGCCGTGGTTTTGACGGTTGCATCCATTGTTTTGGGTTCAAAAGCTGCCGGGGCGGCGTCTGCGGCAAAGGCGATGCCATTTGCCAGATTGCGCAATACCGGATCAGGAAGGTTGCAGTCTCCCTTAAGGTAACAGCCAAGGGTCCCCATCGCCCCGCCGATACCATCCATCAGCATCTGGCGGTTCTGAACCGTGGCATTGTCCATTGTCTCGTCGGCAAAGGCGTTGATCGGCATCATGCTGCCTGCGGCAATCATGGCGCTGAACAGTCCTGCAGTCACAAGGTGCTTCATGGCTTCTCTCTGTTGTATTTTGCGGGGTCTCTCTGATCGCCAAGCGGGCGTTTGATTCTTATCTGTATAAGAAGCATCTTGTTGCTTCCTGCCCGTCGCTCGGATTAGGGTCAGGACCGATTGTCCCAGTTGCGCCCCGAAAACCGGAATCACAAGCGCGTGAGTAGATCAGTTTTTTCGTATCTCGCGTCAAAGGAACTGCCCCGTTATGTCGTCTGCCACCCCGCAAACTGTTTCGAATTCTGATGACCAAGCCATTCGCGAAGGACGCGCGCGTGCCCGCAACCTGATCCGTGAATGGGATCTGAGGCATGCCTATATCAACGGTCTTTGGCAGGATGCCGACAGCCGCGAGACTCTTGATGTGATTGATCCGGCCCGCGGGGATGTGATCGGTGCCGTTCCGTTCATGCGCACATCCGAGGCCAGGCGCGCGATTGATGCCGCCCATGATGCCTTTGCCGGCTGGTCCCGCAGACTGGCAAAAGACCGTGCTGCCATCCTGCGACGCTGGCGCGATCTGCTTGAAACCCATCAGGAAGATCTGGCGGCATTGATCACCCTTGAACAGGGCAAGCCCTATGATCAGGCCTTGCGCGAAGTCATCGGGGCGATTGCCTATGCCGAATGGTACGGCGAAGAAGCCAAGCGCGCCTATGGCCAGACCATGCCCGCCACCCAGCGCGATCGTCGCGTTGTCGTGCAAAAGCACCCGGTGGGGGTCGTTGCGGCAATCACGCCCTGGAACTTCCCGCTGACCATGGTGGTGCGCAAATGCGCCCCGGCATTGGCGGCGGGCTGTACGGTTGTTGTCAAACCGGCCGAAGATACGCCGCTTTCGGCGCTGGCCGCGGCCAAGCTTGCCGAACAGGCCGGGTTCCCGACCGGTGTGTTCAATGTGGTTACCGGTCTGCCCCAGCCGATCGGCGAGGCCCTGACGGGGGATGAACGCGTTCGCATGCTGTCCTTTACCGGTTCGACCGAGGTCGGCAAACGGTTGATGGCGCAATGCGCACCGACTGTGAAAAAGCTGTCGCTGGAGCTGGGTGGCAATGCGCCCTTCATCGTGATGGATGATGCCGATCTTGATGCGGCTGTTGCCGGGGCGATGATTTCCAAGTTCCGCAACAGCGGTCAGACCTGCGTCTGTGCCAACCGTATTTTTGTTCAGGACGGGGTCTATGACGCGTTTGTCGAAAAATTCATTGCCGCAAGCAATGCCCAGACCATCGGCAACGGCTTTGTCCCGGGGACCGAAATCGGTCCGCTGATCAATCGGCAGGCGGTGGCAAAGGTCGAACGTCTTGTTGAAAATGCGCGCAAGGCCGGTGCCACGCTGGTCTATGGGGCCGAACGGCCCAAGGACGGACATTTTGTCCGCCCGCTGGTCATGACCGATGTGCCCCATGATGCCGACTGCTTTAACGAGGAACTGTTTGCCCCGGTGGCACCGGTTTATCGTTTCGCGACCGAGGATGAGGTGATCGAACTTGCCAACCGGGTGCGCACCGGTCTGTCATCCTATCTGTATAGCCGCGATATCGGCCACATTCAGCGCATTGCCGACAATCTGGAAACTGGTGTGGTCGGGATCAATGACGGCACCACCAGCCACGAAGGCGCACCGTTTGGCGGTGTGAAGGAAAGCGGGCAGGGACGCGAAGGTGGTCATTGGGGGCTTGAGGAATATCTTGAACCCAAATACCTCAATTACGCGATTGGCGGGCAGTAACGGCCCCGCTCGAACCAGTTCGGTCACGGGACTGAACCGGGAAAGGGGATGCGGTCAAATGAGGTTCCGACCGGTTGAAATGGGCAGATCGCAAAACGATCATTCTATCAGCTGCTGTTGTCGTTCTGCGATCCTGCCAAAGCTATGCAAAATTGATGAGTCGGATTCCGCGGAAAAACCGGTTTGAATTTGCCGTGTTTGGCAAAAATCCATGCAGTGCAAAGCATCAATCATGGCTGTTTTTTCTGCGACAATGGCGTAAATCGACGGGCTGCGATGCCTCGAACCCCTTTATATTAGTGGAATACGCGGGCATCGGGCCGGTCGGTGTCGCAGAAAATCCAGCAAAACGAGCATGTTATTTGTCATGATACGATTATGCGTTTTGCGCATGATAAGATTGTGGCGGAAATGTTTCACGATATGCGCTGTGTGCATGGGTGGAGTGAGAAAACTCTTCTCGTGGGAATGCAAAAACAGGCGTAAACCCGTTTTCAGAGAACACAACGCAAAACCCAGACGCGACAAGCGCGGGATGCTTTTGAAAGGAAACGGACATGAAAATGTATCGTGATTATGACCTGGTTGCCCTGCAGCGCGAAGCAGAACGTCTCCGTGCTGTTGCAATGCGCAACATGTTTGCTGCTCTGGTGCGCAAAGTTGGCGCACTGTTCGGTGCCAACCGCAAGCCGCACGGTGGTGTACCGGCTGGCGCATAATATCGCCAGTACCAAGAATTCCGGTGCTGACATGATCAGCACCCTTAAAAACACCTCCGCAATCCTCCCATGCGGGGGTGTTTTTGTTTGTATGCTTCACCTTGGCCCGGCGGACGGTTATTAAGGGGGATTGCTGTCCCATTCCCGATCCCGGAAAGTTGGTTTTATGAAGCTCGCCCATTACGCCTTTGGTGAAGAAAATCGCGACAACGGTACGATTGTCATTGTCCATGGTCTGTTTGGTCAGGCCCGGAACTGGACCGCGATTGCCCGTCGGCTGGCGGAAAAATACCATGTGGTCACGGCGGATTTGCGCAATCACGGCCGGTCGGGCTGGGATATGGATATGACCTATGGCGCGATGGCGGCCGATCTTGCCGAACTGATCGGGTCCGTTTCCGATAAGCCGGTTCATCTTGTCGGGCATTCGATGGGGGGCAAGGCATCAATGGTGCTGGCATTGTCGGCCAATGCCGGACTGGTTGCCGATCTGGTGATCGTTGATATCGCGCCGGTGACCTATGATCATGACTATACCGGTTATATCACGGCGATGCGCGGGGTCGATTTCGATAAGGTCACCCGCCGCGCCGAAGTTGAAGATGCGCTGTCATCCGGGGTTTCGGAAAAAGGCGTGCGTCAGTTCCTGGCCCAGAATGTCACAACGGACAAGGACAGCGGCAAAATGTCCTGGCAGGTCAATATTGACGCGATGGCGGCCCATCTTGATGACATCACCGGCTGGCCGCAATCGGATGTCAGCGGATCCTATGACGGGGATGTTCTGTTTATTTCCGGGGCCAATTCGCATTATGTCGATTCCCGTGATCGCGACCACATCAAATCACTGTTTCCCAAGGCGGCCTTTACCAGCATCAAGGGTGCCGGGCACTGGGTACATGCCGAAAAGCCCGAAGCCGTATTGCTGACCTTGTCTGCATTTCTCAAACGCTGAACAAAGGCGGGTGTCCAATGGTCGATCTTCCAAAAGGCTGGTCCATTCCCGATCTTGCCAATATCCGCATAGACGATATCGAATGCCTGTCTGACAACTGGTATCACCTTTATCGTGTCAGTTTTGATCTGAAACGGTCGGACGGATCATGGCAACATCAAACCCGTGAGGCCTATGAACGCGGAAACGGGGCGGGCATTCTGCTGTATAACCGGGCCGACCGGACGGTGATCCTGACCCGGCAGTTCCGCCTGCCATCCTTTGTCAATGGCAACCCCGATGGCATGCTGATCGAAGTTCCTGCCGGTCTGCTTGATGACCGTGATCCGGCCGCAGCCGTGATTGCCGAGGTCGAGGAAGAAACAGGCTATCGCATCGGCAAACCGCAAAAGGTCTTTGATCTTTTCATGAGCCCGGGCTCGGTCACGGAACGGTTGCATCTTTTTGTTGCCGAAGTTCGCCGCGATCACCGCGAAGGCGATGGCGGTGGCCTGCACGAAGAAGGCGAGGATATCCACGTTCTTGAAATCGCCTTTGACGATATCGCATCAATGATAAGCGATGGCCGCATTCGCGATGCCAAAACAATCATCCTGCTTCAGCACGGGTTACTGACCGGCCTGTTTGACTAACCGGTTTGTTTTGACGGAACGACACCTTTGCCAGGGCAATTACCAAGGCAATTACCAGGGCAATTCCTGGCCGTCATAGGCAAAGAACCCGCCGGATTGTCGGGGTGTCAGGCCGTCAATCACTGCAAGCATCCTGGCTGTGGCCTGTTCGGGGTTTTGCACATCAAGGCCCGATTTGGCAAACGGGCCGGAAAGTCCGGTATCGACCGTTCCCGGATGCAGGGAAACGCAAATGGCATCGGGCTTGTTGCGGGCAAGTTCAATCGATGCGGTTTTGACCAGCTGGTTCAATGCCGCCTTGGCGGCGCGATATCCGTACCATCCCCCCATCCGGTTATCACCGATACTGCCGACCTTGGCTGACAGGGTCGCAAAGACGGCCTTGCCCTTGCGCGGCAGCAACGGACAAAAATGCTTCATCAGCAATGCCGGGCCAATCGCATTGATCCGGAATTGTTTGGTCATATAGGCCGCGTCAATCTGACGCAGGGACTTTTCCGGCTGAAAGCTTTCATCATGCAGATAACCGGTCGCATCAATGATCAGGGCAATGTTACATCCATGTGCATCGGCCTGCATGCGGGCATCGCGCGCACAGGCGTCGATGCTTTCGGGGATGTCGAAATCAAGTGACGGATGGGTTTTGCGTCCATAGGTCAACACCTTGGCAAAATGCCCCGATGAGCGCAGATGGGTTGCAAAGGCGGCCCCAATGCCGCCGGTTGCACCAATAACAATCGCGATCTGACCGTTCGGGATGCTTTTGAAGTGCGGTGTTTCAATGCCTGACATCTGCGTCCCCTGGATTGTGCTTTGCGTGGGAGGTTGCGTGATGTTTTACGGTGGTGATGGCCGTGCAGTTCAGGATTGATGAGTGTCGGGATTGGGCAAAACCAAAAAGCCGCCGGCACGGGGCTGGCGGCTTTGGCAAGATTTCGGTCGGGTCCGATTATTCGGCGGCGTTGATGCGCGCGATATTCGGGGCGCTGCGGGCGCCTTTGCCTTCGTGATCGTGGCGGCGGATGAAATCCTTGATCCGCGGGCTGATCTGTTCGCGCCAGCGACGGCCGTTAAACACGCCGTAATGGCCAACACCCTGTTGCAGATGATGCATGCGCATATTGTCGGGCAGGTTGCTGCACAGCTTGTGCGCTGCCCGGGTCTGACCCATGCCGGTAATATCATCGCGTTCGCCTTCGACCGTCAAAAGGGCGGTTTTGGTAATCGCGGACGGATCAACCGGCACACCCTGCCAGCGCATGGTGCCTTCGGGCAGGCTGTGTTCATGGAACACGACCTTAAGGGTCTGAAGATAAAACTCGGCCGTCATATCCATGACCGCCAGATATTCCTGATAGAAGGATCGCTTGGCTTCGGCGCTTTCGCCGTCACCTTCGACCAGATGCAGGAACATGTCATGATGGGCCGACACATGGCGGTCCCAGTTCATGCTCATGAACCCGGCAAGCTGCATGAAGCCCGGATAAACCCGGCGCATAACACCGGCATGGGGCAGGGGCACATGCGACAGGACATGGCGTTCAAACCAGTCAAGGCTGTGCTGTTTTGCGAAATTGTTGACCTCGGTCGGGTTTTCACGCGTATCGATCGGCCCGCCCATCAGGGTCATCGAGGCCGGCTGGCATTTCTCGTTGCCGGCTGCCATCAGGGATGCGGCGGCGACCACCGGCACGGATGGCTGACACACAGCAATCATGTGGGTGTTGGGGCCAAGCTTGCGCAGGAACCGCATCAGGTAATCGATATAGCTATCAAGGTCGAAATGCCCCTGATGAACCGGGACGGTGCGCGCATCAATCCAGTCGGTGATATAAACATCGTGATCGGGCAGCAATGCCTCGACCGTGCCGCGCAGAAGCGTTGAAAAATGCCCCGACAGCGGTGCGACAAGCAGCACACGCGGATCATCGGGCTGGGTTTTCAAATGATCGGTTTCGCGCTTGAAATGCAACAGATCACAAAAGGCCTCGCTATGAACGATTTCTTCGGTGATCGGCACGGTTTCGCTGTCAATGGTCGTGGTTTCAAGCCCGAATTCCGGTTTGCCGTAACGGTGGGTGAAATGGGTGAACACGTCACATGCGGCCGCTGCTGCCCGACCCTGATGGGTATAGGACAGCGGATTGGCCGGATTGCGCAGCCACTTTTTGCTGGCATCAGCAGCCATGCGAAGCGGGCTTATTGTGGCGTGCTGCAATTCATAAAGGTGATACAGCATTTACTCTCACTCCCGGGTGACCGGCCTTTGGGCCTGTATCACCAACTGGTTACGGCATTTCATCCTGTTTATGGTCGTATGGGCGTCTGGCTGTGCGATACGACTTGGTATTCGGGTTCTGATCCGGGCTCGGGATTGATGCCGTTTTGATCCACAACCATCGGGTCGTGAAGATGTGATCAGAAATCCCCTTATTGCGTCAAAGCCTACGACAGTTCAGCTTACTTGCAATAGCCATAAAGTATGATGAAATTCCAAATTATCGTTTTCTTTGTTGATTCAAACGAAATTTTGCCAGCCTGTCGAGTGAAATTTTGCAACGCAGCGTAAACTGTTGCAATGCAATAAGTGTTTTAAGCCTGAAATGATTGCTCTCCGCTGGGCAGGTCGCAAAAACGATCAGAAAAGCAGACTCGCCCAAAATCGGGTGCGATCTCCTTTGGCGCAATGTGCGACGGTTGGTTGATCCTGCTGTACGCATAAAGAAAAGGCGCTGCTATCGGGGAATAGCAGCGCCAAGTCGTGCGGAGTATATTTTCAGTCGTCATAAGGCCCAAAAGGGAAGTCGGGCATTGGGGAAGCTCTGGCCGACAGGCGGGACAGGGTATGGGTGCGGGGTTGCCTGCCGGCCAGATGCCCGTGATGGACAAAAGCAATGGTGGCTTAAAGTCCGGGCCTCACAGATTTCAATTCGAATTCACAAGAAACGTTGCGGAACGTTTCAGACAAGACCACGAAGGCTTTGTGCCATGCCCAGGGCGATCACAAACAGGAAGAAACCTGTACTGCCGACAATCGCAACAGTGCTGCAAAGCTCGTTCAGGCGGGTCGGGTTTTCGATCAGTTTGTGCATGGTATGTCCTCCTCGATCTGTCTGAAGAAACCATACTGTTCTGATTTTGTTCTCGCAAGAACAAAATTGGAACAAAATCCGGAACATTTAATTAAGTCATTGTTTTTGAATAAATATATGGTGTGCTCGGATGTTCTCATTTTGATCGACAAATGAGAACATTCAGCATTATTTCAGGTCGTCAGGTAGAATGAAAGCCGCAGAAAACGGTGCTTTTGCGCGAGTCTTTATATTCCGGACCGATGATGGGCGATTGGGGGGCGGTTGCGGTTTTACCGATCAACGCGCTAATCGGGTATGGCGGGCGGGTTAGGACAGGCGGGGGATGGCGGGGCAAAGCGTCATGAAAGTTTGCATTTCATCCCGGCCGGATCTGGTTGACACTGGTTTGACAAGACATTGTCCGGAACCGGTCAATGCGGTCAAAATCAATTTGTTGCACGATATTCTGACTGGCCTAAAATGGGGGCCAACCCGGTGGTTGTTGAAGCCGTTTCGCAACAAATTGTTACGGTTAAACCGGATTCCGGTAAAACGGTCCATTTCGCGCTTGATCGCAGTGGTCTTACCCCCTGAGATCGTGTAACAGTGCGCTTTGCGACCGGTCTGGCGCAGCACTGTTGATCAGGACACAACATTGCTGTTTGAATCGGTACAATTGGTCAGATAACAGAATACTGCCATGACCAAATCCCGCTGGCAGATGTTCAAAATCGCAGAAATGCGTGTTGTCTGGTCATGATAAACAAGCCGGCTTTGAACCATTTGGGCACCCGTCAGAATGGTTTTGCCAGCAAATGCACAAGCACCATCGGGAATGCCGGTGGTGTTATCACGGTAAAAATGCCGTGTTCCCGTCGCCTGCCAGGATCGACTGATCCGGGGTCCCACCTTGGCGACAGGAAGGAAACGTTGGAAGGCTAAGGGCAGAATGAAACAAAGGCTTAAGCATCGTATCGCTGATATCGTGATTTTCGGTGGGACCGGAGATTTGGCGTTACGGAAACTGTTCCCCGCACTCTATGAAATGGAACGTACCGGGCGTTTCGACGATGAAACCCGCATCTTTGGCGCTTCGCGCAGCGAACATAGCGACGAGGAATTCCGCTCCAAGCTGGAAGAAGCCGGGCAAAAATTCATCCCCAAGGGCGAATTCGACGCCGAAATCTGGAAAAAATTCGCAAGCCGCATCGCTTATGTGCAGGTTTCCGCCGGCGACGAGGCCGGCTTCAAAGTCCTGTATGAAAAGCTTTCCGATCAGCCCGATCGTGATCGCGTCTATTATTTCTCGACCAGTCCGTCTCTGTTTGCCGACATGGCCTTTAACCTCAAAAAGGTCGGGCTGGTAACGCCCAATTCCCGTGTCGTGCTTGAAAAGCCGCTGGGCCACGATCTTGAAAGCTGCCGTGAAATCAACGGCCAGATCGGCGAAGTGTTCGAGGAAAACCAGATTTTCCGTATCGACCACTATCTTGGCAAGGAAACGGTGCAGAACCTTATGATCCTGCGCTTTGCCAATGCGATGTTCGAGCCGCTCTGGAACAGTGCGCATATCGATCACGTACAGATCACGGTCGGCGAGGAAGTCGGGGTCGAAGGGCGCTGGTCCTATTATGATGATGCCGGTGCGATGCGCGACATGGTTCAGAACCATATGTTGCAGTTGCTGTGCCTGGTCGCCATGGAACCGCCCTATGTTCTTGATCAGGACGCGGTGCGTGACGAGAAGGTAAAAGTTCTCAAGGCGCTGCAACCGATCAATGACAGCAATATCGACAGTTCCACCGTGCGCGGCCAGTACCGCAAGGGTGCGGTGGGCGGCAAGGAAGTGCCGGGCTACCTTGAAGAAGAAGGTGCCAATGTCGACAGCACGACCGAAACCTTTGTTGCCATCCGGGCCGAGTTGAACAACTGGCGCTGGGCGGGGGTTCCGTTCTATCTGCGCACGGGCAAACGGTTGCCCAAACGTCATTCGGAAATCGTGATCCAGTTCCGTGACGTGCCGCATCAGATTTTCCCGCTGGCCAAATCCATGACCAACTATCAGGCCAACAAGCTGGTTCTGCGGTTGCAGCCTGATGACGGCATTCATCTGGTTCTGAACAACAAGAACCCGGGGCCGGGACTTGTCCGGTTGCGTCCGACCGCCCTTAACCTGTCCTTTGCCGAGGCATTCGGGGGCCGTAGTCCCGACGCCTATGAACGTCTTTTGCTTGATGCGATTGATGGCAATAACACGCTGTTCGTACGTCGCGATGAACAGGACATTGCATGGCAATGGGTCGATGCGATTCAGGAAGCCTGGAAAAACAATCATATCACGCCCAAAGGCTACACTTCTGGAACGTGGGGCCCGTCTGCGGCCATTGCGCTGATCGAACGTGATGGACGGACCTGGAACGAAGAAGCCGGGTTCTAGGATGGTGCGGCCCTGGCCAAAAGGCCGGGGCACCACATATTCAGCATGACCCCAATTCGGGAAGAAAACATGATTAACGAACGCATTTTCAAAAGCGGCGATGACATGCTCGCGGCATTGGTTAAGGAAACCGTCGAACGACTGGAATTTGCCATCGCGACCCGCGGCCATGCCAGCATTGCTGTTGCTGGTGGCCGGTTTCCCAAACCGCTTTTCCAGACCCTGTCGACTGTCCGTCTGGACTGGTCAAAGGTAACTGTCACTCTTGGCGATGATCGCTGGGTCGGGCTTGATGATGATCAGTCCAATGAAAAGCTGGTGCGCGACAATCTGTTCATCAACGAAGCACAGAATGCCCGCTTTGTGTCGCTTAAAACATCCGATAGCAGTCCCGAAGACGCGGTTGCCACCGTCAGTGCGCGTTTGCGAACCGAAATGCACTGGCCGCTTGATATTGTCTTTTTGGGGATGGGGGATGACGGCCATACCGCATCACTTTTCCCGTCCTCAACACCCGAAGCCCTGCGTAAGGGGCTTTATCCCGAACATGGCGAGGTCGTCGCCGCTGCACGCCCGACCGTATCCCCGGTCCCGCGCATCAGCATGACGTTACCTGCCATTCTTAACGCCCGGTATATTGGGATCCATATTACCGGACAATCCAAATGGTCGACCTTTGAAACCGCGAAAAACGGCACCGATATTGAAGAAATGCCGGTTCGCGCAATTTTGCAACAGACTGACGTCCCCGTCGATCTGTGGTGGAGCGCCGAGAACCCGAAAGGCTGAACCCCATGAAACGTGAAATAGAACAGATTACCAAACGCATTATCGAGCGTTCAAAACCAACCCGCGAAGCCTATCTTGCCAAGATCGAGGCTGCTGCGTCTGATCGTCCGCATCGTTCTTCCCTGTCCTGTGGCAACCTTGCCCATGCATCGGCGGGCTGTGGTGCGGCTGAAAAGGCCCGCATCAACGGGGACGAGGGCGCAAACCTTGGCATCGTTACATCCTATAACGATATGCTTTCAGCCCATCAGCCGCTTGGCGTCTATCCCGACCTGATCAAAAAGGCCGTGTTCGAAGCCGGGGCAACCGCACAGGTTGCCGGTGGTGTCCCCGCCATGTGTGATGGCGTGACCCAGGGCCGCCCGGGCATGGAGCTCAGCCTGTTTTCGCGCGATGTCATCGCGATGTCGACGGCGGTTTCGCTGTCGCATGATGTGTTTGACGGTGCGCTTTATCTTGGTGTTTGTGACAAGATCGTTCCCGGTCTTGTGATGGGGGCACTTTCCTATGGTCATATCCCGGCGGTGTTTGTTCCGGCCGGTCCGATGCCATCGGGATTGCCCAACAATGAAAAGGCCCGCATTCGTCAGCTTTATGCTCAGGGCAAGGTTGGCCGCAAGGAACTTCTGGAAGCCGAAACCGCGTCCTATCACAGCCCGGGGACCTGTACTTTCTATGGGACGGCGAACTCCAACCAGATGCTGATGGAAGTCATGGGCTTGCATCTTCCCGGTGCGGCGTTTGTTAATCCGAATACCGAACTGCGCGACGCCCTGACCGAAGAAGCCGCGCGCCGCGCACTTGCCATCACCAAGCTTGGCAATGACTATCGCCCGATTGGCAAGATCCTTGATGAAAAGGCTTTTGTGAACGGCATCGTCGGTCTTCTGGCGACCGGTGGTTCGACCAACCATACCCTGCATCTTCCGGCCATGGCACGTGCCGCCGGGATCGAACTGCGCTGGGATGACTTTGACGAACTGTCGCGTGTCGTGCCGCTGCTGTGCCGTGTTTATCCGAACGGTCAGGCCGATGTGAACCATTTCCATGCTGCTGGCGGCATGGGCTTTGTCATTTCCGATCTTCTGAAAAACGGCATCCTGCATCCGGATCTGGAAACCATCCATACCGGGGGCATGGCGGCCTATGGCACCGAGCCGTATCTTGATAATGGCAAGCTTGCCTGGCGTGATGCGCCGGCCAACAGCCATGATGAAGAAATCCTGCGTCCGACCGAAAAGGCATTCAGTGCCGATGGCGGTCTGCGCATGCTGTCGGGCAATCTTGGCCGTGCCGTGATCAAGGTTTCTGCCGTCAAGCCGGAAAACCGCGTGATCGAAGCTCCGGCAGCGGTGTTTACATCGCAAGAAGCCATGATGGATGCCTTCAAGGAAGGCAAGCTGCATCGTGACGTTGTTTGTGTTGTACGGTTCCAGGGGCCGAAAGCCAACGGTATGCCGGAACTGCATAAACTGACCCCGCCGCTGGGCGTGCTTCAGGATCTTGGTTACAAGGTTGCCCTTGTTACCGATGGCCGCATGTCGGGTGCATCGGGCAAGGTTCCCGCTGCGATCCACGTCACGCCGGAAGGCATGATGAACGGCCCGATTGCCAAGGTCAAAGACGGCGATATCGTTCGTCTGGATGCCGAAACCGGCGAATTGATCCTGAATGTCTCTGATGCCGAACTGGCCAAACGCGACTTTGCGACCTTTGACAACAAGGCCGAACATCAGGACGGCTTTGGCCGTGAAATGTTTGGCGTGTTCCGTGAACATGTTGGTCTGGCAGAATTGGGTGCCAGTGCTGCCTTCCCGGGGGAGGCGGAAGTCGCGTAATGCAGCTGGTTGGTGATATTGGCGGGACCAATGCCCGCTTTGCCTGGCTTGACGATGCGGGCAATCCCCATACGCCGATGACATTGCCGGTGCGCGAATATGCGACCATCGGCGATGCCATGCGGGACTTTATGGTCAGGACCGACTGTTCGGACTTGCGTGAATTCGCGGTGGCCGTGGCATGCCCGGCCATGGCCGATACCATCAAGTTCACCAATAATCCGTGGGTATTCTCCAAGGAGGCGCTCAAGGCCGAGTTCAATCTTGACCGTCTTGTCGTGGTCAATGATTTCACCGGTCTTGCCATGTCGGTGCCCTATCTTGGTCCGGAAGACCTGATTACGCTGTTTGACGGGCCGGGCCGTCTGGGGCTGCCACTGGCGGTGATCGGGGCGGGCACCGGTTTGGGTGTTTCGGGTCTGTTGCCCCACGAAGGTCACTGGTTGCCGATCCAGGGCGAAGGCGGGCATGTGTCCCTGCCTGCGGTGGATGATCTTGATTACGAGATCGTCAAATTCCTGACCGGTGAACTGGGCCGTGTTTCGGCCGAACGCATCCTGTCTGGCATGGGGATTGAAAACCTGTATCGGGCGCTGGCAACGATTGACGGTATTGCGGTAACCCCCAAAACAGCAGCCGAAGTTGTCGATGGTGCACTTAAGGACGGGGATGCCCTGTGTCTTAAGGTGCTTGAACGCTTCTGCCTGTTTATGGGCGGGGTTGCCGGTGATCTTGTCCTGACGCTCGGCGCCTTTGACGGGGTCTTTATTGGTGGCGGCATTGGCCCGCGTATTGCCGATTACATGAAACAAAGCGGCCTGAAAGAGCGCATGATCGCCAAGGGCCGCTTCCGTGATTTGATGAATGATGTGCCGGTACGTCTGATGACGGCGAAATACCCGGCCCTGATTGGCTGTGCCAAGATTTTGACGGCCTGATCAGGAAACAGGAGGAATATTTATGAGCCTTTCATCGCGTGAAATTCTGTCCAAAGCCCCGGTTGTGCCGGTTCTGGTGATTGAAGACGCCAACGACGCCGTTCCTTTGGCCAAGGCACTGGTTGCCGGTGGTTTGCCGGTGCTTGAAATTACCTTGCGGTCCGATGCCGCCGAAGAAAGCATCAAGCGCATCATCGCCGAAGTCCCCGACGCCATCACCGGTGCGGGTACCGTGATCAATGCCAAGCAGATGGAACGTATGGCAGAAATCGGCTGTGCCTTTGCCGTGTCGCCGGGCCATAGTGAAGGTTTGCTCAAGGCCGCAGCCGATACCGGATGCCCGTTGCTTCCGGGGGCTGGTACGCCGTCCGAAATCATGAACCTGCTTGATCATGGCTATGACACGTTGAAATTCTTCCCGGCCGAACAGCAGGGCGGTGTTTCGATGCTTAAGGCAATTTCGGGTCCGCTGCCCCAGGTCAAATTCTGCCCGACGGGTGGGGTTTCGCTTAATAATCTCGCCGATTATTTGGCGCTGCCTAATATTATCACGGTCGGCGGGTCCTGGGTGGCCCCCAAGGATGCGGTCAAGGCCGGTGACTGGGACCGGATTACCAAGCTGGCCCAGGAAGCAACCGACCGGGTCAACGCCCTTCGCGGCTGACGACAATCAAATCATCATACAAATAAAAAGGGACCCGTCTGGGTCCCTTTTTGCGTTTGCGGGGCAAACATTTTGCGGGTGGTGGGCGCGCGGGGACTAGCGGTTTTGCAGTTGGTTCCGGTTCGGGAACGGACGATCGGTGATCCGTTCGACATACCAGCGTTCGCCATCAAATTTCCGTTGCAGACCGACATCTTCAAGTTGCGCGTCGCTAAGCGTGCTGAGCACTTCGCGCTGGTTTTTGCGTTTGCGGGCTTCGATCGAATAATTGACGATCCTGTCGATCAGGGCGCCAAACGGCATGCGTTTGGCAAAGGGATCGGTCGCGACATCGAATGGTTTTTGGGTCGAAATCTGGTGCGCCATATCGGCCTCCTGATATCTCTGGTTGAGTTGTCTTGTTGATGGTTTGATCGTCCCATATGCAAAATAAAACAGGAATTCGGTTGTTTCGCAGATTTAATGTGCAAAAATAACCAGAATGATTTCGATCGCGACCGACAGGGTGCAGGGATGAACTGGAACGATTTACGCTATTTTCTTGTTCTGGCCGAGGAAGGCAGCCTTTCCGGGGCGGCCAGACGGCTGCGCAAGGAACACACAACTGTTGCGCGCCGCATCGAATCCCTTGAAAGCGATGTCGGGACCAAGCTGTTTGACCGTCTGCCGCGCGGCTGGCAATTGACCACGGCGGGGCAAAACCTTGTGCCGGTTGCCGAACGGGTCGAACAGGAAGCACTGAGTTTCGAACGTCAGGCCAAGGGCGATGAAGCCGCCCACGGGGTGGTGCGGATTTCCGTGCCGCCGGTTGCCGGGCGTGTGCTGTTTGCGCCGCGGCTGGCGCGGCTGTTGACCGCGCATAAGGGGCTTGAATTTGAAATCATCGGGGCGGCGAATGTGGTCAATCTGGCACGGCGCGAAGCCGATATTGCCGTGCGCATGGTGACCCCGCGCGAACCCGGCCTGATCACGCGCAAGCTTTTGGAACTTGGCGTCGGGCTGTACGGGGCGGCGGGATATCGTGACCAGGTGCCGGAACCCGATTGGGAATTCTGCGGCTATGAAGATACGGCCTACGGGGCCTCGAAAAAGGAATGGGTGCGCACGGTTCTGGGGCGGGAATTGCCCTGCCGTTTCCGTGCCGATGATACCGAAACCGTTCGCCAGTTCATCGCAGCCGGCCACGGGGTTGGCGTCCTTCCCCGCTATCTGGGTGACAAGGATGACCGGCTGGAACTGATCCATGCCGATACCGACGGGCATGGTCGTGAAACCGGCTGGCTGGTCGTCCATCCCGACATGCGCCGTTCCCCCGGTGTGCGGCTGGTGATGGATGCGCTGATCAAGGCCGCAGATGAAATCGCCGAGGAATTCCAGATTTAAAACCGCCACCGAGCCCGCCGCCTTGTACCAGTATCGGAGTTGCGAGTTGGGAGCCCGAAGTTCTGAGTTTCGCGTTGAAAGGTCTGAGTTCCGAGTTCGGAACTTGCGGCGGGCATTTCGGTATCGCGCGTTTTGGTATGGGCCCTGCAACAATTACAACGTCAAAGACAAAGGCCTCCGACTGGCGGAGGCCTTTTCCATGCCCTGAGGGAGGCATTGTGCCCAAAGCCGATACCCCTATCGGTTCTGAGGCCGGTATCAAAGCGTGTCGATTGCCGCAGGTCGGACCCTTGGCCGCTTTGATCTGGTTATGCGGACCGCCGGTTGATCCGGCCATCGTCGGACCGTTCAAGACCGATGTCGCGCAATTGGGTGTCGCTGAGACGGGTCAGGGCAACGCGACTTTGATACCGCTTATAGGATGCCGCCAGAGTTCCAATAATTGCCGTGATGATAGCGCTAACACCCTTGGAAATGCTGGGGCGCGAGGGTGGGGTGGTCTGGCGTGACGCAGCCATCACCGACAGGCTTTTTGCCGAAACGCAACCGACGACGGGATTGCAATCGATCTGGTTATGGATAGCCATTTTGATGCTCCTTGATCGTGGGGGCTGTTGTGATGGGCCAACATTGCCATGCGCATAAATGCCAAGGAATTCCGATAAAATGCGCTATAGTTGTGCAATATTGCGCGGTTGAGCCATCGGTCGTCAGGCAATAGAGCAAAGTGAACAAGCTGCGCGCTGCTGACCATCATCGCGAAGGGGGCGGCTACGTTCGAGTATCGCGGTTTGGCGCAGGTGAGGGCCGGTTCGGCTTGGTGCTGGGGAAAGTTTGATCGGGGTCATCACGGTTAGTTGGCCTGATCGGTGTTCGTCAGAGCAGATCAGGTCACGTCGTGTCACTTTGTGTCACGTCGTGTGGTCAGGTCATCAGGTCAGCTTGGTTTGGGGAGTTGCGACGGGCTAGCCTGACTATCGGGCTGCGACGGCATGGGCTTGCTTGACTATCGGGCTGCCGGTGATGGCGGTTGAGGGCGATGGCACTGGCACTGGCACTGGCACTGGCAAGACAATGGCAAGACAATGGCAAGACAGGGGGGATCGATGAACTGGAATGATTTGCGGTTTTTTGTCGCGGTGGCACAGGCCGGCACCCTTTCCGGGGCGGCGCGCCGGTTGGGAAAGGATCACACCACCGTTGCCCGGCGGATCGAGGCGCTGGAAGCCGATCTTGGCGCGCATCTGTTTGATCGTCTGGCGACCGGCTGGAAATTGACCGAAGCGGGCGAGAATCTGGTGCCGGTGGCCGGCCGGATTGAAGAAGATGTTCTGGCGTTTGAACGTCAGGCCCGCGGCGATGAAACCGCACACGGCGTTGTGCGCATTGCGGTCCCGCCCGCCGCCGGACGTTTGCTGTTTGCCCCGCGACTGGCCGAGTTGCTGCGTGACCAGAAAAATCTGGAATACGAGATTTTGGGATCAAGCGTCATCGCCAACCTTGCCCGCCGCGAGGCGGATGTGGCAGTGCGCATGGCAACCCCGGATCAAAGCGGCCTGATCGTGCGCAAGCTGACCAATCTGCGTTTTGCGGTCTATGCCGCCAGGGGCTATACCGACCGGGTCCCGCGCAAGGATTGGGAATTTTGTGCGGACGGGCGCAACACATTTGGCGATTACCAGCAAGGCTGGGTCTGGGAAACGCTGGAACAGGAATTGCCGATGCGGGTCAAGGCCGATGACAGCCAGACGGTTCTGGCCTTTGTTGCCGCCGGGCATGGGCTGGGATTGTTGCCGCGCTATATGGCCGATCTTGATGATCGTCTGGAACTGGTTTTCGATGACACACTGGGCGAGGTCAGCAAGCCGGTCTGGCTGGTGGTCCATCCCGATATGCGCCGGTCACCCGGGGTCCGCATGGTGATGGATGCCCTGATCAAGGCAACGGAAAGCATCCCGGCCCAATTCAAATCCTGAACGTTCAAACCCCCGCAGGCAAAGCCCGATCCGCAGCAAGACCGATCAGCAGGTGGCAAGGCGGGTCAAAGCCATCCCATCTGGCGGGCTGATGCCAGCAACAGCATGACCCCAAACAGGGTAATGGTTGCCGCACCGGCAAAGCCGACACCACGCCGCACAATCCCCGATGTGCTGTCGGACAGATCAAACAGATGCCGGGTGCCGGTGCGAATGCCGATCGCGGCAAGCCCGATCAGGCTGATGGTCAATGCCACCCCGGCAGCCATGGCAAAGGCAGCCCCGATGCCAATCAGAAACATGCCGTTGGCAAGGGTAAAGAGCAGCACAAGAATCGAACCCGTACAGGGACGCAGCCCGACAACCACGCCACTTGCAATCATTTGCCAGCGTGTTTGCGCCATCGGAGCAGGGGCGTTTTGATGCGCATGTGCATGGTCATGTGTGTGTTGATGGCTGTCGTCATGTCTGTGTTCGTCATGCCCGTGCCCGTCATGCCCGTGACTGTGGTGATCGGCATGGTCGGTGTGGGCGTGATGCACGTGATCGGCATGGTCACAGGCATGGTGGGAGTGGGGGGCATCATGGTGGTGATGATGATCGTGGTTGTGATCATGGTCGTGATGTTGATGTGTAGGCCCGCCATGGTCACAGCAATCATCCCGGCCCTGAAGAATGCGCAGGCACATCAGCCCGCCCAGAAGGGCGATCAGGGCATATGACACGGCCTCCATCACCAGTCCGTTGCGGGTAATGGCCGCCGGACCAAG
>Ga0207849_100292_pt1 | contig 20846 bp, 19 predicted proteins | sample TtaePargueraPR_12_FD_187277 | JGI IMG/M metagenome (GOLD analysis project Ga0207849, IMG submission 187277) | Aerobic enrichment media microbial communities from Bioluminiscent Bay, La Parguera, Puerto Rico - Tt and P2 (4) (SPAdes) | ecosystem: Environmental > Aquatic > Marine > Unclassified ...
GGGGAGGACATGCAAAATCTGATAGATCATATGCAGACAGGCCGATCAGCCGAAGGATGATCAGGGAGTATTCATTCGGTCCCGCTTGCGGGACGTAGGAATAGCAAGAGGGTGATGCGCAGATTGCGCCATCACGGTTGTTTTAGGTGTCTTCAACAAGTTGAAAAACGGTCAATTGAAATGATTTTGGAATGCTGTGCAAAATCAGGGGCTACAGTAGACTTTTCCGAAATCTACAGTAAACCCTTTGCGAAGCCCTATAAACACTGGAAATTTTTGACGAAAAATTGACGCAATTTGACGAAAAAACAAAATCGTACCTATGGAAAAGCAATCAACAAATGGCAGAACTAAGAAAGGAACCGGTGCTTATTCCAATATCACGGTAAAGAAAGAAACGGCCACACGTTTTCGCAGTTATTCCAAAAAGTTCAGCAAATCCCATAGTGAGGTTTTGGATGGAATGGTACACTACTTCAAGGGGAACAGCCTTGACCCTTTTGGGGAGGGAACAAAGATCATCCTTGAGAGTCTCAAAAAACTGGAGCGTCAGATGATGAAAAAATTCGATAGGCTCATCGCCATTATCAAGAACATGGAGAATGGCCCGCCTATGAAATGATGCTGATACTTTACGAGGCCTATGTAAAGGATGAGAGGAAACCGAAACCTGAGCCGATCAAAATTCAGGAAGAACGAATGGATTTTTTGGAGCTTAGAAACACTGTTCCGAAAACAGAGCATGATAGGATACTGCAAGAATTCAAAGAATATAGAAAACGTTGCAATGAAATGCTCCAAAATGTGGAGAAGGTAGAGCCGATGATGGGAAAGCCCTATCTGAAAATCAATATGGGAATCGGGAATTTTGAAAGCCTGAAATACCAATTAAGATAACGCTCATGTACCTCACCATCTCCGCACAGAAAATGGGCAGTACCTACAACTCCAGTGTGGGAAACTATGTGGACTATCTGGAAAAGGAGAACCAAGATAGATTGCCCGAACAAATGGAGGAATTCTTTGACCAAGAAAATGACAGTGTAAGCCCTCAAACGGTCATCGATGAAATAGATTCCAATACGGCCAAGCTTAGGCAGAAAGACCCAAAATTCTACTCTATGGTGGTCAGTCCCAACAAAAGAGAATTACAGGCAATTGGAAATGATCCAAACATCCTAAGGAAATATACAAGGAAACTCATGGAGGACTATGCCAAGAGTTTCCATCGCAACCAAGAGGTCAAGGCCCCCAGTATACCGACAAATAAAGTACAGATGGCGGCCAAGATCATCAAAGCCCTTGGAAGAGGTATCTATAAGGCAAGAGGGCAAGAGGCACAGGTGAGGACATGGGGTACTGAAATCCAACAAGTAGGTTGCATCCTATCGTGTTTTTGCTTCACGCTTATCTACCGGAACACTACAAAAAACCGTTAGGATCCATGCGCAAAAGTTGGGGTAAGATTTGGGGTTCTTATTGCTCTACTTTTAAACAGTTTGATTTTGTGGTTAGCCAACAGTTTTCTATCAATTACCCACGGTCAATGACACACATTACAACATGATTGCATTCAGCTTTTATTTGGAATTTCAATATTGGGCTGAATTTGTCTTTGAAATAGGAAAACTTAAAACTTTAATAACAATCCATCTTAATTTGCTTGCGGTTTTGGAAGTGGCTCAAATCTTTCTTGAGATATGTGCTGCAAATCTTTGCTAACTCGGTCATAACCTCGCGTTGCATTGCAATGGACCCACAGATCATAACACAACCCCCATTGTTCAAAATCTTGGCGATTTTACCACCATCCTTTTTAATCAAGTGCTGCACATAGACCTTTTTATCATCCACACGGGAATAGGCTGGTATGAAGCGATATAATTTATTTTTGGAAAGTGCCTCATCAATGTGGGGTTGGTACAGACCAAATGATTCAGATGTCCTTCCTCCCCAATACAAATGCAGATTTCGTTTGGGACTGTTGGAAGCAATCATCCCCAAAAAAGGACCAATGCCCGTCCCCGTAGCGATTAAAACGGCTTCTTTGTTGCTTTTTGGGAGGTGAAAATGCCTGTTGTTTACAACGCCTGCTGATAGTGTTTCCCCTTTTTCAAGTTGCCCCATCAAATTGGAGCAAACACCTTTAGGATGTTTTTTGACACTGACGGCCAACGTGTTTTTTCCCAAATTTCCGATGGAGTAAAGACGTTCACGGCCATCTTCCTCAGGTATAATGGATAGAAGGTCGCCCGAAACAGCTCTTGCACCATTTTTATTTTTCAACGTAAGTAGAAAGGTGTCTTCCTTGCTAAAGTCAACCCTATCCACCACTACAAAATTGGAAATATGGGTTTTAGGCAGGGATATTTTGGGCTTTTCAAGACGAAGTGCCATTCCATGCGATTTGGCCCATGCATTTGCCCAGTTGGAAAACGCTTCAAAAGATTGATTGTTTACCGTAAAAACTTCGCCCAAAGCGGTAGCATTTGAATACTTTTTAAGGGTGTCAAATGCTTCATATGCAAATTGACAAAAATTTGGATAGGATGTAGAGCCAAATCCAACTACGGAATAGGAGAAGGGTTGTTTTTGGAGATGCTCTTTGACGAGTTGCATGAACTTCGATGCAGTTGCAGGAGCCTCACCTTGGCCATACGTTGCTGCTATCAGGGTAAGTTGGTTCATTTGGGGAAATACAGTATACTCATTCATCATTCCCAAATAGCATTTTTGACCAGATTTCAGTAATTGTTTGTGGAATTCTTGGGCATATAACAGGGTAGTTCCACCCTCAGTTCCAACTAAGATGATATGGTCGCACTCGTTTTTGGAAAATTTATTTTTGATACGGATTTTGGGCCGTTTAAAATAGATGACAAAGCCGGTGACCATAAGAAAAGGGATGGAAAGACTTCCCAATCCCAAAACTGCACTCCAAATAATACTGCCCTCCCCGGTATGCAAGACGGTTGACCATGAGGAAATGGTAGTGACCAAGGGTTCTTTCTTTTCAGTGATGACCTCTCCGGTAAACTGGTTGAGCAAAATTTCCCGATTCTTGAGGCGAATGGTGTAATAATCTTCCACAAACTCAGAAAAGGGGTATTCCAATTCCCGTAGCTGCCCCAATTTTATATTCTGAAGGAGCTCAAATTCTTGTATGGGTATGATTGGCGTTTCATTTAGCGAATCATAGTCCACTTCATGTACAATGTTTTCCTCTGGAATCAAGTTAAAGCGAAGCAACGACAGGTATACCCCCGTCAATGACAATACTAGAATGGGCAATAATGTTAATCGCGAATAAACAACATGATTGAATTGGGAAAAATTTTCACGTACCACTGGGGCGAAAAAATAGCGAATACCTCCTTGGCGTTTGGCGATGAGCACAATACCTGAAACGGCAATCAAAAACAGCAAAAAGGATACAAGTCCAATTAAGAGCCGCCCTGTAGATTTTAGAAACAGTGAACGGTGTAGGTTGGTGCTGAACTGAAAAATTGGTGCCTTTTCTATGAGTGGTCCCAACGCTTCGCCTGAGAAGGGATTTACATAAAATTGCTTGCTTTCACCTTCAATGATAACCGAGACACTGATGAACCCATTACGGTCACGCGAAATTGAAAGAACTTCATCGTATTTTGCATTTAGGTTCGTCAGCGTCTCGGCCAAAGTAAGCTCATCGGCATCAGCTATGCGATAAGGCTGTATTTTGTTCGATATGGGTTCCACGGCCAAGATTACCCCTGTAATTGATGCTACCAACAGAAACAGGGATGATACCAACGCCAGGGTCAAGTGGCTATAGCGCCATATCGAAAGTGTCATAGAATATTAATTGGGCACCATCCGAATGTACCGGATATAGCCTTTTCCATCAACTTTGTTCCTAATAGTAGCTGAATTGAGGTCTATCTCTGCATCAACGGTATAGTATTCCTGATTTTCCACTGCTGATTCAAAACGGATTTTGTATCCGCTGTCAACTTGTGAAGCATCAACGGATAACGAAATAATGTTTCTTTCACCATTGCCCACAGTAGCGCCTGTAATGGCATCAATATTCTCATTTGTACCATGGCTAAAACCCCACCAATCTTTTAGGTCGGGGAACCATTCTGGGTCATCCCCTTGCATATACAGGGTTTTAACATAATCTCCTTCAGCATTCATCAAAGAAACAACCACATAGGCTTTTTCACCCGTATAGTTGGCCATCTGTATCATGCACTTATAGGATACCGTAGTGGGAGCCTGTCTATAGGATGATGATGTCAAAAAGATTACAGCTAGTACGATTATAGCGGAAGTTCGATATATTAATCTCTTCATATTTATATTTAATTAAGGAAATCCAAACTCACATTGTTTTTGGCCAAAAGCTCATTTTCTTGGGCCAATTCGTATGCGGTTTCACCAAATTCGGTGGTTGAATTAACATCAGCCCCATTGGCAATAAGATATTTAAGAATGTCCGTGTCACTTGATTTCATTGCGGCATAATGCAAAACGGTATTGCCTTGCCCATCCTTTGCATTGATATCGGCTCCAAAAGCTTGCACTTTTTTAAGGAGATTTAAGTCGTTCTTGTCCATAGCCAAATGCCAAACCGTTCTTTCGTCTGGCTGGGATTGTGTAAAATCTAGCCCTGCTTTGCGCAACGCGCTTACCTTATCATCAAAATCACGGGTGTTGCCCCTTGCCGAGAAAAGATAATAGACAAGGTTATTTCCGTCTTTATCCAAAACAGCTGTCGTGGCACCTTCAGAAATCAGATAATCAACAACTTTTCCACTGTTATCCTGAATGGCAAGGGTCAATGCTGAATATCCTTCATTGTTAGTGTGATTGATATCCTTCGTTTTTTCGGCCAAAAATTTGATGACTTCCAACTTGTTACGAGAGGCAGCGTTCAACAATGGGGTATTACCTTCCTCGTCTGCTGTGTTAGGATTCACGCCTTTGTCTATAAAATACTGGTAAATAGCAAGATCATCTGAAGAGCGCGATAGGTTGTGCAACGGAGTGGTTCCGCTTTTGGAAGTAACATTAGGGTTGAGTCCCAGGCTTTCCAAGTACTTGAATACTTCCATTCCATTGCTGCTTCCTCTTCCACCACGACTTGCAAAAAGAATGGCATTTTCATTGGTGTTGGAATTTTTTTCCGTTGAAACTCCTCTTGCGACCAAAGCCTTCAATATTTCAATATTACCACCTTGGGCCGCTATGTTGAAAATACCGTTTCCGTGATCGTCTGTAGATTCAAGGCTTAGCCCTTTGCTGACAAAATAATCGATTAAGTCCAAATTTTTTGCCCTTGGTGCTGCCACCAAAAGTACGTTGCGACCATCATGATCCTTTTCATTTTTAAGGTCTGCTCCGTTTTCAATAAGGAAATCATAGATTTTCGGGTCTGTTTGTCCTCCCGCTGCGGTAAACTGAGTCACGGAGTATCCATGGGAGTCCTTTAAATCCAATTTGGCTCCTTTTTCAACCAAGTACTGCATTACCTCCAGGTCACCCCTTGAAGCTGCCCAAAAAATATATGTCCGAGAGTCATGGGTGCGCTTGTTTACATCATTTCCATTGTCGACAAGGTGAGCAATCGTGGTTACGGGATTTCCTCCAAAAATAGCAAAGGTGGTGGGGTCAAATCCACCAGAATTTGCTTCGGTGATAGGATGTCCCTGTGCAATTTTAGCATCAATATCGGCTATTGTGGGCTTTGAGGCCCAATAGTTCCTGTCCATAAAAGGATTATCCGTATCCCCTTGTTGTGCCGTGGTGTTTGAGGCGGCAAGTATGGTAACAATACCAAGAAGGAAGGATTTTATAGTATGTGTTTTCATTTTGGTTCTAATGAGATTTTTTTAAGTCAAGTACCATGCTCTATAAATTTATGACTTATAAAGATGTTAATGGATCTGTTATGTAATCAGGATTTCAAAATTATTGCTTTTGATTAAAGTTTCAAACGGGATATAATTCCATTTCACCTAATCTATTATAAAACTTTTTAAATCTTAAAAATCCCGTGGGAGAAATGGCTCCCACGGAATTTTAATATAATTATTGCTTTAGAGAGGGCTACCAAGCGCCAATAAAGTGGCTTCCCACGGCATTGATTAGCTCCGCTCCCTGGGTTACTGCCCCAGTTTCAGTATCTACAACATAGATATTTCCATTTTGTCCTACAGGAGCTTCTGTAAGGTAAATTTCTGTTCCATCTACGGCAAATCCTTGATATTGGAACAAGTAAAAGTCTGCAGTATAAGGAATGTCGGTAATTTGTGTAGCGGACCTAGCTTCTAAATCAATAAGGGCAAAGAAACCTTGTTGACCGGCAACACCTTCTGCGGATCCATCGTGACGGTAGGCCAAAACTCCTTTTCCGTTTGCAGCAGGTCTCCAGGCCAGTACATAAGCACCTGTTACGCCCAACGCTTCGTCCAAGTTAAAATCGTAAGAATCATCATATTGGTTGTCTGCGCCGATTCTTAGGATATAGGAACCTTCAGGATCACCTTGGTTGGCTTGGTATACCGCACCATTATATTCAAAGGAATTGATGCTTCTATAGCCATTTGTGTTTCCGTGTCCTACACCAGAAGTGATTACGGTAGGGTTCAAAAGGGAAGGGTAATCCAATACGATGGTTTTGGAGCCCAAAATTTCATAATCACTATCACTCTCTATTGTTGTTGGATCAACTTTGCTCAAGCGGGCACCGATGTATAATTTGTCGCCAGCGGCATTTAAAGTTGGCATATCGATTCTAGAAATGTAATATCCCAATGCCTCTTCTTCTTCAGACAAACCGATCTCATGTTCTTGGAAATTGTTGATTTGGGAATCGACCAAATTCAAAGTTACAACGCCAATGGTCTGACTTGTACGGATGTAAGTGTCATCAGTTACATTGTCTGGGGTGCCATTGTCATCAACTTGGTGTTCAGTGGATACATAAACGGCAGAACCAGTTTGATCGCCATCAAATAACTTGATCCATCTTGGGGCCGAACCAACATAAGGCGCAATGCTAATTTCTGATCCGGTTTGTTCAAAATCATTACCACCATTTACAATGTATTTAGTGTAGTTACCACCGGTATCACCAGCATAGCTAATGTTAAAAATAGTATTGCCATCTTCAGAAGCTTGCAATCTGGCCGTTCTATTGGATGGAGCAACAAAACCATCGTTAAAAGGATCTATTTGTACGGTTGGATCTTTGGCTTCTGCACTGGTTACGGAGTAGATTAAGGTTCCTCCATTACCATCACCAGGGTTTTCTCCCATTCTGGCACCAGCTATGGTAATCCATCGAGATTCTTCTTCGGGTTCTTCATCAGGGCATCCATTGTTGGCAGCTGTTCCCGCTTCTGAAGGGCATTCGTCACTTGCATCTGCAATACCGTCGCCATCGGTGTCAACAACCGCAGGGTCTTCACCGCCATTGTCATCACTACTACATGCGGCTACCAAACCAAACACTAGCAAAATAACAGCTAAAGTTCTAAAATTTAAAAAGATATGTTTCATTTTACTATATATTAAGGGGTTAAAAATTGTTGATTATATAATTAAGTTTTACATAAAAAGCCCTACCTGGTTTTTGTACGGATAGATTATCGTATATGGCTTGATCAAATATGTTTTTGACATCGAAGCTTAGGATAAAATTCTTTTTAGGAAACACATAACTCAACCCAAAGTCATGGGATATTTGCTCAGGGATCAGAAATTCTTCTTCACCCGATGTATTCCTTCCTGCAGCGAACTTGAAGGCAAATTCGTCGGTATAGTAGGCGTTATAAAAGAGATTGATCAATGAGTTTGTTTGTATAAAGTCTCTTAGGGAATATCGTAAACCAGCGTTCATGGTAAACAGGGGCACGTTGGGAACATCGCTCTCAACACCTGAATTTACCGTTGTCAAACTCATGCGGGTCAAGTTGAAATTGAAACCGAGGTTATTGTCATAGGTGTAATTGAATTCAGCTTCTATACCTTTGGATTCAGCAGTGTTCTCCAAGTTGGTATACTGTACAAACTCATCACTTTCCCTAAGGCCATCGGCATCGGGAGGCAGTCCTATTCTGTTCTCAATATTACGGGCAAAGAAGTTGGTGGTCAGGGTAAGCCCATGTTTTTTAATATAAAACTTGCCAAGGCGAAAACCAATGTTCAAATTGTCACTTGTTTCAGGCTGAATGGTGAGATTGGGAAGCAAGTTGTCCCCAGCATCCCCAAAAACTTCGTTTTCACTGGGCAGGCGAATGGCTTTTTCTGCGGATAGCAACAAGGTAATTTCTGGAACAACAATATAGGAGGAGGCAAATCCATATCCGGTGTAGTCTTTGTTGCTTTCGTAAACCTCATCAATTACTTCGGTATTGTCATCATTAAACACCGGTTTGTTGTTGAGGACTTTCTGTAAATAATGTTTCCCAAAGGCGTTTAATTTGAATTTATTATCAAATGCGTTCAGCTCATAACTAAGGGAAATGATATTCTTATAAATGTCACTGTTTTGTTGAAAGGTATTTTCCAACAGCGATACCATTTCATCAGTATCTTCTCTGTCAATACCGCTATAAACATGATTCAACAGAATTCTGTGGTTGTTGTTGATGGCATAGGAAAGACCGGATCGAACCGACGCCACGTTACGGACAATTTTGGCCAGCGTAGGACCATTTTCATTTTGGGAGCCCCAGATATAATCAAGATATTCACCATCAAACCCAACCAATCTCTCTCCCGCCCAAGTATAGGCCTGAGCAACGGTATCGTTAATAACGCGGTTACGCTTGCCATATACCCCATTAACAGTTAGGTCGAGGTTTTTAATTAATAAATCTTCTTTTTGGTAGGTTAGATTACCAAGAAAGGCATCGGACTCCAGAAATCTGCCCTTATAGGGTGATATGGTCACGAAAGTACCGTGCTGCACTTCATTGTATTCATCAGAGGCGGTAATGCCCACCAAAAATTGATCTGCCCAACTAACATTGGTAAACCCAACTTGAAACGTACCGCCCGAAGAACGGTAGGCATCATGGAACCTTCTGGCCACAATAGGTGTTTGTACCCCATTTGGGGCAATATCCACTATGGTTCTTCCAGAAATTTTATAATCATTATCCGAATAGTTGTGAAATGCGGATGCTTTGATGGTAAATCCGGATTTTTCCATTCTATAGGCACCATTCAAATTTGTTTGCAACGTGTTGAACGAGCCATAGGAAACAGAGGCACTAAGATTATTTTGGGCTCCATCATGAAGTTCTATGTTAATGGCTCCACCTACTGCATCGCTGGATAAATGCCCGGGCACCACCCCCTTATAGACTTCAATGTTCTTTATCATTGAAGGAGGGATACTGTTTAAGTTGAAGGAAGAACCATAGGTGGAAATTGGAATACCATCAATAAAGATGCTGACTGAACGGCCGGATAGACCATTTAAACTGTATTGAACACTGGAACCCAAACCTCCATTTTGACGTATTTTTACGCCAACTGTGGTATTCAACAGTTCGTTGGTTTGAATACTTCTAAGTCCGGCTTCTCTGGTTTCTATAGCATTTACCGCAAAACCTTTGGTCTCTATGGCTGTCTTGTTTGATTTACCACTTACGGTGACCTCATCTAAATTTTCGGCGTTTTCGCTCAGTACAAAATCGAGTGATACTCTTCGGTTGCCTGAGTTTATTTGTATGCTTTCTGAAGCAGCGGAAAATCCAATGAAAGATACGGCAACGGTATGTTTTCCATAAGGTATGTTGATTTCGTACCTACCCTGTTCGTCGGTAAGTGTGCCCAATCTTGTGCCTTTGATGACTACTGTGGCATAGGCCAGCGGAGACCCATCATCAGAGATTACTTTTCCATAAACGGAACCTTGATTAGTGCTTTGTGCCATCACAGGCACATAGAATAAAGTGAAGATAATTAGTAAAAATTTGCCCATCCCAAAGTTAAAATCCAAAACTTTATTAAGATTTAGTCTAAATAAATTAGATTTGCAAATCTATAACAGGGTTTTGGGGTGGAGTACCGCAAAAAGAAGTTTTAAATACGCAAAAGGAAGTAATGCGATCAACCTTAAAAAGTGAGCTGTTCAAGGATAGTATTTATCAAAAAAAATACTCCAAGGATTTCCTGACCCATGAATTGATCGAAAATAAGATTGAAATAGATACGCCAGATGTTTCAGGTGTGATCAATGAACTTCAGCTCAATGGAATGTTTGTTGTGATGAAGGATATTCATGCTCCAAAAGGGTATAGGTTTGAAGTGTCCAATAATTTTTCAGTATTCGTACTACACTTTGGGATTTCCGGAAGTTATAGGTATACGCCGAACGAAAAGAAAAACCCTCTTTTGGAAATACCTGACTTTCACTACAACATGTTCTACTTGCCACACACAAACGGTATCCTCGAATACAAGGGAACACCAAGACGAACCCTTGAAATCGTTTTCACTTTGAGATTGATAAAGGAGCTTGTAGGTGATACGTATAATCATGTCTTGGAAAGAATTGATGGTGCGGTCAAGAATGATAAACCATTTGTGTTTTGGAAGCGTCCACGCCCAATATCCTCTGAACTTGGTCAAGTTTTGGAAGATATCATAGCCTGTCCCTTTACCGGTCAATTAAAAAAGACCTATCTGCAATCCAAGATTACAACGCTGTTGTTGGATATATTGATCGAGTTTAATGGGAATTTAAAACCTGAACCAAAGATAAAGTTACCCAAAGCTGATATTGATAGAATCCGTATGGTGGAGCGCCATATAAAATCCAATCTGAAGGAAACACTGCCTATTTCTGAACTTTCCACCATTGCAGGCTTTAACAGCACCAAATTAAAAAGGGACTTTAAGCGGTTACACGGCACTACTATCTACAAGTACATTACCCAATTGCGCATGAAAAAGGCAAGCGCACTTATACGTAATGAAGGTTTTACGATTGCCCAAGCTGCTTATGAGGTAGGCTATGGCAACCCACAGCATTTTACCAATGCCTTTAAACGAACCATGGGGTATTTGCCAAGCGAGCTTAAAAAGTAGTTTCTTCTTAATCTCTTTTAGAGAAAGGTGATAATTCAGATAAATCTATTTAAGTAGACTTATATTTTATTTGAGATGATGAAAGACAGATCGATGTTACAAGCTCACAAATCGTCAACATTTTGAAATCAAAAAATGGAAGCCCCAATAAAACTGGGAATCCGAGGAAAAAGTTCGATTCTTACCGGGAATTGACTAGACTTAAAAATTTTTTCCAAATTCTCATGATTGCAGGAATTTGGACATAATAAATTTGTTAAATTTATAAGGTAAAAGCACAAAAATTTTGTGTTTAAAAGTTGTTTTTTTTCCGTGTTCTTAACGGGAATACCTTCAGGATTACAGGATTAAAACAATGATTTTCAATACGATAAGGTTTTATCAATGATTCAGTCATCCCGAATTGTAAAAACAGATTCTTCTTATTGGAAATTAGCATTCATTAGTTGACTAATCTATATCCAAAACCTGGACCATCACATGGAAGGTAACCTCCATTGAATATTTCCTTGTTGCTCAAAATCGAAATATGCTCTTTAAGTGAGCTTCCACAGTTTTGAATCAAATAACTTTCTTCTTCATACTCAAATTCAAAAAACTTCGATTCTTTTGATTGGATGAAAATATAACTGCCTTTGGCAATACTGGTACTATCCGGGTAAACCCTTTTTTTGACAAAATGATAATTGGATGTAAGCTCAATGAATTCATTAAATTCCAAATCCTTCTTTTCGATGATTTCTCCCGACATTCCCGCATTGATGTACTGAAGTTCAAAAACGTTGATACCTTGAAAATCAATTTCTCCATCTGTACTATCACAGGACTGATTGATCGCCAAAGAAGTTAATGAAAGCAATATGGCAAGCTTTTTCATGGTAAAAAGGAAATGAATTTATATCCATAGGATACATTGAACCTTAAATCGTTGCTTATCAAAAAAATGTCTAAGTTAGTGGAGTAAAACTCTAATAAGTTTCACCTCTGGATGTGCCGATTTGAACACGGTTCAGAGTTCGGTTAACCGGTCTGAGTTAACGGTGTAAAACGCTATAAATCAAATTTTTATATTTAAAGGGGAGGCCTGTCACCCGACTTGAAAATCAAAGAGTTACAACTTTTTTAAGATGTAGCTCTTTTTTATTTGCAATGTAGATAGCCCGTCCTTTAGGACAAGATTTCTTAAATTTAATATAATAATTGATTGTTCTTTTTTTAAATAAATTGGTAAGTGATTTAGTTCAGCATTCTGAATTCTTTTGGGGAATGCCCCACTTGTTTTTTGAACAACCTACTAAAATGCTGCGGATATTTAAATCCCAGTTCATACGCAATCTCACTGACCGTTTTATTGGGATCGAACACTTTTTCCTTGGCTGCATCAATCAGCTTGTTCTGAATATATTCCTGTGCCGAATAACCTATTTCCTTTTTCACCAAATCCCCAAAATAATTGGGTGACAGGTTGAGTTGGTCCGCAAAATACCCTACCGAAGGCAGGCCATGTTTTTGTGGTTTTTCCGAAGAAAGGTAATCCCTGAGCAGCACATCGAATTTTTCCAAGGCTCCTTGATGGGGAATCTCACGGGTCAAAAACTGTCTATCATAAAACCGAAGGCAATAATCCAATAAAATCTCAATATTGCTCACGATCAAATTTTTGCTATGCTTGTCCAGATTTTGTTCCAATTCATACTGAATCTTATCGATAACACTTAAAATCAGTCCGCGCTCTCTGGCTGATAAATGCAAGGCTTCTTTCACGGTATAGGAAAAGAAAGTATAGCTATTTATTTTTCGCCCCAGATCACTTCCCAACAACAAATCGGGGTGAAAAATCAGGGCATAACCTTTGGGCTCATAGTCTGGATCATAACTTATACCCGCTTTTTGCCCCGGACCCATGAATACCATGGAACCTTCGTTAAAATCATATTCACCACCGCCATACTTTAACTTGCAGTTCTTGGCATCCTTCAGGAAAACGGCAAAACAATCAAACTGTAGCCCATCGTACGAATAATCAGGATATGCGGTTGTTCGCTCATAATCCAAAATGCCCACCAGCGGATGATCTGGTTTGGAATTGCGCCAAGCAAAATAATCCGCCACAGATTGTATATGATACACGTTTTCCATCTATCTGTTAAATTTTTTCTAAAGATAAGGGATTGATATTCAGTTTATCAACCCCGATGTACAAAATCCGTAATAATGGTATAAACATCCGTGATCTGGGTATTACTTCTATTTCCATAGATGAATATTTTTGGTTTGATGGAAAATCTTGAAAATACAATATCATGAAAAAAATAATTTGCTTCCTAATGTTTGCCATATCTGCAGGCATTTCTGCCCAAAATTCAGCGTACACCGTTTCTTCCTATTTCACCGAAGGTATCAAAGCACCAAATACACATTACATTGGAGAAGCTTGGTTAAATCCCGTTTTACAGGCAGATGGAGATTTAACGTACAATATTACCAAGGCAACATTTAAGGCGAATTCCACTTTGGATTGGCATAAGCATGAATCTGTACAAGTATTGATCATTGTTGATGGCGAATGTTACTATCAAGAAAAAGGAAGGGAACCAATGATTCTGAAAGAGGGCGATGTAATCAGATGTGAAAAAGACACGGAACATTGGCATTCGTCTTCCAAGAACAGTGATGTGACTTATCTGGCTATCTACGGCGGAGAAACACCTACAGTTTGGACGGAAGTGGTAACACAAGAATATTATGACAGTGTAGCAGAAAAGTTGAGCAAGTAATTGCCCATCAATGGTTTGTAAATTAAAGTATACCATGAATAGCTGATAAGGCCGAAAATGAAAAACGCCAACCTTTTACTGGGTCTTCTTACTATCCTAACAATTAAAAAAATAAGCTATGAAAAAGAGAATTTTAGGAAATGAACTTGAGGTATCCGCGCTGGGTCTGGGGTGCATGGGCATGAGTTTTGGATATGGCCCGGCCAAGGATACCCAAGAAATGGTTCAGTTGATCCATAAAGCGGTGGAAATAGGAGTCACCTTTTTTGATACCGCCGAGGTTTACGGACCGTACACCAATGAGCTTTTAGTGGGTGAAGCCTTGGAACCCTTTAAAGGAAAGGTGAAAATCGCCACCAAATTCGGGTTCAATTTTGTTGATGGAAAAATGGCTGGACTGAATAGCCGTCCTGATAACATTAGAAAAGTAGCTGAGGAAAGTTTAAAAAGACTGCGTGTTGAAACCTTGGATTTATTTTACCAGCACCGTGTAGACCCCAACGTTCCTATTGAAGATGTAGCAGGAACAGTCAAAGATTTAATTACTGAAGGTAAAGTGCAGCATTTTGGCTTGTCGGAAGCCGGAGCAAATACCATCAAAAAAGCGCATGCAGAGCAAGATGTGACCGCCTTGCAAAGCGAATATTCCATGTGGACGCGCAAGCACGAAGCTGAAATTATCCCTACCATTGAGGAATTGGGTATTGGCTTGGTGGCTTATAGTCCATTGGGCAAAGGTTTTCTATCCGGAAAAATAGATGCCTCCACCACATTTCAAGAGGGGGACATTAGAAATGTTTTACCCAGATATACGGAAGAAGCCCGTATAGCCAATGAAAAATTATTGGCCTTGTTGAACGATTTTGCCCTCAGAAAATAAGCTACCACAGCACAGATTGCTTTGGCCTGGGTGTTGGCACAAAAACCATGGATTGTTCCTATTCCTGGGACTACAAAACCACATCGTTTAGCCGAAAATTTGGGTGCGGTAGACATTGAACTTTCAGAAGCAGAGTTACAAGAAATTGAATCGGCTTCCGCCCAGATTAAAGTGGTTGGCGAACGCTATACCGAACAAATGGAGGCAGCAACGGGACTATAAAATCAAGAGGTGAAAAAAGCAGTTGCTTATATACTATTGTTGAGCTTGGCGATTTCTATAAACGCCCAAGACAATAATGACAGAACTGCCATCATCTATCTTTCCCGCACCAAAAACACGGAAGCTGTTGCTCAACTCATTCAAGCTAAAGTTGGGGGCGATTTGATACCGCTGGAGTTACAAAAACCCTACCCTGAAAATTATAAGGCTATTGTTGCTCAGGTAGCCAAAGAAAATGAAACAGGATATTTACCACCCTTAAAAACAACAGTGAAGGTTGACCAGTACGACACACTTTTTATAGGTTTTCCTACTTGGGGTATGCAGTTACCACCGCCGATAAAGAGTTTTTTAAAGAGTCATGACCTGAAGAATAAGGTAATTATTCCATTTAACACCCATGCAGGCTACGGAGTAGGTTCTGGGTTCAATCAGATCAAGGAATTGTGTCCCAATAGTTTGGTATTGGAAGGTTTCTCGGTAAAAGGCGGTGTGGAACGTGATGGGATCTTCCTTGCAATCAAAGAAGAAAAGGAACAAGAAGTTGAACAATTGGTAGCGAAGTGGCTAGCCAAACTAAAAACAAATCAATATGAAAAATGAAAATCACAAAGGGTATGGTAGAAGGGCTTTTGCCTTAAAATCCATATTGGGACTTGGTGGAATGGCGGTAGCATCTACAGCAAAAGCCGCATCAACCGACCTTGAACAAGTTGGGAACGGTTTAACACTTCCAAATGAAAAAAGAAAATTGGGTGACTTGGAAGTTTCAGCTATTGGTTTGGGGTGCATGAGTATGAAAAGTGGTAGTTACAATCCTCCGAGGGATAAAAAAGAAATGATTCCTGTGATTCGTGGAGCTGTGGACTTAGGAGTGACCTTTTTTGATACTGCTGAGGTTTATGGCCCCTTTACGGATGAAGAGTTGGTGGGGGAAGCCTTGGAGCCAGTAAGAAATGATGTGGTCATTGCCAGTAAATTCGGATTTGATTTTACAAATGGTGATCGTGCAGGTCGCAATAGCAAGCCGGAACATATTAAAAAAGCGGTGGAGGGTATGCTTAAAAGATTGCGTACAGACCGCATTGATTTATTGTACCTGCACCGCGTGGATCCAGAAGTTCCGGTCGAAGAAGTGGCAGGCGTAGTCAAAGATTTGATCAAGGAAGGAAAAGCGCTTCATTTTGGGTTGTCGGAAGTATCACCAACCACAATAAGAAAAGCACATGCCGAGCAAAAGGTCACTGCGGTACAAAGTGAATATTCTTTAATTGAACGGGTATTGGAAAATCAGGTAATTGACACCTGCGGGGAATTGGGCATTGGTTTTGTGCCATGGGGAGCCGTAAATAGAGGTTTTTTAGCTGATAAATTCAATGAGTACAGCCGTTTCTCGGAAGATTCACGTTTTTCCTCGGTTCCATATTTCACTCCAGAAGCGATAAAAGCACACATGCCATTGCTTTCATTGGTAAGGGAATGGGCCGTGCGAAAGGATGCCACCCCATCACAAATTGCCTTAGCGTGGGTCATGGCTCAGAAACCGTACATAGTTCCAATCCCAGGCACTACCAAATTGCATCACATGAAGGAAAATATGGGTGCACTTTCCGTTAAGTTCACTTCAGAAGAATTAAAGGAATTTAGAGCAGCTTTTGAGAAAATCCCATTAGTTGGTGTACGTGAACCAGAGACTGCCCTGACAGATAGATAATGATTTGATTATCATTACTAAAATAGCAATTTAGACAGAATCCAAACGGATTATTCAGTAACTTAAAGCAAACACTTTCAAGATGGCAACATTCAATCTAAAAATCAACGGAAAATCCCAAACAGTGGATGTAGATGCAACCACACCGATGCTCTGGGTACTGCGAGACCATTTACAAATGGTCGGCACCAAATTTGGCTGTGGCATTGCGCAGTGCGGCGCATGTACCATCCATCTCGGAGATAATGCGGTCCGCTCTTGCCAATTACCAGTTTCCGCAGTAGGGGAGCAGGAAATCACAACTATTGAAGGCTTGTCGGAACGCGGAGACCACCCTGTACAAAAAGCGTGGCTTGAAGTTGATGTCCCACAATGTGGCTACTGCCAAGCTGGACAAATTATGACAGCTTCGGCTTTGCTAAAAAGAAACCCATCCCCAACAGATGATGAAATAGAAACAGCCATGAACGGTAACATTTGTCGCTGTGGAACCTATATCCGTATCAAAAAAGCCGTCAAAATGGCTGCAGAAAACAACTCTTGATTCACCTAAAACGCTTAACAAAATGACACTCATAAAAACACAAATAGGACGTAGGGCCTTCATAAAAAACACAAGTTTGGCCGGAGGTGGATTGGTTCTTGGTTTCAGTTTTTTTAATGCCTGTAAGCCCAAGGTAGCCGAAGCTATTGCCATGGAATTGGAAATGCCCGAAGAATGGTATGAGATCAATGGCTATTTAAAGATTGGAGACAATGGGGTGGTAACCATATTGTCACCAAATCCGGAAATTGGTCAGAACGTACGGACTTCCATGCCTATGATCGTGGCGGACGAATTGGAAATTGATTGGAAAAATGTGATTGTGGAACAGGCACCCCTCAACACCAATTTATATAGTTGGCAAGTAGCAGGAGGCAGCAGGTCCATAAGCAGCTCATGGCAAAATCTAAGAATGGCCGGAGCGACCGCTCGGCATATGTTGAAGGAGGCTGCGGCCCAAGCTTGGCAGGTCCCGGCCAGTGAAATTACCGCAATAGCTGGAGTACTGACCCATGAGGCCAGTGGTAATTCGGCCGGTTATGGTGAAATGGCCTCCGCAGCAGCACAAATAGAGGTCCCAGAAGAAGTAGAATTAAAGGAAAAGTCGGAATTCTCCATCATAGGAACCTCCCGAAAAAATGTGGACGGCAAAAAAATAGTGACCGGTAAACCTTTATTCGGTATTGATGTACAACGCGAAGGCATGTTGATGGCAGCTTTGGTACACCCACCTGCGTTTGGTAAGCGGTTAAAATCCTTTGATGCCGAAGAGGCCAAACAAATGCCTGGTATACGTGATGTTTTCTCCATCAAATTATACGATGATGACTTTGACAAGATGGCATTTCATTTTACAGCCTTCAACGAAGTGGTGGTAGTTGTAGGGGAAACTACGTGGCAAGTATTTCAGGCTAAAAAAGCACTCAATATTGAATGGGAGGATGCACCGGACACAGTCCAAAACCTTACTTTATTTGGGAATGCGATGGAGGTGAAACATCCTGCTGGCATGGAAAATTCAGACAGCCATACTGCCAAACTAAAAGAACTGATTGAAAAAAATACAAAAGTATCCCGAAGGGATGGCAACCCAGAGGAAGCATTCAAAAACGCGGACAAAATTATTGAACGAAGTTATAGTTGTCCGTTTTTGGCCCACAACACCATGGAACCCATGAACTTCTTCGCCAATGTTACGGAAGACCATGCCGAACTACTTGGTCCTACCCAAACCCCGGAATGGATGGAACCTGCTGTGGCTGAACGCTTAGGATTGCCTTTGGAGAAGGTGGATATTCAGATGACCCGACAAGGGGGTGGGTTTGGTAGAAGACTGTACGGTCATTTTATGGTTGAGGTAGCTGCTATTTCTCAACGTATGAAAGCCCCAGTAAAATTGATGTACACTCGGGAGGATGACATGTCACAAGGCATTTATAGGCCATCGTATTATGCTACTTATAGAGCAGCACTGGATGCAGAAAACAATTTAATTGGTTTTCATGTTAAAGCGGGTGGGATTCCTGAGAGTCCATTGTTTGCTAATCGTTTTCCAGCTGGTGCCATAGACAACTATTTAGCCGAAGATTTTACAGTTGACACGAATATTACAACAGGTGCGTTCAGAGCACCCCGTTCCAATTTCATCGCTGGTGCAGAACAATCTTTCTTGGACGAATTGGCCGAGGTGATGGGCAAAGACCCTATCGATTTTAGATTGGAATTATTGAAACGTGCAGAGGAAAACCCTGTCGGCAGTCCAGAATCAAATGACTACGAAGCTTCTCGATATGCCGGAGTTTTGGAATTGGTGCGGGAAAAAGCAAATTGGGGTCAAAATGAAGCTGGAGTGTCCCGTGGCGTTTCTGCTTATTTCTGTCATCAAAGTTATGTGGCGCAAGTACTTGATATTGTAATGGAAGGTGATACCCCTGTTGTCCAAAAAGTTACCGCTGCTATTGATTGTGGAATAGTGGTAAATCCTGATGCGGCTTCAAATCTGTCGGAAGGTGGTGCTGTTGATGGAATAGGTCATGCAATGTACAGTGGGCTTTCATTTAAGGATGGGGCACCGGAACAAACCAATTTTGATAGATACCGATTGATTCGTCACAGGGAAGCACCAAAAGCTATTGAAACCCATTTTGTAAAAAGTGATATTGACCCAACAGGAATGGGAGAACCTCCTTTTCCACCCATTATGGGCGCCTTGGCCAATGCATTATACAAAGCTACGGGAAGAAGGTATTACCATCAGCCCTTTATATTGGATAAACCACCATTGGTGGGCTAGATAAATTGAATTTTTTTGTTCTAATATTTACATTCTTAGGCAAAAACATCCATAAGTCTTACTTCCTAATGTGGTGTTTTATAGATAGTTGAAAATTTGTTTAACCAGTTTTTAAGACTAGTGTAAAATGTTGATTGTTGGAGTTTTGTAAGTGATGCTTTCTTCCAGTCATCCCGACTTACCTTATTCAAGTAAAATCAAAACACTGTTAATCTTATGATTTTCAGTGTTTTGTGTTTTTAGGTATATCGTCTGAATTCATTTAAAACCATCTAAAATCATATCAAGCGTGTTCCCATCGGGAGCAAACACTTACAGTTCTTGTTATAACTTTAAATGACTTTTAGAACCATTTTTCTTGTGTTTTGACTTTCACAGTATTTACACTCTAAAAGGTTACAACATGCAGAAAAACAATCGTTTAACAATCAATTTCTTTACAAGAAAGCACAAGGTTCAATCCGAGAACCTAATTGTCTATTGTAGGATCACCATCGATGGTGAGCGCACCGATTTTAGTATAAATCGGGAGATAAAAACCAATTTGTGGGACAATAATCGTAAAATGGGCAAGGGTTTTTCCAGTTATGTGATTTCCCTGAATAAATACTTAGACCAAATTTATACAGGACTACATGAGGCCCATAGATTGATGATGGCAGAAGAAAAACTAATCACTCCACTATCTATCAAAGCAAGATTTTTTGGGGAAGATGAGGGTGGAAAAACATTGAAACAATTGATTGCCTACCACAATGGAACCATGCACACTTCTTTGCGTCCGGGAACCAGAAAGAATTATCACAACACAGAACGATGCGTGGGCCTATTTTTAAAAGAGGAATATGGGATTGAGGACATAAAGCTCAAAAAAATTGAACTACTGTTTTATATAGGACTTTGAGCAGTACCTAAGAAAGTACAGACCATCTACTTAAAAGAATAGATGGCAATGATTGGTTGTTCACCAAAAGGATAAAAACAGACGAAAAACTCAAAATCCCCCTACTACCACGAGCAAAGGAAATTATCAAGAAATACGAAGATTCAGCCCAAAGGAGAATAACGAAAGTACTATTACCTGTTTATAGCAATCAAAAGGTCAATTATTACTTAAAGGAAATCTGTAAGGCCTGTAAGATTAACAAGAAAGTGACATTCCATACAGCCAGGCACACTTTTGCGACCACTGTTACCTTTTCCAATGGTGTACCAATTGAAACCGTTTCAAAAATGCTCGGCCATACCAAACTGTCCACCACACAAATCTATGCCAGGGTATTGGAACACAAGATAGGGGAGGACATGCAAAATCTGATAGATCA
>Ga0207849_100308_pt1 | contig 20277 bp, 16 predicted proteins | sample TtaePargueraPR_12_FD_187277 | JGI IMG/M metagenome (GOLD analysis project Ga0207849, IMG submission 187277) | Aerobic enrichment media microbial communities from Bioluminiscent Bay, La Parguera, Puerto Rico - Tt and P2 (4) (SPAdes) | ecosystem: Environmental > Aquatic > Marine > Unclassified ...
CATACGCCTTGAACTCACCATACTGCTTCGTAATCGCAGCCGTCAGCGTCGTCTTCCCGTGGTCAACGTGACCAATCGTTCCGATGTTGCAGTGCGGCTTCGAACGATCAAACTTTTCCTTCGCCATTTGCTCTCTCCGTTACATCAGCTCAAAAGCTGGCGTTATTCCAATTAAACTCAGTTGCTTAGGCGTATTTCGCCTGGACTTCGTCGGCCACCGCCTGCGGGACCTGTTCATAGTGGTCGAATGTCATGGTGTACTGTGCCCGGCCCTGGCTCATCGAGCGCAGAGAGTTCACATAACCAAACATGTTGGCCAGCGGAACAAAGGCATTCACAACCTGTGCAACACCCCGGCTTTCCGTGCCCTGGATCTGGCCACGGCGGGAGTTCAGATCACCGATCACATCGCCCATATATTCTTCAGGCGTCACGACCTCGACCTTCATCACCGGCTCGAGGATCTTCGGACCAGCCATCTTCAGAGCTTCGCGGAAACCGGCCTTGGCGGCGATTTCGAATGCGAGGACCGAGGAGTCAACGTCGTGATAGGCACCATCGTTGAGCGTGAACTTCACGTCGACGATTGGGAAGCCGATCAACGGACCTGCGGTCATGATGGCTTCAACACCCTTCTGAACGCCCGGGATGTATTCCCTCGGCACGTTGCCGCCGACAACCGTCGATTCAAACGCAAAACCGGCACCGGTTTCGTTCGGCTCGATGGTGAACTTGATGCGCGCGAACTGACCCGAACCACCCGACTGCTTCTTGTGGGTGTAGTCATGCTCGGTGCGCTTGGTGATCGCTTCACGGTAAGCAACCTGCGGCTGGCCAACGTTCGCCTCAACCTTGAACTCACGCTTCATGCGATCGATCAGAATGTCGAGATGCAATTCGCCCATGCCTGCGATGAGGGTTTCACCGGATTCCTCGTCGGACTTGACGCGGAAGCTGGGGTCCTCGGCAGCAAGGCGCTGCAGGGCCAGAGCCATCTTTTCCTGGTCAGCCTTGGTTTTCGGCTCAACCTTGATCTCGATAACCGGATCCGGGAACTCCATGCGCTCAAGCACAACCGGGTCCTTCGGATCGCACAGTGTGTCACCAGTCGTTGTGTCTTTCAGACCAACGATCGCAACAATGTCGCCAGCAAATGCTTCTTCAATCTGCTCACGGCTGTTGGAGTGCATCTGGAACATACGGCCGATGCGCTCTTTCTTGCCCTTGACGGTGTTTTCAAGCGTCACACCGGCGTCGAGCTTGCCCGAATAGATGCGGCAGAACGTCAGCGAACCCATGTGCGGGTCGTTGGCAATCTTGAACGCCAACATTGAAAGCGGCTCATTGTCGTCCGAATGACGCTCGATAACGCCTTCACCATCGACTTCGTGACCCTTGATCGCAGGCACGTCGAGCGGCGACGGCAAATAATCAACAACGCCATCAAGAAGCGGCTGAACGCCCTTGTTCTTGAAAGCAGAACCAGCGAACACGGGGAAGAAGGTCACATCGCAGGTGCCTTTACGGATCAGACGACGCAGCGTGTCGTTATCCGGCATTTCGCCTTCGAGGTATGCCATCATGACATCCTCATCGAGCTCAACAGCGGCTTCCACCATCTTCTCGCGATATTCTTCGGCCTGCGCCTGCATGTTTTCCGGAATATCAACGACATCCCAAGATGCACCGAGGTCTTCACCGCGCCAGACAAGTGCCTTCATCTCAACGAGATCAACAACACCCTCGAGTTCGTTTTCAGCGCCAATCGGCAGCTGCATGACGACCGGTGTCGCGCCGAGGCGCGTTTTGATCATTTCAACACAACGGAAGAAGTCAGCACCGATCTTGTCCATCTTGTTGACAAAGATCATGCGCGGCACGTGATACTTGTCAGCCTGACGCCACACGGTTTCCGTCTGCGGCTCAACACCTGCGTTGGCATCGAGCAGTGCAACAGCACCGTCGAGCACGCGGAGCGAACGCTCGACCTCAATGGTGAAGTCAACGTGGCCCGGGGTGTCGATGATGTTGAAGCGGCGCTTCTTGCCGTCACGGCCTTCCCAGAAGGTGGTCGTCGCAGCGGACGTGATCGTGATGCCACGCTCCTGCTCCTGCTCCATCCAGTCCATGGTGGCAGCGCCGTCATGGACTTCGCCGATCTTGTGGCTCTTACCGGTATAGAACAAGATACGCTCGGTTGTCGTGGTCTTGCCGGCATCGATGTGGGCCATGATGCCGAAATTGCGGTAATCTTCGAGTTTATATACGCGGGCCATGATGCTCTCTCTTCAAGCCTTTACCAGCGGTAATGCGAGAACGCGCGGTTGGCGTCAGCCATACGGTGCGTATCTTCGCGCTTCTTGACGGCCTGGCCGCGCCCGTTGAGCGCGTCCATCAGTTCGCCGGACAGGCGATCGACCATGGTGTTTTCACCACGGGCGCGTGCAGCAGCAATCAGCCAACGAATGGCAAGTGCCTGCTGGCGCTCGGTGCGCACGTCAACCGGAACCTGATAAGTCGCACCACCAACACGGCGGGAGCGAACTTCAACGGCCGGGCGCACATTGTCGAGCGCCTGATGGAACACGGCGATCGGGTCCTGCTTGGTGCGTTCCTGCACAATGTCGAATGCACCGTAAACGATGGATTCGGCAGCGGACTTCTTGCCGTCTTTCATGAGCGAATTCATGAATTTGGACACAACGATATCACCGAACTTGGGGTCCGGAATAACGTCACGTTTTTCTGCGCGATGGCGACGAGACATGGATTGGACTCCTTATTTCGGCCGCTTAGCGCCGTACTTCGAACGGCGCTGCTTGCGGTCCTTAACGCTCTGCGTATCGAGTACGCCGCGCAGGATGTGATAACGAACACCGGGAAGATCGCGCACACGTCCGCCGCGGATAAGCACAACGGAGTGCTCCTGCAGGTTGTGGCCTTCACCGGGAATGTAGGAAATGACTTCGCGCTGATTGGTCAAGCGGACTTTCGCGACCTTGCGCAGTGCCGAGTTCGGCTTTTTCGGGGTGGTCGTATAAACACGTGTGCACACGCCGCGTTTCTGCGGGTTTGCTTCCATCGCCGGAACTTTGTTCCGCTTGGGTTTGGACTGCCGGGGTTTCCGGATCAGCTGATTAATGGTCGGCATTGCGCTCGAGCCTTCTTAATATGTGCGTACCAAAATCTGTCCATCAGACCTTGCAAACGAACAAGGCAGCCGCACGATCCGCTGTTCGGATTGCGGTGCCTTTCAAATGCAGTGGAGCACCTCCGCTGGGGAAGCACTCTTGCCTTCGACGATAGCAACGTCTTGTCACCCAACGATGTGTTTGGTCTGTATGGATGTTTCGCCTCGGCGGCTCACACCCTCAAACAGCCCACGACCGACCGCTAAGGTGTGCTGGCTATACTCTGCCCTGCCCTGCCGCGTCAAGGCTATGCGCCAAAAAAACTGGCTTGAGTAAACGCGCCGGATTCCGTGGGGTTTCCGTCTGTTCCCACAGTCGCGGTTGACAAGCGGGCTCACGGCAGTTGCCAATCGGGTATATTGAGTCGTAACCGGAATCGAATCCGTGTCCCCAAAGTCCGTTCTACATCGCGCATTGTTCATCGTTTTTGTTGCCCTGCTCCCGGCGCCATCATTCGCACAAACGCTCATTGATGGCTCAAAGGTCAGCGACATAGTAACGATTGCCCGCGGATTCGGGTCTGCCGCATTGCTCAGTCAGAGCAACGGCAACCCCAAGATTTCCGGCACCATCAGCCGCATGGGCTATGCGATTTACTTCGTCAATTGCGACGAACGAAAGATCTGCACCCAGATGAATTTCTATGCCGGGTTCCTGGATGTGAAGCCTGACGCTGGCGCGCTCAATGCCTGGAACAGCACCAAGCGTTTCGGGCGTGCTTATGCCGATGCAGATGGCGACGCCAGTATCGAGATGGACATTAATATTGCCGGTGGCGTTTCACGCGACAGCATGGTCTCGTCATTCGAAATCTGGCGGCTGGTTTTGCGGCAATATGCGGAGCATGTTGGGTTCAACTAACAAATAAAGGGACCCAATGGCCCCTTTTGCAAACTTGAACTCATGCACACATTGTCATCCGTGTGCTTCAAAAAGCGGATTTCACTGCGCGCTTGCGCCGCCCCATTAAACCGAGAAATCCAATGCCGGCAGCAAGCAGCGGCAATCCCGCGGGAAGTGGAACTGCGCTGATTTTTTCCGCGATGGCGAAGGTATAGACGATAGGATTCGAATTCACGGCTGAAAATTTGTTCGTCGCCCCGCATGAAGCAGTCGTGGCGCCAGAAAACAACGCGCAAGCATCAAATACCGTCGTGCTCCCATTCGTATAGGCAAAAGCCGGTCCTACAAGGGTGGGGCTATAAACGTTCCCACCAAGAGAAAATCCAACTGCCTCCGCAAAGTCGCCGGCCAGTGTCCCATCACCCCACCATGCTTGATCGTCCAGAGTAGACAGCAAGTCACCAAACACTCCGTCGATGGTACTGACTTTCCAATTCATACCACCGACCGAGACGTCGACCGTCGCTGCATGAGCCGAACTGGCTGCGAGAATCCCGCCTGCGGCTATCAAAGCCGCCATAAGTGTCTTTTTCATTCTATATACGTCCCCGTGAAAACTCTGGAATTCAGAACAATTCCGCAACACACAGCCTTCCAACTGATCGCTGTATTGAATCGATATCGAAAGCCTGGCATCTCAACCATTCTTAAAATACTGAATCAGGCTCAAAATAGGCCAGTGCGGTGAGAGTTAGGTCAGCAATTCTGTTGTTGTTCACACTATAGTTACCACGTTTCTTCGCGCAACAAAAAAAGGCCCCGCTGATGCGGGGCCTTTTGTAATTTGCTGTTCTCAACCGACTTTAGCCGTTCACACCTAAAATTGGTCCACCGGACCAATTTGCGCAAATGCGCCGATGCTCACTATTCAGCCGGTTCTTCCTGAACCTCTTCAGGCGCAGCCGGTGCTTCAAGGCGTGCGGCTTCCGCCTGACGGCGACGCTCATCGAGAATGAGGTCGTCGCGTTTGGTTGCCACCTGCCGCAGATCGGCAATGCCTGCACCAGTACCCGCCGGGATGAGCCGGCCAACGATGACGTTTTCCTTGAGACCTTCGAGCAAGTCTGCCTTGCCCGAAACCGCAGCTTCTGTGAGCACGCGGGTGGTCTCCTGGAACGATGCCGCCGACACGAACGAACGCGTCTGCAACGAGGCCTTGGTGATACCCAGTAGAACCGGAACACCTTCCGCCGGCTTTTTGCCATCGGCAACAAGCTGCTCGTTGAGCTCATCGAAGTCGAGCTTGTCGATCTGCTCATCCTTCAACAGGCCGCTTTCGCCCGGATCGGTGATCTCGACTTTCTGCAGCATCTGGCGAACGATCACCTCGATGTGCTTGTCGTTGATCAACACGCCCTGCAGCCGGTAGACCTCCTGGATCTCGTTGACGAGGTAGCTGGCAAGCTCCTCGACGCCCTTGATCGCAAGAATGTCGTGCGGTGCCGGGTTACCATCGAGAATGTACTCGCCCCGTTCAATCGGATCGCCTTCCTGCAAGTGGAAAGGCTTGCCCTTGGGGATGAGATATTCAACGGGCTCTGCACCCTCCTCGTTCGGCTCGATGACGATGCGGCGCTTGTTCTTGTAGTCGCGGCCGAAGCGGATCGTGCCGTCGATTTCGGCAATGATCGCATGATCCTTCGGACGACGGGCTTCGAACAGCTCTGCAACGCGCGGCAGACCACCGGTGATATCCTTGGTCTTGGCACTTTCGAGCGGGATACGTGCCAGAACGTCACCAGCGGCAACCTTTTCGCCCGGCTCCACCGACACAACGGCATCAACGCTGAGCAAGTAGCGGGCTTCGCCACCACGGTCGAGCTTGGCCACCTCACCTTTGCGGGCAACCGCAATTGCGGGGCGCAGACCCTCACCGCGCTGACTGGTCCGCCAGTCGATGATGACACGCTTGGTAAAGCCGGTCGCCTCGTCGGTTTGTTCGGACACGGATGCACCGTCGACCAGATCCTCAAAGACAGCTTCACCATCAACCTCGGCCAGGACCGGACGGGTATACGGATCCCATTCCGCCAAACGCTGACCGCGTTCAACCTTGTCACCATCATCCACACGGATCTTGGCGCCGTAGGTAACACGATGGCTCCACAGCTCTTTGCCGTCTGCGCCAAGAATGGCGATCGACACGTTGCGGCCCATGGCCGTAAGCGTCTTGTCAGCAGCCTTGATCACATTGCGGTTGCGGATCTCGATCTTGCCTTCAGCACCGGCTTCTAGGAACGAGCTGTCGACCACCTGCGCCGTACCACCGATGTGGAACGTACGCATGGTGAGCTGCGTGCCCGGTTCACCGATCGACTGCGCGGCGATAACGCCGACAGCCTCACCGATGTTGACCGGCGTACCGCGTGCAAGGTCGCGGCCATAACAAGCGGCGCAGCAACCCTGGCGGAACTCACAAGTCAGCGGTGAACGGATCTTGACCGATTGAATGTCAGCGGCCTCGATGACCTCGACATCCTTTTCCTCGATCAAAGCGCCCTTCTTGGCGATGACCTCTCCAGTGCCCGGATCAGTGATGTCCTCAGCCGCAGTACGACCGAGAATACGCTGACCCAGCGTAGCAACGATCTGACCGGAATCGACGATCGGTTCCATGGTCAGGCCATTGTCGGTGCCGCAATCGAGATCGGTGATGATCGAATCCTGCGCCACGTCGACGAGACGACGAGTCAGGTAACCGGAGTTCGCCGTCTTCAAAGCCGTATCGGCCAGACCCTTACGGGCACCGTGGGTGGAGTTAAAGTACTCCATCACGGTCAGGCCTTCCTTGAAGTTCGACGTGATCGGCGTCTCGATGATCGAGCCGTCCGGACGGGCCATAAGGCCGCGCATACCGGCAAGCTGCTTCATCTGGGCTGGTGAACCACGCGCACCGGAGTGGCTCATCATGTAGACCGAGTTAATCGGCTTCTGACGTTTGGTTTCCTCGTCGATCTGGACAGAGGAAATGCGCGCCATCATCTCGTCGGCAACCTTGTCACCGCACTTGGCCCAGGCGTCGACAACCTTGTTGTACTTTTCGCCCTGAGTGATGAGACCGTCATTGTACTGCTGTTCGAATTCCTCGACCTGTGCACGCGTTGCATCGACGATCCCGGCCTTGGTTTCGGGGATCACCATGTCGTCCTTGCCGAACGAAATGCCGGCGCGGCACGCATGCTTGAACCCGAGATCCATGATCCGGTCACAGAAGATCACCGTCTCCTTCTGACCGCAGCCGCGATAAACGGTGTCGATCATCTTGGAGATGTTCTTCTTGGTGAGCGTCTGGTTACAGACATCGAACGGCACGGCAGCATGCTCAGGCAGGAAGCGCCCGATCATCATGCGGCCCGGCGTTGTTTCCACGATCTTTGTGGTCACATTGCCGTCGGCATCGACGTCTTTAACACGACCTTTGATCTTGGTGTGCATGGTGACAAAACCGTTGTCGAGCGCCTGCTCGATTTCGCCGAGGCTGGCAAAAGCCATGCCCTCGCCCGGTTCATTGTCGTTCATGAGCGACAGGTGATAGAGCCCCAGAACGATATCCTGCGACGGCACGATGATCGGCTGACCATTTGCCGGGTGCAGAATGTTGTTCGTGGACATCATCAGGACGCGTGCTTCGAGCTGGGCCTCAAGGCTCAGTGGCACGTGCACAGCCATCTGGTCACCGTCAAAGTCGGCATTGAACGCGGCACAGACCAGCGGGTGCAGCTGGATGGCCTTACCCTCGATCAGCGTCGGTTCGAATGCCTGGATGCCAAGACGGTGCAGCGTCGGTGCGCGGTTCAAAAGCACCGGATGCTCACGGATCACCTCGTCGAGGATATCCCAGACTTCCGGCTTTTCCTTTTCAACCAGCTTCTTGGCCTGCTTGACCGTCGACGAGAAACCCTTGGCTTCGAGCCGCGAATAGATGAACGGCTTGAAAAGCTCGAGCGCCATCTTCTTGGGCAGACCGCACTGATGCAACTTAAGTTCCGGACCAACGGTGATCACCGAACGACCCGAATAATCAACGCGCTTGCCGAGCAGGTTCTGACGGAACCGGCCCTGCTTGCCCTTGAGCATGTCGGACAGCGACTTCAGCGGGCGCTTGTTGGCGCCTGTGATGGTCCGGCCACGACGGCCATTGTCAAACAGTGCGTCAACAGCTTCCTGCAGCATGCGCTTTTCGTTGCGGATGATAATATCCGGCGCGCGCAGCTCCATAAGCCGCTTCAGGCGGTTGTTACGGTTGATGACCCGGCGGTAGAGATCGTTGAGGTCCGACGTTGCGAAACGGCCGCCATCAAGCGGCACCAGCGGGCGCAATTCGGGCGGAATGACCGGGATAACGGTCATGATCATCCATTCGGGCTTGTTACCCGAAACAATGAACTGCTCAACAATCTTCAGACGCTTAGCCAGCTTCTTCGGCTTCAGCTCGGTGGTTGCCTCGGCAATCTCGACGCGGAGGTCCGCGGCGATCTTTTCAAGGTCGAGCGCAATCAGCATTTCGCGGATCGCCTCGGCACCGATCATGGCAGTGAAGCTGTCGGCCCCGAACTGGTCCTGGGCATCCAGATATTCTTCTTCGGTGAGAAGCTGATACTGGCTGAATGCGGTCAGGCCCGGCTCGATGACGGTGTAGTATTCGAAATAGAGAATACGTTCGACATCCTTGAGCGTCATGTCGAGCAGCAGCGCAATGCGCGACGGCAGCGACTTCAGGAACCAGATATGCGCAACCGGTGCGGCCAGTTCGATATGGCCCATGCGCTCGCGCCGTACCCGGCTGAGCGTGACTTCCACACCGCACTTTTCACAGATAACGCCTTTGAATTTCATGCGCTTGTATTTGCCGCACAAGCACTCATAGTCCTTGGTCGGACCAAAAATCCGCGCACAGAACAGGCCGTCACGCTCAGGCTTGAACGTACGGTAGTTGATCGTCTCAGGCTTTTTGATCTCGCCAAACGACCAGCTCAGGATCTTCTCCGGGCTGGCGATGTTGATCCTCATCTGGTCAAAGACCTGAGTTTGCGCCTGCGGATTGAAGGGGTCCATGACGTGGTGATGATGGTTCATCTAGTGTCTCCTCGTTCCGTTCGGGTGGAGTTCTCTCCAACCCGAACGAATTGAAAATGGATCAGGTTGCGCCGGGTTATTCCGCCGCATCCGCAGGGGGTTCGAGCTCGCCGTCATTATCGGGAGAGTTGTCTTCGAGATCAGGGTCCTCGGATTCGGTCAACTCGACGTTTAGACCGAGCGAGCGGATTTCCTTGACCAGAACGTTGAAGCTCTCCGGAATACCGGCTTCGAAGGTGTCGTCGCCGCGTACAATGGCCTCGTAGACCTTGGTACGGCCGGCAACGTCGTCCGACTTGATGGTGAGCATTTCCTGAAGGGTGTATGCCGCGCCGTATGCTTCGAGCGCCCACACCTCCATTTCACCAAAGCGCTGGCCGCCGAACTGCGCCTTACCACCCAGCGGCTGCTGGGTAACGAGCGAGTATGGGCCAATCGAACGGGCGTGGATCTTGTCGTCGACCAGGTGGTGCAGCTTGAGGATATAGATATATCCAACTGTCACCTGACGATCGAACTGATCACCGGTACGGCCGTCATAGAGGGTCGACTGTCCGGTGCCGTTCATGCCGGCCTGTTCGAGCATTTCGACAATGTCGGCTTCCTTGGCACCATCGAACACCGGAGTGGCGATCGAAACACCCTTGGACACCTGCTCGCCAAGACGGACGATGCTGTCATCATCCAGACCCTTGAGCTGATCGTCGTTGTCATACAGCGCACCGATTTCCGCCTTCAACGGCTTCATATCGCCATTGGCGCGATAAGCACGCAGCATGTTGTCGATCTTCCTGCCCATGCCGGCACAGGCCCAGCCCAGATGTGTTTCCAGAATCTGGCCCACGTTCATGCGGCTCGGCACACCCAGCGGGTTGAGCACGATTTCGACCGGCGTACCATCTTCGAGGTACGGCATGTCTTCTTCCGGCACGATGCGGGAGACCACACCCTTGTTGCCGTGACGGCCGGCCATCTTGTCACCCGGCTGGATCTTGCGCTTGGTTGCGACAAAGACCTTGACCATCTTCATGACACCCGGCGGCAGCTCATCGCCCCGTTGCAGCTTGTCCACCTTGTCGATGAAACGCTGTTCGAGGAGCTTGCGGCTGTCGTCATACTGCTCTTTTAGTGCTTCGATTTCCTGCATCACCTTGTCGTCGTCGACGGCAAACTGCCACCACTTCGACCGCGGCTGGTTATCGAACACCGCATCATTGAGCTTGGTACCTGCAGTATAACCCTTCGGACCAGCTGTTGCGGACTTGCCGAACAGCATTTCCTTGAGACGCGCATAGACGTTACGGTCGAGGATCGACTGCTCGTCATCGCGGTCCTTGGCCAAACGCTCGATTTCTTCGCGTTCGATAGCCATGGCACGCTCGTCCTTGTCGATGCCGTGGCGATTGAACACGCGCACTTCAACAACGGTACCAGCATCACCCGGTGGCACACGCAACGATGTATCGCGAACGTCCGACGCCTTTTCACCGAAAATGGCGCGGAGGAGTTTTTCTTCCGGCGTCATCGGGCTTTCACCCTTCGGCGTGATTTTACCGACCAGAATATCGCCCGGACCAACTTCCGCACCGATGTGCACGATACCGGCTTCGTCGAGGTTCTTCAGCGCTTCTTCCGAAACGTTCGGAATGTCGCGGGTGATTTCTTCCGGACCCAGCTTGGTGTCACGGGCCATAACTTCATATTCCTCGATATGGATCGAGGTGAAGACGTCATCCTTCACGATCTTTTCGGAAAGCAGGATGGAGTCCTCGAAGTTGTAGCCATTCCACGGCATGAACGCGACGAGCACGTTGCGGCCAAGTGCCAGATCACCAAGATCGGTTGACGGACCGTCAGCGATGATGTCACCGGCGTTCACATGATCACCGACCACAACCAGCGGACGCTGATTGATACAGGTGGACTGGTTTGAACGCTGGAACTTCATCAGGTTGTAGATATCAACGCCAGACTTGGAGGCATCAGTTTCCTCGGTCGCACGGATAACGACGCGAGTCGCATCCACCTGATCGACGATACCGGTCCGCTTGGCGGCAATTGCAGCACCACTATCGCGGGCCACAACCGGCTCCATGCCGGTGCCGACATACGGCGCATGCGCGCGCAGAAGCGGCACAGCCTGACGCTGCATGTTCGAACCCATAAGCGCGCGGTTGGCGTCATCGTTCTCAAGGAACGGAATGAGCGCCGCGGCCACCGAAATAACCTGCTTCGGCGACACGTCCATAAGGTCGATCTGCTCTTGCGGGGTCAGTGAAACGTTACCTGCGTGACGCGCGGTCACCAGGTCGTTCTTGAACCCGCCCTTGTCGTCGAGCTGCGCGTTGGCCTGGGCGACGTGATACTTCGCTTCTTCCATAGCGGAGAGATAGACAACTTCGTCTGTCACCTTGCCATCGACAACCTTGCGGTACGGAGTTTCGATGAACCCGTACTTGTTGACGCGGGCGAAAGTGGCCAGCGAGTTGATCAGCCCGATATTCGGGCCTTCCGGCGTTTCAATCGGGCAGATACGGCCATAGTGGGTCACGTGCACGTCACGGACTTCAAATCCGGCACGCTCACGGGTCAGACCACCCGGGCCAAGCGCCGAAAGACGCCGCTTGTGGGTGATTTCCGACAGCGGATTGGTCTGGTCCATGAACTGCGAGAGCTGCGAGGACCCGAAGAACTCACGCACAGCGGCAGCAGCCGGCTTGGCGTTGATCAGGTCCTGCGGCATCACGGTGTCGATTTCGACCGATGACATACGCTCCTTGATCGCGCGTTCCATGCGCAGCAGGCCAAGGCGGTAATGGTTTTCCATCAGCTCGCCGACCGACCGCACACGGCGGTTGCCGAGGTTGTCGATATCGTCGATTTCACCGCGGCCATCGCGTAGATCCACAAGGGTGCGGACGACTTCAACGATGTCTTCCTTGCGCAGAATGCGGACAGTGTCCTCGCATTCCACATCAAGGCGCATGTTCATCTTCACGCGGCCAACCGCACTCAGATCATAACGCTCGCTATCAAAGAACAGCGAGTTGAACATGGCTTCAGCCGTTTCGATTGTGGGCGGTTCGCCCGGACGCATCACGCGATAGATATCGAACAGCGCGTCTTCGCGGCTTTCGTTCTTGTCAACCGCCAGCGTGTTGCGCAGGTAAGCGCCAACCGTCACGTGATCGATGTCGAGAATCGGCAATTCGTCGAAACCGGCATCAACCAGCTTCTCGAGCAGCTTCTCGTCGATCTCGTCACCGGCCTCTGCGTAAATCTCACCGGTTTCTGGGTTCAACAGATCCTGCGCGATGAACTGACCGTAAAGATCTTCATTCTCAGCCAGAAGATGGGTCAAACCGCCTTCAGCGAGCTTCTTAGCAGCGCGGGCGGAAAGCTTCTTGCCACCTTCATGCACAACCTTGCCGGTCTTTGCATCGACCAGATCGTGAGTCGGCTTGGCGCCTTTCATCTTGTCGGCGTCGAAAGGCTTCTTCCAGCCATCCTTGGCCTTCTCATAGGTCAGCGTGTCATAATAGGTGTCGAGGATTTCCTCGGCATCCATGCCAAGCGCCTTGAGCAGCGACGTCACCGGAATTTTGCGGCGGCGATCGATACGCGCGAACACGATGTCCTTGGCGTCAAACTCGATATCGAGCCAGGAGCCGCGATACGGAATGATGCGGGCGGCAAACAGCAGCTTGCCCGAAGAATGGGTCTTGCCCTTGTCGTGATCGAAAAACACGCCCGGCGAACGGTGCATCTGGGAAACGATCACGCGCTCAGTGCCGTTGACGATGAACGTGCCGTTACCCGTCATGAAGGGCATATCGCCCATATAGACGTCCTGCTCCTTGATGTCTTTCACGGAGCGGGCGCCGGTTTCTTCGTCGACCTCGAAAACAATCAGACGCAGGGTCACCTTGAGCGGCGCGGCGAACGTCATGTCGCGCTGACGGCACTCCTCGGTGTCATACTTGGGATTCTCGAATTCGTAGCGCACGAACTCAAGAGAAGCGGTGTTGGAAAAATCGGTAATCGGGAAAACCGACTTGAATACGGACTGGAGGCCCTCGTCGCCGCGCCCGCCTTCGGGCTCGTAAACGCACAGGAACTGATCGTACGATGCTTTTTGCACCTCGATCAGGTTTGGCATCTCCGTGACTTCGCGAATAGAACCGAAGGACTTGCGTACCTTGCGGCGTCCGTTGAACGTGGTAGCCATAAAAGCTCCTTATCGTGTCGAATGTCACACGTGTGAAACGGCGAAACGCAACTCCGTCGCCTTAAATTCACCCGCAACCTACAATGCGCGCGTAAGCGGACTTCTCACTTTCCGCTCCGGCGCTGCGGCACGTGTCCAAAAAACCGACAATCAGCCGTCGGTCCTTGGGACAAATGCCCTTACACGCGATTACTCGCAGTTTCCGCCCTGCTCTCTTCAAATCAGAAAGTGGCGTCCCGCCTGATACGCAAACGGGGTATGGGGACGGCGCGAGCGCCATCCCCGGAACTTCAATCGAACTACTTGAGTTCGACCTTTGCGCCAGCAGCTTCGAGCTTGCCTTTAAGCTCTTCGGCTTCTGCCTTGGCAACGCCTTCCTTGACGGCCTTCGGAGCACCCTCAACGAGAGCCTTCGATTCAGCCAGTCCGAGGCCGGTGATGGCACGGACTTCCTTGATGACGTTGAGCTTCTGCGCACCAACTTCGGCAAGAACGACGTCAAACTCGTCCTTTTCCTCAGCGGCAGCAGCGCCGGCATCACCACCAGCAGCACCGGCAGCCGCAACGGCAACCGGAGCAGCGGCGGAAACGCCCCACTTTTCTTCAAGCATTTTCGAGAGCTCGGAAGCCTCGAGAACAGTCAATGCGGACAGATCGTCCACGAGTTTTTCAAGATCAGCCATTTTGTTTCCTCAATGGTTTCAGTTCGATGATGTGTGGATCGGCCGCGAGCGTTGTCACGCGGCTTCGCCCTTATTCGCATATGCGGAAATGACCCGTGCCACCTGAGCGCCCGGTGCCTGCGTGACGGATGCGATCTTGGCCGCAGGCTGCGTAAGCATGCCGGCGATCTTCGCGCGCAATTCGTCAAGCGAAGGCATCGATGCCAGGGACTTGACGCCGTTGGCATCAAGCTCGGTTTCACCCATTGCGCCACCGAGAACAATGAGCTTCTCATTCTTCTCAGCGAACTTGACCGCGATTTTCGGCGCAGTCACGGGATCTTCCGAATAGGCAACAAGCGTCGGGCCGGTAAACAGGCCCGAAATATCCGCATTGTCGGTTTCTTTAAGAGCGAGCTTGGCGAGACGGTTCTTCGCGACTTTAACCTGTCCACCAGCCTCTTTCATCTGCACACGCAGACTTTCCATGTCGGCTACGGTGAGACCGGCATAGTGAGCAACGACAATCGCACCGGAACCCTTGAAGGCTTCGGTGAGTTCGCCGACGAGCTCAGCTTTTTCCGCTCTATCCACTGCTTCTCTCCACATCTGGCCCGGCATTCACGAGAAATACCGAACCGTTGCCAATTGCTGCCCCTTTGCCTGTTCGCGAACGAACCGGTGACAGGAACAACGGTTAAACGCCTGTCAACCGGCTCCGCGCGCCCGAAGGCTGGCGGCAACTGGCTTGGATCGAACCGAAACGAGGTGGACCCGAAAGCCCAAAATCCCGTTCAGTTGTCACCCCGTCTATTGCGGGCAATTAAGACGGTCTGTTGCCGTCACCCGCAGTCTCGGACAGGTCTTAACTCCCAGAGGAACCCAAGGGCTCGTGGAAGCACCCCGAATGCCTCGTAAGACATTCGGGAATTCGTTCAGCTTCAGAACCTAGAGAACTGAAGCCGGATCGACATGGACACCTGGGCCCATGGTCGAAGAAATCGCAACACGCTTGATAAACGTGCCCTTGGCGCCCGACGGCTTGGCCTTGGTGACCGCGTCGGTGAACGCCTTGATGTTTTCAGACAGCTTGGCCGCATCGAACGAGGCCTTGCCGACGCCGGCGTGCAAAATGCCAGCCTTTTCGACACGAAACTCGACTGCACCGCCCTTGGCGGCTTCAACAGCTGCTTTAACGTCCGGTGTCACCGTGCCGACCTTGGGGTTCGGCATCAGGTTACGCGGACCAAGCACCTTACCCAGACGGCCAACGAGCGGCATCATATCCGGCGTTGCGATGCAACGATCGAATTCGATCTTGCCGGCCAGAACCTGCTCAGCCAGATCATCGGCGCCGACAATGTCCGCACCGGCTGCCTTGGCTTCCTCAGCCTTGGCATCCTTGGCAAACACCGCGACACGCACTGACTTGCCTGTGCCGTTCGGCAGGTTGATCACACCGCGCACCATCTGGTCCGCATGGCGCGGATCGACGCCGAGATTCATCGCAATTTCGATGGTTTCATCGAACTTCGCGGTCGCACGTTCTTTGACCATCTTCACAGCGTCATCGAGGCCATAAAGCTTCTTGCGGTCGATGCCTTCCGAGGCAGCGTTATATCTCTTCTTCGCCATCGCCTTAGCCCTCTACCTGCAGACCCATGGAACGCGCGGAGCCAGCAACCTGTGCCATTGCGGCTTCGATTGTGTCGGCGTTCAGGTCTTTCATTTTCTTTTCGGCGATATCGCGCAGCTGAGACTGCGAAATCGTACCGGCAGATTCGTGACCAGGCTTCTTGGAACCGGACTTCAGCTTCATAGCCTGCTTGAGGAAATAGCTCACAGGCGGAGTCTTTGTTTCAAACGAAAAACTTTTGTCCGCGAAGATAGTGATCACGGTTGGGATCGGCGAGTTCTTTTCAAGATCCTGCGTTGCAGCGTTGAACGCCTTGCAGAATTCCATGATGTTCAAACCGCGCTGACCGAGCGCCGGGCCGATCGGTGGCGACGGATTTGCCGCACCGGCCGGCACCTGCAGTTTCAGGTAGCCAGTAATTTTCTTTGCCATGTTAATCTCCTACATGCCCACAATCGGGCGGATGATCCTGTGGTCCGAGGTTAAACCGGTGGATGGCAACCACCGCCCTCTCCCACATCTCAGTTGGTCGCTTGTCGAACCGGAAAAGTGGCAACCACTTTCCCTGACAAACTCCCTGTCAGTTGGTCGCTTGCCGATCCACGGATCAAGTCCGAGGAGAAAAAGTGGCGCCCACTTTTTCTGGCAAACTCCCGGTTATTCCAGCTAGAGCTTTTCTACCTGGGTATACTCCAGCTCAACCGGCGTAGACCGGCCGAAGATGGAAACTTCTACCTTGAGGCGTGCACGCTCTTCGTCGACTTCCTCGACAAGACCGTTAAAGCTGGCAAATGGGCCATCGCTGACCCGCACCTGCTCGCCCACCTCAAACGAAATCGACGGCTTGGGCCGATCGACCCCTTCCTGCACCTGCTGCAGGATACCCATCGCTTCCGCTTCCGAAATCGGGATCGGCTTGTTATCCGACCCGAGGAAACCTGTAACCTTCGGCGTGTTCTTGATCAGGTGGAACGTTTCGTCCGTCAGTTCCATCTTCACAAGTACATAGCCGGGGAAAAACTTGCGCTCCGCATCGACCTTCCGGCCGCGGCGCACTTCAACCACCTTTTCGGTGGGCACCAGCACATCCTCAAACAAGGATTGCAGGCCAGACTGCTCAACCTTTTCCTTGATCGATTCGGCGACCTTGCGCTCAAAATTCGAATAGGCCTGAACAATGTACCAGCGCTTGGCCATGCCGCGAACGTAGCTCCCTGAAAGAATTCGAAACCGGCTTAGCCGAACGACAACATCAATTGAACCAGCCAGGAAATCAGCTGGTCCGCTGCAAGAAAGAACAGGCTCGCCAGCGCAACCATAATGAGAACCATTATAGTGGAAACCAACGTCTCATTGCGCGTCGGCCAAACCACTTTGGCGACCTCCGAACGGACCTGCTGCAAGAATGTAATCGGGTTCGTCCGGGCCATGAGTCTGTAATGCCTCGAAAATTCTAGTGTTTTTCCCATGCCCAATCGCCGCACGAGTCACCCCGGCGGCGTTGGAACGGTCTATTTAGCCAAGAGATGCGGCGAAAGCAAGGCCTTATCACTTACGAATCAGGATCGAATTCCGTTGAAGGGAACTGTGGTAGGCTTCACTGTTGCAGCCACTTGAGTGACGGCGGCACTTATAAAAGATGTTTGAGCCCATCTCGCCCGGTCAGCTTCCAATCCTTCGCGTGCCGCGCATCACACCGAGCGCCCCCAATCCGGTGAGCATCAGCCAGATGCCGGCAGGTACTGGCACCGCAATGGGGCTGACAAAGGCAAGATTGTCGATCGAATAGCCTTCGTTGGAGTTATATTCGTTCGGTGTCGGCGTAAACATAATCTGGTCGAAAAGACCGGCGCCGATGATGCCGAGAAAACCATCTCCAGGGCGACCAAGCTGAGATCTTATATCGAAGCTCACGATACCACTTCCGTCAAAATCTCCGGAAACGGTTATGCCGAAATTGCTGGCAGCGTCGATAAAGTCCATCCCAAATGCAAATATCTGATCGGGGAATGTCCATGTTGTCAATGGGAAGCCACCGCTGCCATCAGGGTCGTTGTTGCTATTATAGCTTCCACCACTGACCACATTGATCGAAGGGTTCGTTGGCGCTATTGAACCGGTCGACACCACACCACTATCGAAGACAATGCTTTGTGCGGAGGCGATGTTATTATCAAACCCGTCCTCAACTATCGCAAACCCGGCCAAGGCCGTCTCCCAGGCGGTGCGGTCTGTATAGATATCAAATGGCGCCGCCAACACCGGTATTGCTGAAACACCCATCATCAGCGCGGAAATCGCTGCTGAACCCATAAATTTAAGCATCATCTACCTTCCACAAAAAAAGGCCGCAATTTCAAATAAATACAATAGGGTTCGTTCACGGTGATGTCTAGCGGATTACCCGGCGAGCCATTGAATCCATATGGCACAGGTTTTCACAATCTTTTGCGATATAGCATCGTTCTTCTGAAAATAGCCGGCCAGATCCGCAGCGAAGGGATATTCCGGTCGTGCGATCAGTGACGATAAAATCTGCTGGAATGGGAGTTGAAGCCAATCGATTCAGGACGTCAGTCGACCACCGCTGATGGTCTGGCAGGGGCGGAGGGACTCGAACCCCCGGCCCTCGGTTTTGGAGACCGATGCTCTACCAACTGAGCTACACCCCTACGGAGCGTGTTCTGAAAAACTGGAAACCATTTTTCCGCAGTGAACACGCGACGTTATGCCTGCCGGTCGAAGGTCTAATTGCAAAGCCGCCAGGGTGCAAGGGCTTTTGCGACCTTCAGGCGGACATCATGTCTTTCAGGGTTAAAACGAATGCAAACCGCCTAGCCAAAAGGGGCGCCCCAATCGGAACACCCCTTTTTAACTCGACTGCTTTGGAGTTACTCAACTGAACTCTAATGCCGCTTTTCGATGTTCATTAAGAGCACAATCGCCGCACCACGCAAGCACAATGTCTGCGCCCGATCTCACTTTTTTGTCAGTGCGAGCGAACCTGTCGTACCGCTTTAAAAGCAAGTGGTTCATGCCACAGCATAATTGCGTCTTCGAACGCGCCACGTCTCGATAGCCACGAGTGGCAATATCCAGGATGCCCATGCGGTAATGTTGTAGGTCTCAAGCAATGTCATTCCGCTGATGATCATCGGAACGCTCATCAGTCGCAGGGTGACGGCTGCAAAAGTCAGCGCAACCGAACGCAACATCCATACCCGATGTTCGGTAAACCGCTTCTGGCGGGCAAGAACCACGCCACGAACGGTAAAGCCAATCCAAAGAAACGCGAGAATAAAAAAACCTGAAGCAGCCCACAAGGATCCCTTGAACGCTGGCAACATTGCCAACGATGCAAGACCGGCGACAACAATGGAAACCAAATACGCATAGCCCGTCCACCGGTGCATGCGCGGGTGATTCGTTCGTAATCCCTGCCAGAGCTGAAACGGTGCAAGCATCAATGCAACTGGCCCCGGAATGATGTGAAGTAGTAATGGAATTGAGAAACTCGGTACGTAATGCGCCAGATGCGGCATCGCGCTGGCGAATGAAACAATGATAGCTGCGACCACACTGCCGAGCGAAAATAGCCCGATCGCAATGCTGGTAGTCCAATAGGTCGCCGCGCCAACCCGCCTGATCATGTTTTGCATCCCTTAATCTTGACACTGTAAAGTTCACTATGGATAACTAGTGAAATTGACAGTGTCAAGATTAGATCGCATAACGCCTACATGACAAAAACGACACACCACCACGGGAACCTGCGTGCCGCACTCATTCAGGCAGGACTTGAAATCCTGGAAGAAGACGGCGTGGACGGCCTGACCTTGCGCAAGGCAGCCGCGCGCGCAGGTGTCTCCCATGCCGCACCTGCCCATCACTTCGACGGCAAGCACGGCCTTCTTGTCGCGATTGCGACGGAAGGGTTCAGACTGTTTTCAAAAACCATGCAGGACGACCGCTTTGTGGATGGCGACAGCCCCCGGGCTCAAGCGATCGGAATTTCACGCGGCTATCTGCGGTTCGCAGCCGAACACCCTGCCCTGTTCCAGTTGATCTTCTCGGTGGACTATAAGGAAGACGACGACCCGGCACTTCAGGAGGCATCTGCCGCATCCTATGGTGTTTTGTCCGAGGTGTGCGACCTGTTTGAACCGTCGCCCCATGGACCGAATGTCAACGAAATCACCGTCTGGTCCATTGTACACGGTTACGCAACTCTGACGCGATTCGCGCGCGGGCGGCGTTCCGATGAACAAACGCCGATGCCAATCGAATGGCTGTTGCCGGATCTCAAACCCAAGCAGAAAAAATAAGGGCGCCAAACGGCGCCCTTAAACATTATATCTGGATCGTCTACTCGACGATCTTTGCGACGACGCCTGAACCGACGGTGCGGCCGCCTTCACGGATAGCGAAGCGCAGCTTCTCTTCCATGGCGATCGGCACGATCAGCTCAACGTTGATCTCAACATTGTCGCCCGGCATGACCATCTCAACGCCTTCCTTCAGCGTCACAACACCCGTCACGTCCGTCGTACGGAAGTAAAACTGCGGACGGTAGTTGGTGAA
>Ga0207849_100313_pt1 | contig 19925 bp, 11 predicted proteins | sample TtaePargueraPR_12_FD_187277 | JGI IMG/M metagenome (GOLD analysis project Ga0207849, IMG submission 187277) | Aerobic enrichment media microbial communities from Bioluminiscent Bay, La Parguera, Puerto Rico - Tt and P2 (4) (SPAdes) | ecosystem: Environmental > Aquatic > Marine > Unclassified ...
TTCATTTTTTGCAACAAAAATCATATTCAAATCCTTTTTAAACAAGCATTACATTCATTTCTCTGGCGACAATTAGGACAGCACTATAATTTTTAGCTGATTTTAGAAGGTTACAGCGTTTCAATTTTAAACTCCATAATTAAGACCTAGTGAACCACTTCTATTAAACAACTCAAAAACAACAAACTAATTCTATACAATTCTAAAAGTGACAAACGGGACACTACCATTCAAAGTGTACTCTAAAGGATTAAGAAAATGATTAATATTATTCAAATCAATTAAGGAAACACTTGCTGCTCCGGCTTCGTCAAATGCACCATGAATTCGAAAAATACTCATTTCCTTTTACAACAAAAAAATACTTCAAACGCTTTATTAACAAGTATTGTATCGCTTCTCAGGTGACAAATGGGACACCAATATAATTTTTAGCTGATTTTAGAAGGTTACAGCGTTTCAATTTTTACTTAGTTACTCTAGACTCACCACCCCCAACACTAACAAATACATCAATTTCAGTAATTTAAATCAATAAATTTCCAAAAGTGACAAACGGGACACTACCCTAAATAGGAACTAATTTTGATTTACAAGTCTATTTCTGAGTAATAGACCAATTTCCATTTGCAATCAATCAACTTAAAATGCCGCTCAATACTAAATCCAGAATTCTCAATATATATTTTATCTACTACTAAAGTGTCTTTAAATACTTTATCTTGTTTATAAATTGAGTTGTCATCCAAGTCAAATTTTTTATGTACTATCCAATTCTTCTTTTTCCAATAATACTTACCATCATTGATATCAGGGTTTTCATTTCCTGTCCTTTTATACCCTTTAAGTGGAAAGTCTATTCTACTTAATTGAAAACTACTATCAGTATGAAACTTTCTATAAAACTCATCAAACACTTCTCCCTTATCGCACTCATCTTGCTTATCTTCTATATTAGCAGAAGAACAGTAATTAAATAATAATAATAATATTAATACATTCATTATTTTCATATTTTTATTTATCCGTTATCTCTAGTCTCAATTTCAGTCTCTATATCATTTAACTTAGAACGAAACTTGTCAACTTTTTCAGCAGCTTTAGATCTAATTTCATCAGCTCTTTCCATATTTCCTTTAGCTTCTTGTATATTAGCTCTAAAACTTGCTAAGTTTTCAGTAATTGAGATTCTGCTTTGCAAGGTTTCTCTTTGATTAAGTAAATCATTTTTAGAAAGCTTACTTAAAGGATTATCTGGATTAACAATATTTTCTAAATCACCAATTACCTGAGGATCTAATTTATTTTCATTTTTAAAAATATCATTTAAGTTTTCTGCCTTTATTACTTCTAAATGTAAATGAGGCCCTGTACTACCTCCTGAATTACCGGATTTACCAATCACCTCTCCATTTTTGATATTGGTTCCTTTTTCTAAATTTACTGATTCCTTTTCTAAATGAGCATATAAAGTATAATACCCTTTAGGGTGTTTAATAACAACATATCTACCATATCCATCAGGATCCCAACCAACCTTAGCTATCTTTCCACCTGCCATAGCCCTAACATCGCTTCCTGTTCTAGCTGCTAAGTCAAGTCCTGCGTGATATCTAGACTCCTTATGAATTGGATGTATTCTATTTCCTTGTTGGCTTGTCACACGAGTATAAGCCACAACCATACTCCATGGGATATCTCCCTCAGTATCTATGTATTTTATAGGGTTATTATACCCAAAATGGTATGGGCTATGTCCAATTAACCTAGCGTCATGTACTTTGGGGTCAACACTTAAAAACCCCTGTACAACTTTTTCCGATTCTAACCCCTTTCCGGTTGCGACTTTCAGCGGTGTTGTCTCAGTTGTATAGTATGTCAGTTTTCGGCATCCCATCAGTTTTGCAAGATACTTATTTCCCTGCGGACTTTTTTTATTTCAACTGAGAAGATTTCAATTGAAAAAAAGAAGTTCAACCCATTTTCTCAGTTCATCCAATACTTTTAGTAGTAACACCATCTGTGCAGCATTTATCTTAAATCGTTTCTTGTTTGTTTTATCGTCTATCTTTTTCATAGACCTTTTATCCACGGATAGAAAAAAGTTTAGCTTTTGGAGCAACTTTTTTTTGATTCATGACAAAAAAGAGGAGCGAACTCGATTTTAATGAATGAGCTTAGGTTCTGTGCGGCTGATCTGTGCGGCTCTTTCATTAAAATTGAGTATCCAAACGACTGTATGAACTTCGATTAATTCCCTGCACTTGCAGAGTGCGGAAGGTTTCCACTAACGTTTCTTTAACTGTGGGCTGATCGTGCGTAAAACACAGGAAAAACAGCCTTGAGCTAAACGGCTGGACGGAGGCTGCAATGAGTGCAGCGTAGCGGAACGGGTTGCAGTCCGAACGGCCAAGCATCGCGAGCCGTCCTGCGAGTGGAACAAAGGTGGGGCAAGTAACAGCCTGACGAAGGAAGGCGACTTGCCGCTATGTAGGGATTTTAAAAAACGGAGATACCTTTAAAAATCAATCAATGGATCGAGGCTTTTTAAAGTCCCGGACGAGGCTTTCCGATTTAATCGCTGAGAGCGTAGCGGAAGCAAATCAACAAAGTCAAGCCGAAGCCTGTAGTGACCCGCAGGCGAGCCTAACAATAAGCAGCGACCGGGCTGGCTGCGGCTGAACGGAGTGAAGGGAAGATTGTGCTAAAAATGAACTCCTTTAAAATCGATTCTGCTGTTTCATTTTTTGAACAAGCAACCAAAACGAGAGAAGCGGCAGACAGAACGGCTACAGCTGCGAGTGAAGACTGATTGAGGAACGCAATAAAAGTGACAAGCTGCGAAGAGTAACGAAGCACCCGTAGGGTTTTGCAGCTCTTTTTTTGACCTTATCAGATTTACAGATTCCTAAAAATGTGCTGTAAAAGCTTGGCGATTTTATTTGCTGACGATTGAAGGCGGAACACCGCTTTTCCTGTGTTGGGGTTGCGACCTCGAGGAGCAACGAAGCGTGGGATTATTCTATTGAAGTAACCTTGTTTAAAAGAGCATGATAGATCGTGTTTTCAAGCTCTTTGTATTCCTGATATGGCTTTTGCTTCTCGTAGTCAACACCTTTTTTTATGAGCTTTTCTTCCATTTCTTTGATAAACTCTTTAATAAAGTCGTGTGCCGCTTTAAGGTCTGTTATTGATAGTTCTTCTGCTTTCATAGTTTTACATTTTAGTTATTTGATTTGGGCTGTAGTTCTAGTCCTAGAAGCTCTTTTGCTTCAATGATCTCAGCATATGATTTCATGCTTCCAATGTTGATTTTTAAAGGCTCATTTTCTTCGTTTTCAACAGAGAACCGGAACTCCTTTTGGTACTCGTATTTGTTGGATTTATCAAAGGGTGTCAAGTTCATTAGTCGCACTTTGTTTTCGTAGTATTCTACAAAGCCATGCTTGAAGTTATAACCTCCTTTGATTAGTTCATCTTCCAACTTTTTGATAAAAACACCGGGTTGTTTGATTATTAAAGCATGAGTACCAAAGTCCAAGTTTCTCTCATCTAATCTAAAGTCTAACGGATTAGGGAACCAACGAGAAGATATGGAGTAAAGACAATAAAGGTTTCCTGTCTTTCGATAACCTCCATACCTTGCATTGATAAATTTAAAGTCTTGGTCGATTCCTTCTATTCTAAAAGTTCCCCCATTCTTTATGTCCACCACATCCGAGTAACCTTCATTTGGGTCTCCTCTCAGCTCTCCATCTTCTACTCTCCTGAAGTACTCAAGAGTATTCATGTAAACCGTTCCATTTTCATACAGGTCAGTAATATTCTCCTGACTCCCGATTTTTAAAAATCCTAAGATTGTATCAGACATTTAGTATCATTTTTTTAGGCTTAAAAGTTAACTAATTACTGCAAAGGGTGAAGTTTGTCGATTGCAGATTTTAGTTCTTCAAGTCCTGTCTGTTTGTATTCTTCTGTGGCCGCTGCTGTTTTATGACCTGCAAAGACTTGAACGATTCTAAGATCATTCCCACTTTTAAGTAAATGAGCAATCACACTTTGACGGATTTTTAAGGGCTGCATTCTCTCGGTCTCCTTTCGATTGCAGTTGATTGTTTTGCTGATTCCGTGCGGTAAAATTCGCTTTCCGGTATTCCGGATTAGTAGAGCTGCAGACTCGGTTTTATTTTGCTTTAAAAGTCGTTCCCGGGTTTCGTTCATGTAGTTGTGTAGTAGCATGATTTGAGTGGGTTTCAGGTCTAAAGTCCTTCCGTTGTTTTTTACGTTTCCTTTGACTTTGATTGTGCCTTTTTCCAAGTTCAGATCCTGGAGATTGAGTTGACTAATTTCAAGAACGGTTAATGCCTGGTAGATCAATAAACTGATTACAACTTTCTCCCTTTGCCTGGTCGCTTCATTCTTTTTGTTTGGGGTGTATGTTTCTAAGAACTTTTCCATTTTCGGCATGGTGTACAGGCTTTGAACGTCTACCGCTCGATTGATTTTGTCCTGAAGGTAGAGGAACTGGCAAGGGTGATCTTGCCGAAGGCCGGCAGCTAGTAAATAGCGATAGTAGATTTTGATTGCAAAAAGGTGGTTTCTGATTGTCTTGGGGTGTTTTCCGCTTTCTCTCAGCTGAGCTAAATAACTCATTACATCCTGGTAACTGGCTTTCTCTGGAGCTTGGGTTAAAGATTTGTAGCGGTTAATCATGTAGTGATAGCCTGTGATAGCTGTGGGACTGTAATTCCCTTGTAAATATTGGTCTAAGTTCATCGCTTCATTTTCTTTAAGTGTTGTCGATTTATGTGGGTGTAGATCTGTGTGGTTTCTAGTTGTGAGTGTCCTAAAAATTCTCTGACTTGTTCTACTGGGATTCCTTGTTCGATTAAATGGGTTGCTATGCTGTGGCGTAAGTTGTGGATTGTGATTTGCTTCTGCTCTATTTGCTCGTTTCCTGTTCTAATAATCAGGGCTTTTAATCGCTTGTTATAAGTTCCTTTCTGCATTCTTCCGCCTCTGCTGTGTAGCATAAAGGCTGGTTCTCCTTTTTTGTAGTCTCTTCCCCTGGTCAACTTCTCTCTTTCTTTAAAAAAATAGTCGCTTAGATCGCTGATTACTCCGCTGCTCAGTGGTACAACTCTTCGCTTATTTCCTTTGCCTTTGGGAACTATTAAAATTCGCTCTCTGAACTTTATATCTCTCATGTTACAACCGACTAACTCTCCTACTCTAAGTCCACACCCATAGGCTAAACTTAGGATTGCTTTCTCCTGGTAACTTACGGCATGATTGTACAGCTCTTTGATTTCTGATTGAGTTAGGATTTGTCTTTTGTGTTCTGCGGTTGGTTTGGGATATGGGAACTTGATTGTACTGGCTGGATTGATTTTGATTGTTCCTTCGGCTTGTTGCTTGATAAAAAAGAGTTGGATTGCTCTCATGTGGTGGTGTAGGCTTTTCAGGCCTAGAGGTTCTCCGGTGTTTCTGTTGGGTCTTTCTTTTAAGTAGTTGTAGTGGTCGTTTAAGTCTTTGGTTTGGATTTTCTCTATTTCATGGATTCCTTTTCTCTCTAAGCAGCAGAAGAACTCTAGTAATTGGCGGTATTTGCTTCTGGCTCCGTGTGGACTGTGGCCAAGCGTTAGCAGGTGTTTGTAAAAGCTTTCGGATTCTTCTCTGTAGGTATGACCGTTGGGTAACTTTATGACTGATTTTCTCATCTCTTTTTACACTTTATGCGGAACACGGAACGCTAACCGCAGGGCGGTAGCCATTTATTTTGATTATCAACTATTTAAGTTTTTAGGTTCAACCATTTTATTGACTTCTAGTGTTCCGTTTGGCGTTCCGCTCTAGTGGAACACTAGGCGTTTATCTTTTCGAGTTGCTTGTCTAAATGGTCTTGTATTTTGGCTCTCAGAGCTTCCAAGCTGTCCCAATAACCGATTTTGTATTTGAAGCCTTTGTTGGCATAGCCATTCACTTGTTTCACATACTCAAAGTCTTGTAGTTCTTGCATGTAAACATGCTGCCTGGTCTTACTTACTTTCAGAGCTTGGCGGATTTCGATTCTTGTAAATTCATAGTCCTTGCCGTCTTTTTTCTGAACATACTTTTTGAGTTTCTCGAAGTAATCCCGCAAGCTTCCGTCTAGTTCATCCACTTTTAGCACAATGCAGTCAAAGAGGATTTTACAGGCGTTTTGCAGATCTTCTTTTTCTGTGATTAATCGTCCTTGCTTGTCTCGTTTTCTTTGGTATTGGTGTAGTATGGTGATCTGTTTTACAAAGCTTTGATAGAGTTGATTGAGTCGTCTTATTTTCTGTGCTTCTTCAGGTAGTCTGATTTTGTTGGCAAAGGGATTTACTACTTCATACGGCTTTATCAGTCTCATGCAGTTGCGGAGAAGCTCCGCTGCTGATCGTTCTTCTTTGATATTGACAGTTCCTGTTGCTCTCTGATTTTGATAGTTGATTACTCTTTGGGTTTGTTCTTTACTCTCGTCAACTGCAATGACTAAACTTCTACTCATATTGTCTTCATAGATTTCGCCTTTGGTGGTGGCCGAGAGCGAAGCGATTGGTCCTTTTACTGTTTTTACCGCTGCTCTGATATTGCCCTGCTCGTCTTTGATACTGGTGGAGCTGTTGAGCATTCCTCTTGATTGAAGTTCTCTAAAAGCCAAAATGGCTTCTTCTTTCAGTCCGTCCAAGTCTTCCATTATCAGCAGTTTGTTTTTTAGGTCGTGTTCTCCATAGTTGTAAAAGCTGCTTTCGGTTACTCTGGTTAATAATGTGGTATGTTCGGGTGGCATTAGTTCGGCTATCTTGGTAATCAAATGGGTTTTTCCTGAGCCGCTTGACCCCTGGACTAAAGCGTGTAGGGTTTCACTCATTTTGTACGTACTGGCGATTACATACAGCAATAGCCGACTTTCATTTTCTCCGATTACGCCTGTTTTTCCGATTAACTCATTTAGCTTTTGGAAGTAGTCTTTTGATTTGAGCAACTCTAAACATTTGGGAACCGTGGATTCTGGAACTTTGATTTCTACCTGGTTATTTGGATTTGATTCTTTGTCCTGGTAACGCTCTCGATATTCTTCTAAAAGTGTGGTTAGTCTGCTGAGTTCTTTTTCGATTTGGTCGGCTTCTACATCAAAGATTTTCGCAGCTTTCTGACTTACTGAGGTAGTTTGCTTGTGTTCGTAGAGTTCTGTTTTTGATCTAAAGTCATTTGCTCCGTTGGTAATTCGTAAGCTCACTTTTAAGCTGTCGAGCTGTGAGATTTTAAAGCCCTTGATTTGGTATTCGGCCGCCTGTCCTTTGTAGATTAAATTGCTTGGGTTAGAAGTGTCAAGCTCCTGTTTTGGTTGATTTTTCTTTTCAACTGATTTCTCATTTGTTTCTTTCTTATTGCCTGCAGGGGCTCCCTGCTCAGTTGAAAAAATAAGATTGGATTCCTGGGCTTTAAGTGTCTGTCGGTTTGCTAAAAGTTCGGTGAGGATCTCGAAGCTGTGGCCATCCAAAAGGCTGTTTACATCTTCATTGTCTGGAGTTAGTACCTGACTTAGTTTTACTCCGGGTTTGGCTTCTTCTAATATGGCCTGGTATTTCTCAGCTGCTGCCTGTCCTGATTCATCGCCATCGAACCAAAAAATGATTTCTTCTAAGTCTTTCAGTTCTTTGATCGCTGCCATGTGTTCATCGGTTAGCCCATTGGTTCCGTAGAGGCTTAAGATTTCGTATTCCCTGGTGATCTGATCTTGCTGCAGCAAGGTGGCTGCATCTATGATTGCTTCGGTTAAAATCAGTTTGGTTGTGGCTGGTTTCGGATATCGGGGGTAAAGTCCTTGTCGGTTCTTTAAGTAAAAATGTCGGCTTCTACCGTCTGTGGCTGCTGTATTTCTAAAGTAGAGCGATACGATTTGTCCTTTCTGGTTTTTGATTGGGAACACGATTCCATTTTTACCAAAGGGTTTGTAAGCTTTATCGCCTGTTCTACCGACTAGGTTTTTATCTATCAGCAACCCGACTTTTACACAGGATTCTATCAGGTGCTTATTCTTTCGCTTGCCGTGGTGGAACTGGCCGCTGTTATATCCTACTTCGATTTTGCTGTTGTCTAAGTGGCGTTTGATAAAGTAGTCTTTCGCTGGCTGGCTGCTGTGTGCTCCGTTCTTGAAGTATGTGAACATTTTGCTCAGTATGGCTGCCCTGGTGAGTTGTTGGACTGGTTCGCTGGTTCCGTTTATCAGTTCTTTGGCTTTCAGTATCGCTTCCCGCTTGGTACATTTTTCTTTGTGCAGGATAAAGTCGATTACATCCATGCTCTTTCCGTGGGTCGGACAGTTGGAGCTAAAGCAGTAGCAAGTGTGGGTTTTGTAGTACACCTGCAGGGACGGAGTTTTGTCATCGTGGAACGGACAGTTTAACCGCAGGTGCTTATCTGGTTTCAGGCCGTAATGGCTCAGGACTTCTTTTAAGGTGAGCTTGTTTTTGATCTCAGATATTTCCATGTGGATAACTTTTTTAATCTGTCTTATCTGACACAAAAGAACCCATAAAAGACATATCTAAGACAAAGGGTCGTAGCTTAGTTATTCACATTAAGGCATAGTATTGCTTCAAAAAGCAGTCTTATTCGGTATATTTGAGTGTTGATAATTACTTTTAAGACATGATTTCAGTAGGCTCTCAGATACAGCTTTTAAGGAAAGAAAAAGGGTTAAGTCAAGGACAACTAGCCGATATGGTTGGTGTGTCGCTTACGCAGCTCCAACGCTATGAAAACAAAGGGGTGCAACCGCCTGCTGATATTCTTAGAAAATTAGCGGATACATTCAACACCTCGGTTGACTTTCTTATTTATGGAGACTCTGAGCAAAAGGCTCAACAGTTTATTAAGGATAGTGAGCTTCTAGCTCAGTTTAAAGCTGTGGAAGAAATGGACGGTAAGGACAAGTCTACTATCAAAGACATCATTGACGCTTTTATCAAGCGTTCTAGACTTAATCAGATTGCGGCTCTTTAGAGCATAAAAATTTTATAATATGACTATTCAAAATTTTAAAATAGATCAACAGCAAGGCCTTGTGTATGTACAACAACACAACGGACAATGGATTCAAATTCATTTTACTGACCGAACTGGTAAGTTTATTTACAGATATAAAATTGATACCATTACTGGTGTTAAGCATCCTGGAATGATTCTCGGTACTACCAACAATGGCGTGGAAATAGTGCTTCACAACCATTATCACTATGGCCAAGCTATTTTACATTCTTGGGCTGATTACGCTAAAGGACAGCAAGTTTATTGGCATGACATCTCTTGTACTAATCCAATACTAAAAAGGGTTCAGATCGCACTAAGTAAAGTTGTTGACGGTGAGTCTTATCGACCTCTTTCTTACAACTGTCAGAGTTATGCTAATATGGCTTGCTCGAACAGGCGTACATCTGAATCGGTTAGTAATGCTCTTGGTGTGGGTCTGTTTCTCGGTGGATTGGCTCTCGTTGGTGCTCTTGTTGCTAATCGATAAAAATCAAATTAATCTTAGTGAGTAACAACAAAAAGTCCTGAGAAGTTCGGGCTTTTTTGTTACTCATTTCTTTTTCTGCCGCCTTAACATTATTCGGTATAGTATAAACCAAAAGAGAAAAAACATCCCAAGCTGCACAAGCAACACTAACTCGTAGTTTTCACTTTCCATATAAGCTATTCCAAAGCTCAAAACGCTTACAGGAAAGGTTATTAAAAACCCTATAAACGATTGCTCCCAATAAATTGGACTTTCAGGATACATACCTAAAACGCTCACAGTACCCAACCCTACGTACAAGACACTTATAAAGAAGGTCTTTATATAAATCGGTTTCCTATTGCCCATCAGTAGTCGGTGGTGTATTTGATTGTCTCGGTTGACTTACAGCATCCCACATCATAATTTGCAAAAATCCTTGTGGCTTAGACAGCTGGAATAAGGTTTTTGGCAGTGCCAAAACACCTAAACCAACACCAAGACCATAGGCTCTTGCTGCTGTTGAATAATCTCCTGTCATCATGGATATATTTCCCATCCTAAACTCATTTCTAACAAATCTATAATCTGCACCTATTGCTCTAGTATCTGACAACAAGCCACTTGCTCCGTTAATCTTTAAAATATCATATGACTTGTCATGACCCATAGCAGGATAACCTGCAAGGTTAACAGGAGTTGTACCATAATGAGGTTTCCTATTCCCTTCAGAGTCAGGATAAGTTTGGGGATTATTGCCTCCTGGATAATGCTGATTACCAATATTTTTAAAAAGAGTTGAAGGATCAAGTTTATCGGATTTAATATTATAGCCTGAATACTTTTTCCAAAGTTCATTCATTTCTGGGGTATCTCTCATTTCTTTACTTGTACCCTTAAAAGAAGCCTTAAACCCTGCTAGCTTATCGTTGGTAATTGTAACAACATCCGTACTACCATCATCTGTTTCAGCTAAAAAGTTTCCCATTTCATCTTCATATTTGGTCGCACTCATCCCTGTTGGGTCAATCATAAGTATAGGATTTCCGTCCATGGCCATGTATGGACTTTGGTGTGGGAACATATGAGCTAAAGGGTCAACACTTAAAAACCCCTGTACAACTTTTTCCGATTCTAACCCCTTTCCGGTTGCGACTTTCAGCGGTGTTGTCTCAGTTGTATAGTATGTCAGTTTTCGGCATCCCATCAGTTTTGCAAGATACTTATTTCCCTGCGGACTTTTTTTATTTCAACTGAGAAGATTTCAATTGAAAAAAAGAAGTTCAACCCATTTTCTCAGTTCATCCAATACTTTTAGTAGTAACACCATCTGTGCAGCATTTATCTTAAATCGTTTCTTGTTTGTTTTATCGTCTATCTTTTTCATAGACCTTTTATCCACGGATAGAAAAAAGTTTAGCTTTTGGAGCAACTTTTTTTTGATTCATGACAAAAAAGAGGAGCGAACTCGATTTTAATGAATGAGCTTAGGTTCTGTGCGGCTGATCTGTGCGGCTCTTTCATTAAAATTGAGTATCCAAACGACTGTATGAACTTCGATTAATTCCCTGCACTTGCAGAGTGCGGAAGGTTTCCACTAACGTTTCTTTAACTGTGGGCTGATCGTGCGTAAAACACAGGAAAAACAGCCTTGAGCTAAACGGCTGGACGGAGGCTGCAATGAGTGCAGCGTAGCGGAACGGGTTGCAGTCCGAACGGCCAAGCATCGCGAGCCGTCCTGCGAGTGGAACAAAGGTGGGGCAAGTAACAGCCTGACGAAGGAAGGCGACTTGCCGCTATGTAGGGATTTTAAAAAACGGAGATACCTTTAAAAATCAATCAATGGATCGAGGCTTTTTAAAGTCCCGGACGAGGCTTTCCGATTTAATCGCTGAGAGCGTAGCGGAAGCAAATCAACAAAGTCAAGCCGAAGCCTGTAGTGACCCGCAGGCGAGCCTAACAATAAGCAGCGACCGGGCTGGCTGCGGCTGAACGGAGTGAAGGGAAGATTGTGCTAAAAATGAACTCCTTTAAAATCGATTCTGCTGTTTCATTTTTTGAACAAGCAACCAAAACGAGAGAAGCGGCAGACAGAACGGCTACAGCTGCGAGTGAAGACTGATTGAGGAACGCAATAAAAGTGACAAGCTGCGAAGAGTAACGAAGCACCCGTAGGGTTTTGCAGCTCTTTTTTTGACCTTATCAGATTTACAGATTCCTAAAAATGTGCTGTAAAAGCTTGGCGATTTTATTTGCTGACGATTGAAGGCGGAACACCGCTTTTCCTGTGTTGGGGTTGCGACCTCGAGGAGCAACGAAGCGTGGGATTATTCTATTGAAGTAACCTTGTTTAAAAGAGCATGATAGATCGTGTTTTCAAGCTCTTTGTATTCCTGATATGGCTTTTGCTTCTCGTAGTCAACACCTTTTTTTATGAGCTTTTCTTCCATTTCTTTGATAAACTCTTTAATAAAGTCGTGTGCCGCTTTAAGGTCTGTTATTGATAGTTCTTCTGCTTTCATAGTTTTACATTTTAGTTATTTGATTTGGGCTGTAGTTCTAGTCCTAGAAGCTCTTTTGCTTCAATGATCTCAGCATATGATTTCATGCTTCCAATGTTGATTTTTAAAGGCTCATTTTCTTCGTTTTCAACAGAGAACCGGAACTCCTTTTGGTACTCGTATTTGTTGGATTTATCAAAGGGTGTCAAGTTCATTAGTCGCACTTTGTTTTCGTAGTATTCTACAAAGCCATGCTTGAAGTTATAACCTCCTTTGATTAGTTCATCTTCCAACTTTTTGATAAAAACACCGGGTTGTTTGATTATTAAAGCATGAGTACCAAAGTCCAAGTTTCTCTCATCTAATCTAAAGTCTAACGGATTAGGGAACCAACGAGAAGATATGGAGTAAAGACAATAAAGGTTTCCTGTCTTTCGATAACCTCCATACCTTGCATTGATAAATTTAAAGTCTTGGTCGATTCCTTCTATTCTAAAAGTTCCCCCATTCTTTATGTCCACCACATCCGAGTAACCTTCATTTGGGTCTCCTCTCAGCTCTCCATCTTCTACTCTCCTGAAGTACTCAAGAGTATTCATGTAAACCGTTCCATTTTCATACAGGTCAGTAATATTCTCCTGACTCCCGATTTTTAAAAATCCTAAGATTGTATCAGACATTTAGTATCATTTTTTTAGGCTTAAAAGTTAACTAATTACTGCAAAGGGTGAAGTTTGTCGATTGCAGATTTTAGTTCTTCAAGTCCTGTCTGTTTGTATTCTTCTGTGGCCGCTGCTGTTTTATGACCTGCAAAGACTTGAACGATTCTAAGATCATTCCCACTTTTAAGTAAATGAGCAATCACACTTTGACGGATTTTTAAGGGCTGCATTCTCTCGGTCTCCTTTCGATTGCAGTTGATTGTTTTGCTGATTCCGTGCGGTAAAATTCGCTTTCCGGTATTCCGGATTAGTAGAGCTGCAGACTCGGTTTTATTTTGCTTTAAAAGTCGTTCCCGGGTTTCGTTCATGTAGTTGTGTAGTAGCATGATTTGAGTGGGTTTCAGGTCTAAAGTCCTTCCGTTGTTTTTTACGTTTCCTTTGACTTTGATTGTGCCTTTTTCCAAGTTCAGATCCTGGAGATTGAGTTGACTAATTTCAAGAACGGTTAATGCCTGGTAGATCAATAAACTGATTACAACTTTCTCCCTTTGCCTGGTCGCTTCATTCTTTTTGTTTGGGGTGTATGTTTCTAAGAACTTTTCCATTTTCGGCATGGTGTACAGGCTTTGAACGTCTACCGCTCGATTGATTTTGTCCTGAAGGTAGAGGAACTGGCAAGGGTGATCTTGCCGAAGGCCGGCAGCTAGTAAATAGCGATAGTAGATTTTGATTGCAAAAAGGTGGTTTCTGATTGTCTTGGGGTGTTTTCCGCTTTCTCTCAGCTGAGCTAAATAACTCATTACATCCTGGTAACTGGCTTTCTCTGGAGCTTGGGTTAAAGATTTGTAGCGGTTAATCATGTAGTGATAGCCTGTGATAGCTGTGGGACTGTAATTCCCTTGTAAATATTGGTCTAAGTTCATCGCTTCATTTTCTTTAAGTGTTGTCGATTTATGTGGGTGTAGATCTGTGTGGTTTCTAGTTGTGAGTGTCCTAAAAATTCTCTGACTTGTTCTACTGGGATTCCTTGTTCGATTAAATGGGTTGCTATGCTGTGGCGTAAGTTGTGGATTGTGATTTGCTTCTGCTCTATTTGCTCGTTTCCTGTTCTAATAATCAGGGCTTTTAATCGCTTGTTATAAGTTCCTTTCTGCATTCTTCCGCCTCTGCTGTGTAGCATAAAGGCTGGTTCTCCTTTTTTGTAGTCTCTTCCCCTGGTCAACTTCTCTCTTTCTTTAAAAAAATAGTCGCTTAGATCGCTGATTACTCCGCTGCTCAGTGGTACAACTCTTCGCTTATTTCCTTTGCCTTTGGGAACTATTAAAATTCGCTCTCTGAACTTTATATCTCTCATGTTACAACCGACTAACTCTCCTACTCTAAGTCCACACCCATAGGCTAAACTTAGGATTGCTTTCTCCTGGTAACTTACGGCATGATTGTACAGCTCTTTGATTTCTGATTGAGTTAGGATTTGTCTTTTGTGTTCTGCGGTTGGTTTGGGATATGGGAACTTGATTGTACTGGCTGGATTGATTTTGATTGTTCCTTCGGCTTGTTGCTTGATAAAAAAGAGTTGGATTGCTCTCATGTGGTGGTGTAGGCTTTTCAGGCCTAGAGGTTCTCCGGTGTTTCTGTTGGGTCTTTCTTTTAAGTAGTTGTAGTGGTCGTTTAAGTCTTTGGTTTGGATTTTCTCTATTTCATGGATTCCTTTTCTCTCTAAGCAGCAGAAGAACTCTAGTAATTGGCGGTATTTGCTTCTGGCTCCGTGTGGACTGTGGCCAAGCGTTAGCAGGTGTTTGTAAAAGCTTTCGGATTCTTCTCTGTAGGTATGACCGTTGGGTAACTTTATGACTGATTTTCTCATCTCTTTTTACACTTTATGCGGAACACGGAACGCTAACCGCAGGGCGGTAGCCATTTATTTTGATTATCAACTATTTAAGTTTTTAGGTTCAACCATTTTATTGACTTCTAGTGTTCCGTTTGGCGTTCCGCTCTAGTGGAACACTAGGCGTTTATCTTTTCGAGTTGCTTGTCTAAATGGTCTTGTATTTTGGCTCTCAGAGCTTCCAAGCTGTCCCAATAACCGATTTTGTATTTGAAGCCTTTGTTGGCATAGCCATTCACTTGTTTCACATACTCAAAGTCTTGTAGTTCTTGCATGTAAACATGCTGCCTGGTCTTACTTACTTTCAGAGCTTGGCGGATTTCGATTCTTGTAAATTCATAGTCCTTGCCGTCTTTTTTCTGAACATACTTTTTGAGTTTCTCGAAGTAATCCCGCAAGCTTCCGTCTAGTTCATCCACTTTTAGCACAATGCAGTCAAAGAGGATTTTACAGGCGTTTTGCAGATCTTCTTTTTCTGTGATTAATCGTCCTTGCTTGTCTCGTTTTCTTTGGTATTGGTGTAGTATGGTGATCTGTTTTACAAAGCTTTGATAGAGTTGATTGAGTCGTCTTATTTTCTGTGCTTCTTCAGGTAGTCTGATTTTGTTGGCAAAGGGATTTACTACTTCATACGGCTTTATCAGTCTCATGCAGTTGCGGAGAAGCTCCGCTGCTGATCGTTCTTCTTTGATATTGACAGTTCCTGTTGCTCTCTGATTTTGATAGTTGATTACTCTTTGGGTTTGTTCTTTACTCTCGTCAACTGCAATGACTAAACTTCTACTCATATTGTCTTCATAGATTTCGCCTTTGGTGGTGGCCGAGAGCGAAGCGATTGGTCCTTTTACTGTTTTTACCGCTGCTCTGATATTGCCCTGCTCGTCTTTGATACTGGTGGAGCTGTTGAGCATTCCTCTTGATTGAAGTTCTCTAAAAGCCAAAATGGCTTCTTCTTTCAGTCCGTCCAAGTCTTCCATTATCAGCAGTTTGTTTTTTAGGTCGTGTTCTCCATAGTTGTAAAAGCTGCTTTCGGTTACTCTGGTTAATAATGTGGTATGTTCGGGTGGCATTAGTTCGGCTATCTTGGTAATCAAATGGGTTTTTCCTGAGCCGCTTGACCCCTGGACTAAAGCGTGTAGGGTTTCACTCATTTTGTACGTACTGGCGATTACATACAGCAATAGCCGACTTTCATTTTCTCCGATTACGCCTGTTTTTCCGATTAACTCATTTAGCTTTTGGAAGTAGTCTTTTGATTTGAGCAACTCTAAACATTTGGGAACCGTGGATTCTGGAACTTTGATTTCTACCTGGTTATTTGGATTTGATTCTTTGTCCTGGTAACGCTCTCGATATTCTTCTAAAAGTGTGGTTAGTCTGCTGAGTTCTTTTTCGATTTGGTCGGCTTCTACATCAAAGATTTTCGCAGCTTTCTGACTTACTGAGGTAGTTTGCTTGTGTTCGTAGAGTTCTGTTTTTGATCTAAAGTCATTTGCTCCGTTGGTAATTCGTAAGCTCACTTTTAAGCTGTCGAGCTGTGAGATTTTAAAGCCCTTGATTTGGTATTCGGCCGCCTGTCCTTTGTAGATTAAATTGCTTGGGTTAGAAGTGTCAAGCTCCTGTTTTGGTTGATTTTTCTTTTCAACTGATTTCTCATTTGTTTCTTTCTTATTGCCTGCAGGGGCTCCCTGCTCAGTTGAAAAAATAAGATTGGATTCCTGGGCTTTAAGTGTCTGTCGGTTTGCTAAAAGTTCGGTGAGGATCTCGAAGCTGTGGCCATCCAAAAGGCTGTTTACATCTTCATTGTCTGGAGTTAGTACCTGACTTAGTTTTACTCCGGGTTTGGCTTCTTCTAATATGGCCTGGTATTTCTCAGCTGCTGCCTGTCCTGATTCATCGCCATCGAACCAAAAAATGATTTCTTCTAAGTCTTTCAGTTCTTTGATCGCTGCCATGTGTTCATCGGTTAGCCCATTGGTTCCGTAGAGGCTTAAGATTTCGTATTCCCTGGTGATCTGATCTTGCTGCAGCAAGGTGGCTGCATCTATGATTGCTTCGGTTAAAATCAGTTTGGTTGTGGCTGGTTTCGGATATCGGGGGTAAAGTCCTTGTCGGTTCTTTAAGTAAAAATGTCGGCTTCTACCGTCTGTGGCTGCTGTATTTCTAAAGTAGAGCGATACGATTTGTCCTTTCTGGTTTTTGATTGGGAACACGATTCCATTTTTACCAAAGGGTTTGTAAGCTTTATCGCCTGTTCTACCGACTAGGTTTTTATCTATCAGCAACCCGACTTTTACACAGGATTCTATCAGGTGCTTATTCTTTCGCTTGCCGTGGTGGAACTGGCCGCTGTTATATCCTACTTCGATTTTGCTGTTGTCTAAGTGGCGTTTGATAAAGTAGTCTTTCGCTGGCTGGCTGCTGTGTGCTCCGTTCTTGAAGTATGTGAACATTTTGCTCAGTATGGCTGCCCTGGTGAGTTGTTGGACTGGTTCGCTGGTTCCGTTTATCAGTTCTTTGGCTTTCAGTATCGCTTCCCGCTTGGTACATTTTTCTTTGTGCAGGATAAAGTCGATTACATCCATGCTCTTTCCGTGGGTCGGACAGTTGGAGCTAAAGCAGTAGCAAGTGTGGGTTTTGTAGTACACCTGCAGGGACGGAGTTTTGTCATCGTGGAACGGACAGTTTAACCGCAGGTGCTTATCTGGTTTCAGGCCGTAATGGCTCAGGACTTCTTTTAAGGTGAGCTTGTTTTTGATCTCAGATATTTCCATGTGGATAACTTTTTTAATCTGTCTTATCTGACACAAAAGAACCCATAAAAGACATATCTAAGACAAAGGGTCGTAGCTTAGTTATTCACATTAAGGCATAGTATTGCTTCAAAAAGCAGTCTTATTCGGTATATTTGAGTGTTGATAATTACTTTTAAGACATGATTTCAGTAGGCTCTCAGATACAGCTTTTAAGGAAAGAAAAAGGGTTAAGTCAAGGACAACTAGCCGATATGGTTGGTGTGTCGCTTACGCAGCTCCAACGCTATGAAAACAAAGGGGTGCAACCGCCTGCTGATATTCTTAGAAAATTAGCGGATACATTCAACACCTCGGTTGACTTTCTTATTTATGGAGACTCTGAGCAAAAGGCTCAACAGTTTATTAAGGATAGTGAGCTTCTAGCTCAGTTTAAAGCTGTGGAAGAAATGGACGGTAAGGACAAGTCTACTATCAAAGACATCATTGACGCTTTTATCAAGCGTTCTAGACTTAATCAGATTGCGGCTCTTTAGAGCATAAAAATTTTATAATATGACTATTCAAAATTTTAAAATAGATCAACAGCAAGGCCTTGTGTATGTACAACAACACAACGGACAATGGATTCAAATTCATTTTACTGACCGAACTGGTAAGTTTATTTACAGATATAAAATTGATACCATTACTGGTGTTAAGCATCCTGGAATGATTCTCGGTACTACCAACAATGGCGTGGAAATAGTGCTTCACAACCATTATCACTATGGCCAAGCTATTTTACATTCTTGGGCTGATTACGCTAAAGGACAGCAAGTTTATTGGCATGACATCTCTTGTACTAATCCAATACTAAAAAGGGTTCAGATCGCACTAAGTAAAGTTGTTGACGGTGAGTCTTATCGACCTCTTTCTTACAACTGTCAGAGTTATGCTAATATGGCTTGCTCGAACAGGCGTACATCTGAATCGGTTAGTAATGCTCTTGGTGTGGGTCTGTTTCTCGGTGGATTGGCTCTCGTTGGTGCTCTTGTTGCTAATCGATAAAAATCAAATTAATCTTAGTGAGTAACAACAAAAAGTCCTGAGAAGTTCGGGCTTTTTTGTTACTCATTTCTTTTTCTGCCGCCTTAACATTATTCGGTATAGTATAAACCAAAAGAGAAAAAACATCCCAAGCTGCACAAGCAACACTAACTCGTAGTTTTCACTTTCCATATAAGCTATTCCAAAGCTCAAAACGCTTACAGGAAAGGTTATTAAAAACCCTATAAACGATTGCTCCCAATAAATTGGACTTTCAGGATACATACCTAAAACGCTCACAGTACCCAACCCTACGTACAAGACACTTATAAAGAAGGTCTTTATATAAATCGGTTTCCTATTGCCCATCAGTAGTCGGTGGTGTATTTGATTGTCTCGGTTGACTTACAGCATCCCACATCATAATTTGCAAAAATCCTTGTGGCTTAGACAGCTGGAATAAGGTTTTTGGCAGTGCCAAAACACCTAAACCAACACCAAGACCATAGGCTCTTGCTGCTGTTGAATAATCTCCTGTCATCATGGATATATTTCCCATCCTAAACTCATTTCTAACAAATCTATAATCTGCACCTATTGCTCTAGTATCTGACAACAAGCCACTTGCTCCGTTAATCTTTAAAATATCATATGACTTGTCATGACCCATAGCAGGATAACCTGCAAGGTTAACAGGAGTTGTACCATAATGAGGTTTCCTATTCCCTTCAGAGTCAGGATAAGTTTGGGGATTATTGCCTCCTGGATAATGCTGATTACCAATATTTTTAAAAAGAGTTGAAGGATCAAGTTTATCGGATTTAATATTATAGCCTGAATACTTTTTCCAAAGTTCATTCATTTCTGGGGTATCTCTCATTTCTTTACTTGTACCCTTAAAAGAAGCCTTAAACCCTGCTAGCTTATCGTTGGTAATTGTAACAACATCCGTACTACCATCATCTGTTTCAGCTAAAAAGTTTCCCATTTCATCTTCATATTTGGTCGCACTCATCCCTGTTGGGTCAATCATAAGTATAGGATTTCCGTCCATGGCCATGTATGGACTTTGGTGTGGGAACATATGAGCTAAAGGGTCAACACTAAACCACCTTCCTAATCGTGAATCGTATTGACGCCAAAATGTAGTATAATTATTGCCAGACCCGGACACATTATCATCTCTCTGCATTCCCTGAAACCCATATGAGTACGGGCTTTCATCCCTCATCGCCAGCGGTACGGTAGTATTTTCAAAAGTTTGCGTTACTCTAATGTTGTTTATTTTCACAAAAGGATCCCAAGTTCCACTTTGACCGTTAGAACCTTGTAATCTATACTCAAGTACACCGTTAGTAGCTAAATTATTTAATTCAGTTCCGGTATAATGAAAGGTCAAATACTTCACTTTTGCTGCACGTATTTCATTTAAAGTAGCATCCGGGTTGTCGTCAATGCTTTCTATGCCTGTTATACCAGGCCAATCATATACCCAACGTCCTTCGGAGGTAAATGTAAATTGAATGCTGTAATTACCTTCAGGATCAATTTCGCCGATTACTT
>Ga0207849_100325_pt1 | contig 19391 bp, 20 predicted proteins | sample TtaePargueraPR_12_FD_187277 | JGI IMG/M metagenome (GOLD analysis project Ga0207849, IMG submission 187277) | Aerobic enrichment media microbial communities from Bioluminiscent Bay, La Parguera, Puerto Rico - Tt and P2 (4) (SPAdes) | ecosystem: Environmental > Aquatic > Marine > Unclassified ...
CGCCGCGCGAGCCGATGAGCGCGGACCAGATCCGCGACTATCTGGGACAGCGCGCCAATCACCCTCATGCCTCGAAGCTTCTGGGCTTCAAACTGGCCGAATTCTCCATCGAGGAGCGCTGGCTGGAGGCCGAGTTCCACCCCTCCACGCAACTGGCCAATCTGCGCAATTCGGTCCAGGGCGGCATCGTCACCGCCATGCTGGACGAGGTGATGTCCCTAGCCGTTCTGGTCTCGGAACGCTTCATGTGCGGGGTGCCGACGCTGGAGATCAAGACCAGCTTCTACAATCCCCTGCCCATCGCGCCCTGCCGGGCGCGTGGCGAGGCGACCCGGATCGGCGGCCGCGTCGCCTTCATGGAGGGCACGATCTGGACGCCGGACGGCGAGATTGCCGCCCGCTCCAGCGCCACCTGCCAGGTGCGCCGCGTGAAGACGGCCGGCTGAGCGCGCCGGCCACGCGCCGTTCAGGCGCCCTCCAGCACCTTCACATCCTTCATCGGACGCGCGGTGACGGCGATGCGCGGGCGCTCGCCCTCGGTCTTGGTGACCAGAAGGCGTTCGACCTGGCTGTCATCGTGGAAGACCACGCCGGTCAGCGCGTCGAGCACCGCCTTGGCGACATTGTCGACGTCATGCGTGGGGCTTTGCGGCGTGCGCTGGATCTCGATGGTGACCTCGTAAGGCCCCCATTTCGGACGCGCGCGCTTGAACTCGAGGCGAAAGAACTCCCCGATCAGCGACTTGAAGCGCCGCGTCTGCGTGGTCAGCGCGTCCACGCGCAAATTGAGCTCGTCGCCAGACATCGATGCCTGAACCTTCCCTCGTCCAACCCAGTTTTGCGCCTGCCCCCGGTGTCCCCCGAACTTGCGGCGATGCGCATCGCTATCTTGATCGTTCATGAACGGGTGATACACGTTCCCACCGATCACAGCCATATTCCTCCCGCACACCGCGGCCTGCAAGGAGCCTCCCCTGATGAGCGAGATGCGTACCGAAACCGACAGCTTCGGCCCCCTGGAAGTCCCGTCCGAGAAACTCTTCGGCGCCCAGACCGCGCGCTCGCTGATCAATTTCCCGATCGGCACGGAAACCATGCCCAAACCGCTGATCCGCGCGCTGGGCATCGTCAAGCGCTCCGCTGCCCTGGCCAACAAGCGGCTGGACAATATCGAGCCGGAACTGGCCGACGCCATCGCCCAGGCCGCGCTGGAAGTCGCCGAAGGCAAGCTGGACGACCATTTCCCCTTGTCCGTCTGGCAGACCGGCTCGGGCACGCAGTCCAACATGAACACCAATGAGGTGGTCTCCAACCGGGCGATCCAGATCCTGGGCGGTAAGGTCGGCTCGAAGGATCCGGTCCACCCGAACGATCACGTGAACCGCTCGCAGAGCTCGAACGACACCTTCCCGACGGCCATGCATATCGCCGCCGCCGAGGAGATTTCGCACAGCCTCGTTCCGGCGCTGCAGACCCTGCACAATGCACTCAACGACAAGTCGAACGAATTCAAGGATATCATCAAGATCGGCCGGACCCACACCCAGGATGCCACGCCGCTGACCCTGGGCCAGGAATTCTCCGGCTATGTCGCGATGGTGCAGAATTCGATCCGCCGCGTGGAAAGCGCCCTGCCCGCCCTCTTGGAGCTCGCCCAGGGCGGCACGGCGGTCGGCACCGGGCTGAACACCAAGAAAGGCTTCGCGGAAGCCTTCGCCGACGAGGTCGCGGCCTTCACCAAGCTGAAATTCGTCACCGCGCCGAACAAGTTCGAGGCCCTGGCCACCAAGGATGCGCTCGTCGAGGCGCATGGCGCGCTCAACTCGGTCGCCGTCTCGCTGTTCAAGATCGCCAATGATATCCGCTTCCTGGGCTCCGGCCCGCGCTCGGGCCTGGGCGAGCTGGCCCTGCCGGAGAACGAGCCGGGCTCCTCGATCATGCCGGGCAAGGTGAACCCGACCCAGTGCGAGGCCATGACCATGGTCTGCGCCCAGGTGATGGGCAACAACACGACGGTCAGCTTCGCCGGCTCCCAGGGCCATTTCGAGCTCAACGTCTTCAAGCCGGTGATCATCTACAACGTGCTGCAGTCGATCCGACTGCTGGCCGACGCCGCCAACACCTTCACCGAGAAGTGCGTCACCGGCATCCAGGCCCGCGAGGACAATATCCGCGAGCTGATGGAGCGCTCGCTGATGCTGGTCACCGCGCTCAACTCCACCATCGGCTACGACAACGCCACCATCGTCGCCAAGACCGCCCACAAGAACGGCACCACGCTGCGCGAGGAAGCGGTCAAGCTGGGCTTCGTGACCGAGGAACAGTTCGACGAGATCGTGCGCCCGGAGAAGATGATCGGCCCGAAGGATTAGGCCTCATCCTCTTCAGGGCCGCACGGCACAATCAAGGCGCCCTTTTCCCAAGGGGCGCCTTGTTCGTTTACGGATCTTGTTCCAGCGCGAGCACGGCCTCCAGTGCCGGATCCCGGCCGGCGGCAAACGCGTCGAAGGTCAGCGGGGCCGCAATGTCCAGATCGAGGTCGTCCACCAGGATCGGGAAGACATGAAGGCTGCCCCAGTGGCAACGGAACAGGCCCTCGCACCCGTTCTGGAAGTCGTAATAGCCGGTTGAATAGCGCGCGCGAAATCCGGAATTCGGCAAGGTATAGGCCCAGCCTTCAGCCCAGAACTGCAACCGGTCGCCAACCGGCTCGCCCACCAGCACCGTACGGTCCGGCGCGGCCTCGACGGTGGAGGCCACATTGACGATGGCGGCCGAGAACGTGTTGCCGGAAACCAGGTGATAGACACGCCCCTCGGTCAGCTCCGGCAAGCTGGCCATGAGTTCATGGGTCATGGTGAGGTCGCCGCCCCCGGAAAAGCGCTGATCCACGATGATGGCGCGCGCCGGCTCAGCCGTCAGCTCGTCACGAATGCGGACCGCGAAGTCGCTGAGGCTTTCCGCGCTGTCATCGTCCAGATTCGTGCGCAGCACGATATAGGCGACATCGCCGGCCCCGATACGCTCCATCCAGTAACCGCGGTCCGGACGGGCCAGGTAGTGGGGCGAACCCGGCGGCTGTACCGCCATCCAGTTGTCCGCCATCACCCAGGGCTGGGGCAGATCGCCGGGAAAGGCCCGCGGCGCATCGGGGTCGGCCGGCTCGGCTTCCAGGCTGACCGCCATGGTCCGGCCGTCGGCCAGCGTGAGATCCAGCACGACCGCGCCACCCGGCTGCGCCAGGCCGACCGCTGCGAGGAAGTCCGGCGCATCCAGCAGGGCCGGAATGAGGGTTGCGACGAAGGCGTCATTGCCGCCGAAGGCATCGCAAAACCGGGCGGCGACCTGCCCGGCGGGAACACCATTGATGGCATCGACCCGCGCGCCCAGAAGCGCGAACTGGCCGCTGCGGACCCGCAGGATGCGCAACTCGCCCGCCATGTCGCTCAGGCGGACCGGCAGGCGCGGGAACCCGGCGACCAGCCGGGTGGGCGAGGTATTGGAATGACCATTGTCGATCTCGGCCTGAGCGCGGGCCAGGCCCAGCATGAATTCGGCGTCGCTGAGCGTTGCTGCCTGCGCCTCGAGGGTGGCGACGCGCGCATCGAAGCGGGCCCGGATCGCATCGGTCATCGAGCGCTCATTGCGGCGGACATGCTCGAAATGTTCCAGATCCTGAAGCCGGGCTTCCGCCACGGTCTCCGGCTCACCCTGGAAAAGCGGCGGGACCGGCACCGGGTGAAACGCGACGATCGTCGCGACGATCAACAGGATGTTCCGGCCGAACCAGGCGGCGGCGAGACCGGCAGCAAGCCAGATATACCAGGGAATAATGCGGAACGGCGTTCCCAACGCGTTGAACAAGTGGTGCAGCATGGCTTTCTCCCCGGCCCGGGATCGGACTAGACTTGGGATGCCGGAGCCTCGCGATCCGGATGCACCGCCACTGCAAGCGATCAGGGCCTACATGACGACCAAACCCGTCAATCTCCGCCAGTACCGCAAGCGCAAGCGGCGCGAGGACAAGGCCGCGGCCGCCGAGGCGAACCGTGTGAAGCATGGCACGCCGAAGGCGGTCTCGGAGCTGGAGAAGGCGCGGGCGGACAAGGCGGCGAAGGTGCTGGACGGGCACAGGCGCGAGGAGCCGGACCGGCAATAATTCACTCTGTCATCCCGGCCGAATGCCCCGCGAAAGCGGGGCGCAGAGCCGGGACCCATATGCGCCGATATTGGCCGGAAGCAGGCTCAATGGTTGATACAGCTGGATGAGCACCGGGATTATGGGTCCCGGATCTCCGCCCGGCTCAAGGCCGGGCATGCGTCCAGGATGACAATCAAGATGAGCGCTAAAAGGGCGAGTTCAGCACCGGGACGCGGCCGTGCTTGCGGCGGTATTCGGTGATGAGGCGCTGGGCCTCCTCGGCATCGGCGCGGGATTCCAGGAACATCATCGCCGTCGGGATGGCGGGCAGGCGTTCGCCGCTGGGCTCCAGCTCGCGCAGGAAGGCGCGGCGGAGCGAGCGGGCCGGGCCGATCTTTAGCACCGAGGAAATATCCCGCTCGTCGCGCAGCAGGACATAGACGCCCGGCGTGTCGGGCACGTCCTCCGTGTTGAAGCGCGACAGGGCGACCGGCTTGTGCCAGCGTTGCATCGGGATCTCTCCTGCAAGGCGTGGCGTCACGCCTCCAAATTCACCGGTTAGAATTTCCCGCCCAGGGTAATCAGGAAATTAACGCTGCTGTACTCACTTATTAGCCAGTGGACAGGGCCAGGATCCGGCTGATCTCGCTCTGGGATTTTCCGCTCTCGGCGGCCCAGCCGGAAAACGCCGCCTGGACTTTCGCCATCGCGGCCTTCGAGGTCGGCGCCTTTTCGACCACCCCTTCGCGCACCAGCGCCGCGCCGACATCCTTCGACAGGATCCAGGCATCCCAGCCGGAAAAGCGCAGGAAGTATTGCGCCGTCATACCCGAAAGCCGCGACCCGCGCTTTTTTTTTGAGCAGTTCCAGCAGGCCGGGCTGGTCGCTGGCCGGCCATTCCGCCATGAAGCGGCCGAACCCGCCATGCTCTTTCGAGACATCGGCCACGAAACCGGCATTGTGCACGGTGGCGAGGATTTTCTGGCCGTTGCGCACGATGCGTTCGTCCGAGGCCAGCCGCGCCACATCGTCGTCGGAATAGAAGCTGACCGTCACCGGATCGAACCCGTCGAAAGCCGCCTCGAAGCCCGACCATTTCGCCTCGATCACCTTCCACACGAAACCGGCCTGGAAGACGCAGCGCGTCATCATCGACAGCCAGCGATCGTCGGGGGTATCCGCCATCTCCTGCGGCGATCTGGGTCGCCCGTGAGCGGCCAGACGCGCGTCCAGATAGGGTTGGTGCCCCCGTGCCATGGCTTCGATTGCACCGAAATCCTGCATGCGTCCTCTCCCCTCTTCCTGCAGATATGGCGAAGCCGGCCGCTAGCGCAAGTTATCCCCGTCCTTTGCGCAGCGCCTAGACTTAGGGCCCGGAGCGGAGGCACGGCAAATGATCGTTATCGACGGGCGCATTCTCAGGGCCATGCTGCCGGCCGGGCGCTATGGCGGCATGATCGACGCGATCGGTCTTCACCTGGCAGGCAGTCTGCCCCGGTACGGCATCGGCACGGGCCTGCGCCTCGCGCACTTCCTCGCCCAGACCGCCCATGAAAGCGACGGCTTTTCCACGCTGGAGGAATATGCCGGCGGATCGGCCTATGAAGGCCGGGACGATCTGGGCAATACACGTCCGGGCGACGGGATGCGCTTCAAGGGGCGCGGCCTGATCCAGCTGACCGGGCGGGCGAATTACCGGCGCATGGGCGTCCTTCTGGGCATCGAGCTGGAAGCCGATCCGCAAGCCGCGGCCTGCCCGGCTATCGCCGTGGAGACGGCCTGCGCCTACTGGCGCGACCGGGAGCTGAACACCCATGCCGACCGGGACGATCTCGTCGCCGCGACCTTCGCGGTCAATGGCGGGCTTAACGGGCTCAAGGACCGGCGGCTCTGGCTGGAGCGCGCGAAGGCGGCCCTGTTCGGCACGCCGGCACCGATGCCGGAGCTGCGCCCGGGCGATACGGGACCGGCCGTCGCCAGCCTGCAATACGCGCTTCGCCGCGCCGGGCACGCGATTGCGGTGGATGGCCGGTTCGGACCGGCCACGCGGGCCGCGCTCTCGGATTTCCGGCACGCCCGCGGTCTGGCAGTCGACACCGTCGCCGGTCCGTCAAGCTGGGCCGCCTTGGGCGTCTAGCCGCTTGCCAGCGCCGGCATGGCAGGCGACAAGCGCTTCATGCCCCTGCTCAAGCGCTCTCTTTCCCTCGCCGGTCACCGCACCAGCCTGTCCCTGGAACCGGAATTCTGGGATGCGGTCGAACAGGCCGCGGCCGAGGAGGAGCACTCCCTGGCCGGACTGATAGGGGAGATCGACTCGGCACGCGGCGACGAACCGCTGGCCTCGTCGGTGCGGGTCTGGGTGCTGCGGCGGCTGACCGGAGAGACCGGCTAGCGGCCCCCCTGCGCGGCCAGCCAGGCGCCGACATCCGGATTGTTCGCATCGAAGGTGACCGGCCCGTAGGCGCAATCCCATCCGGGCGCCAGCCGGTCCGCGACCTCGCGGGCGATGGCGTTGGCACCGGGCAGGGCCGAGGCATCCACATAGGCGACCGGACAGGCCGGCTGGTCACCGTCCGGGTCGAGCGCCGTGACGATCAGCGTGTTGGGCTCTTGCAGACCGCCGGTAACCTCGAGCGTTTCCGGCGGATTGTAGTGGACATAGCGATGGATGGTGGCGAAGGCCGCACCATCGCGCAAACGCCACTCGATAACGTCGTTGAAACCGCCGAACAGGCCGCGCATGGGCGGGTTCATGGCATCCGACACCACCCGTTCGTCGCGCCCGTAGGCGGCCGACGCGCCATGATCGCTGGCGACGATATAGACATTCCAGTCGCCATGCCCCCGGCAAGCCGTCTCGAAGACCGGCTCGCCGGGCAATTGCCGCTGCGTGCAGGTCTCGTCGATCCGCGTATAGGCGCTGTCGACGGGCTGGGCCGAAGCGGCACTGCCGGCCGCGATGGCCAGAAGCGCGGCTATCGTCTGTTTTTCCATCATGAATTCCTCCCCCTACCGGGGCGCAAGGTAGCGGCCCCGGCCGGGGAGGCAAGGCGCTTCTAGTCCGCCGCCACCGGTTCGGCCGCCTGGTCGCGCAGCTTGACGAAATGCTCGTCCCAGCCGGCATCGTGGTCGCAGAGCGCCTCGAAAACGTCCACCGGCGCGCCCTCGAACCCGTCATGGACGAGTTTGAGCAAAGTGCCGGATGCCACCGTCTTGAGCGTCCAGGTGACGCGCGTGGGATGCTCGGACAGCCATTTGTGGGTGAAGGTGTAGACAAGGCGCTCCGGCGCGGCAGCCTTGATCACCTCGCCCCAGCACAGCCGGACATCGGGCTCGTCGAGGCTTTTCATGAAGGCGTAGGGGCCGGGCGTGTCGAGCGTGCGGTCGGCCGGATGGAACCAGCGCCCCAGGCGGTCCTTGTCGGTCAGGAATTCCCAGACCCGTTCGCGCGGCGCCTTCAGGAACACCGATTTCTCGATCCGTGTCTCACTCATCGTCCGTCTCCACTTCCTGCTTGAGAGCGTCCAGCTTCACGTCCCAGAAGGCATCGAAGCGGGACACCCAGTCGGCCACCTGTTTCAGCGGGGCCGCGTTGAGCCGGTTCACGCGCTCGCGCCCCCGCGCCTCGACGGCGATCAGACCGCCATCGCTGAGAACCTTCAGATGCTTGGCGACGGCCGGACGCGTCATGTCGAACCGCTCGGCCACATCGCCCACCGTCAGCTCGCCCTCGCTGAGAAGGGAGAGGATGGCGCGCCGCGTGGGATCGGCGATCGCCCTGAATATGTCGGGACTGTCCATCCGGGCCTCCAATATGAAACCTTCTGGTTTCTTAGATAGGAAACCAGTAGGTTTCATGTCAAGTGCATCCGGCCTGCCGCTTGACCGGCGCGCCGATACGCAGTGAAACCGGTGATGTGAGCGATTCAGATGGGCAGACATCCTGGCTGGGACAGATCGCCAAGGCCTTCCGCGATGGCCGGGGCCCGGCGCTGTGGGTGCTGGGCATCGGCGTCGGCCTGGTCGCAGGCTATGCCACGCTCGCACTGCGCCTGGGTATTTCCGCCGTCGAGCGCGGCGCCTTCGGCGTCACGGAAATCCACCTCGCCTCGGCCGCCTCGCACCTTCCGGCCTGGCGCATCATCCTGATCCCGCTGGCCGCCGGCTGCATCATCGCCGGCATGCTGTGGCTGGGCCGGCGCTGGAACCTGTCGCCGGACACGCGCGGCACCGGCGTGGCCGACGTGCTGGAGGCGCGCGCCGTGAAGGCCGGCCGCATCGACCTGAAATCGGGCCTCTATTCCGCCGTGATGTCGGCCATCTCGCTGGGCGGCGGCGCCAGTGCGGGCCGCGAAGGCCCGGCCGTGCATCTGGGCGCCACGCTGGCCGCGCAATTCGGCAAATGGCTGGACATGCCGGCCCGCGGCAGCCGCATCCTGCTGGCCTGCGGTGCCGCGGCCGCCGTCTCCGCCAGCTTCAACGCGCCGGTGGCCGGCGCCCTCTTCGCCTTCGAGGTCATTCTGGGCCACTACGCGCTGCGCTCGATCGCGCCGGTAGCCTCCTCCTCCATCGTCGGCGCCCTCATCGTGCGGCACCATTTCGGCCAGGACCCGGTCTTCGGCCTGCCGGAGATGGTCGCCGCCAGCGTCTGGGACTTCCCCGCCGCCGCCGCACTCGGCTTCGCCGCCGCGGGTCTGGCCATCGTGTTCAATCGCGGCGCCATCTTCCTGCCGGCCCGGCTGGGCCAGTGGATGGAGCGGATGCATCTGCCGGTCTGGCTGCTGCCCGTGCCGGGCGGGCTGGCGATCGGGCTTATCGCCCTGATCGCGCCGGAAATCCTCGGCGTGGGCTATGAAGCGACCTCGAACGCGCTGCGCGGCGGTTATGCCTTTAACCAGCTGATCCTGTTCATCATCCTCAAGACCGCTGCGACCGTCATCTCGCTGGGCTTCCGGTTCGCCGGCGGGGTTTTCTCCCCCTCCCTCTATCTCGGCGCGATGCTGGGCTCGGCCTTCGGCATCGCCCTGACCGCCCTGCTGGGCGACCAGACAGCCGGCCCCAACTTCTTCGCCGTGATCGGCATGGGGGCCGTCTCCGGCGCCGTGCTGGGCGCGCCGCTCTCCACCACGCTGATCGTGTTCGAGCTGACGACAAGCTACGAGGCCTCGGTCGCGGTGCTGCTCTCGGTCTCGCTGGCGACGGTGCTCTCCCAGTCGGCGCTGGGCGGCTCGCTCTTCCAGCTCCAGGTCCAGCGCAAGGGCTACGACCTGTCCGGCGGATCGAGCCGGCTGGTGCTGCAGACCATCCGCGTGCGCGACGTGCTGGTGCCGCTGGACGACTGGGGCAAGTCGGAGATCCAGGACAAGACCTGCGTCTTCGAAGACGACACGCTGGGCCGCGCGCTGGGCGTTCTGGATGCCGAACAGGTGGACGGCGCCGCCGTGCGCACCCGCACCGGCGAACAGGACGTGATCGGCTGGATCGCCAAGGCCGACGCCCAGGCCGCCTATGCCCGCCGCCTCGCCGAGATCAGCGAGGAGGAACATCGTTAAGCCGGTTTTCGCGTGACACGTGAACCGGTTAGCGCTCTGGAAAGGATGTGCGCGCTAGAGTGGCAGCATGACACCGAGCGGGCTGGACATCGATACGCGGGACGGGGTTGTCCTGGGCGAGGGGGCGTTGGGCGCCGAGGCCCTCGCCGCAGCCAATATCAATCCCTCGACCGGTCTGGCGACGGACTACCTCAACCATTTCAACGAGGTGGTCATGCTCATGGAAATGCTGCCCGACATGCCCGATTGCGCCGAGGACGTGCTGGACTGGCAGCCGCTGGACTATTGCGGCCATTTCCGCCAGTCCGCCTTCAAGGACAAGGACCTCGCCATCCTCGCCTACGCGGCGTCGCCGCGGCCGGTGCGGGCCCATCTGGAAACGCTGATCCTGCAGATCGACGGCGCCGTCATCGATGCCCAGGACCGCCTGCGCGGCGATACCGGCGGCGAGGCCTGCCAGGCCGTCGCCACGCTGGCGACCGAGGAGATCAAGCCGCTGATCGCGGCCGCCTCCGGCACGATCCACGGCCGCGAGGAAGGCGAGGACGACTTCGCCGACGAGACCGCCCAGGCCGATATCGACGCCCTGTTCGGCTGATCCGCCGCACCCCGGATTCTCATAATATATTGACCGGACGGCACGGTTTTGCGCACCGGAATTAACCGTGTCTTGGAGGCCCGCACGCGATAGCTGGCTCAAAGCTACGGAGACCGATCATGCCGATCATGACCTGGGATGCCTCGCTCGATGTGGGCGTGGAAACGATGAATGACGAACACAAGCAGATCCTCGACCTGATGAACGAGATCCACGACCGCGCCGCCGCCGGCGAGACCGGCCCGGCGATGACGGCGCTGGTCGATCGCCTCGCCCAGGTCACGATCGACCATTTCCGCGACGAAGAGGCCTACATGGCCAGCGTGGACTTCGCGGGCCTCGCCTCGCACAAGCTGATCCATGCCGACCTGCTGAAGAAATACACCGCCCACGCCGACGCCATCCGCGCCAATGGCGGCACGGTGCCGTCCGACTTCCTGTTGTTCCTCAAGCTCTGGCTGACGGCCCACATCAAGGGCATCGACATGAAGTATTCCCCGACCGTGCCGCTGAAGATGGCGGGGTAGCGGGACAGCCCGAATTATTCGGAAGATCGCGGCATCACGGCTGGCGAAAAGGCCTGCAAAGAGACCCGCCTAGCCATTTCCAGGCCGGACCAGTTCGCCTCCGACCAACATGTACCGGTGCCTTTCGCGAACTCGCTGGCCGGAACTCCGGCTCGCCACGTCCAGCACATTGGCTGCAAAGTGTCTGGCTCCATGCCTGAAATCTGCGCAACGCCATCCGAAACGCGCACCCCAAAAGGCGACGGGAGCCCGGCAAAGCCGCCTGTTATAAACGCCACGACTTCATTCCAATCGCCGCCCTCTTCCAAACCCGCATAAAGTCGCCAGAAACCACTATGTTGCCCGCTGCGCAGCACCAAGACTTCAGGCCTTTCGTCACCGTTGATGTCCAGAATATAGAGTGGCCCATAAAAGCCAGGATGGTTTTGCGGGACGGGGTCGAGCTCGATCACTGGCAAGTCGAACACACGCTGGACCGACTGCCCTGAATGCGCCTGCGCATAAACGGCTATCCGGTTCGAGTGCCCCACAGAATACCCGACGGATATCAACCGCTCCGAGTCCGAGAAGTCCTCGACAAGAACTCTGGGCGAAAGCGCTTCGTACTCATCGTAAAACACATCTTCTGCGCTGTATCCTGGCCCGGCGAGAACGGCGACACACGCCACTGCGAACAAAAATCGAACAATCACATATCCCTCCCTTGGGATCGCGGCCATTTCCGTCCAAGATAGCCCGCAATATCGACTCGTTTCACGCTTGGATTGCGATGTCCAACCTCTCCATTTCCGACATGGCGCGTCCGGCGCCGCCGACGCCCTATCTTGAAGGGCTGAACGAGCAGCAGCGCGCGGCGGTGGAGGCGCTGGACGGGCCTGTCCTGGTGCTGGCCGGTGCCGGCACGGGCAAGACGCGCGTGCTGACCACCCGCCTCGCCCACATCCTCGCCACCGGCCGGGCGCGGCCGTGGGAAATCCTCGCCGTCACCTTCACCAACAAGGCGGCGCGCGAGATGAAGGAGCGCGTCGGCTCGATCATCGGCGAGGCCGTGGAGGGCGTGCCCTGGCTGGGCACCTTCCACTCGATCTCCGCCCAGATCCTGCGCCGTCATGCCGAACTGGTGGACCTGAAATCCAACTTCACCATCCTGGACACGGACGACCAGCTGCGCCTCTTGAAGCAGATCATCCAGGCGGAGAATATCGACGAGAAGCGCTGGACGCCGCGCCATCTGGCCAGTCTGATCGACGGCTGGAAAAACCGCGGCCTCAAGCCCGAACAGCTCGGCGAGGAGGACAAATGGTCCTTCGCGGAAGGCCGCGGCCAGGGCCTCTACACCATCTACCAGGAGCGGCTGAAAACGCTCAATTGCTGCGATTTCGGCGATCTCCTGCTGCACACGCTGCACATCTTCAAGGACAATCCGGACGTCCTGAAAATCTATCACGACAAGTTCCGCTACCTCCTCGTCGACGAGTACCAGGATACGAATATCGCCCAGTATCTCTGGCTGCGGCTGCTGGCCCAGGGCACGGGGAATATCTGCTGCGTGGGCGATGACGACCAGTCGATCTATGGCTGGCGCGGCGCCGAGGTCGACAACATCCTGCGCTTCGAGAAGGACTTTCCCGGCGCCGAGGTGATCCGGCTGGAACGCAATTACCGCTCCACCGCCCACATCCTGGGCGCCGCTTCGGGCCTGATCGCCGCCAACCGCTCGCGCCTGGGCAAAACGCTGTGGACCGAGGACGAGGCCGGCGAGAAGGTCGCCGTGCGCGGCATCTGGGACGGCGAGGCCGAGGCCCGCTATGTCGCCGAGGAGATCGAGAACTGGATCTCCTCCGGCCGCGCCTATTCCGACAGCGCCGTGCTGGTACGCGCCGCCTGGCAGATGCGCGCCTTCGAGGACCGTTTCATCATGCTGGGCCTGCCCTACAAGGTGATCGGCGGGCCACGCTTCTTCGAGCGCGCCGAAGTGCGCGACGCCCACGCCTATCTGCGCCTGGTGCGCTCGCCCGAGGACGATCTCGCCTTCGAGCGCATCGTCAACACGCCCAAGCGCGGCATTGGCGACACCACGGTACAGAAGATCGCCGTGACGGCCCGCCAGATGGGCGTGCCGATGAGCGAAGCCGCCCGCGTGATGACCGGAACGGACGAGATCCGCGGCAAGGCACGCACGGCGCTCCAGGTGTTCCTGCGCGATGTCGACCGCTGGCGCGAACAGGCCGAACAGAGCCGTCTGGAAGAGCTCGCCGAGATCGTGCTCGACGAAAGCGGCTATACCGCGATGTGGCGCGAAGACAAGACGCCCCAGGCCGCCGGCCGTCTGGAAAACCTCAAGGAACTCGTCCGCTCCATGGGCGAGTACGACACGCTGGAAGCCTATCTGGAACACGTCGCCCTGCTGACCGATGCCGATCGCGCGCCGGACGAGGACGAGGTCTCGCTGATGACGCTGCACGGCGCGAAAGGCCTGGAATTCCCGCTGGTCTTCCTGCCCGGCTGGGAAGAGACGGTCTTCCCCTCCCAGCGCTCGCTGGACGAAGGCGGCACGCGCTCGCTGGAGGAGGAACGGCGCCTCGCCTATGTCGGTATCACCCGCGCCCGCGAACGCGCCATCATCACCTTCACCGCCAACCGCATGATCTACGGCCGCTGGCAGACGGTGATCCCGTCCCGCTTCATCGACGAACTGCCGGTCGACCATGTCGAGGCCCGCTCGGAGACCGGCTATTACGATGGCGGCCCGGGCTTCGAAAGCGTGCGCCAGGCCTCCGACGCCATGGCGTCGAGCTATTCCTCCCCCGGCTGGAAACGCTACCAGGCCTCCCAGCAGGAAGGCCGCCGCTCCGCCCCGCCCACCATCAACGCCCAGGCCACCCTGATCGAAAGCGGCGACGCAAATGGCCGCTGGAAATCCGGAGACCGCGTCTTCCACGACAAGTTCGGCTACGGCACGGTGAAAAAGGCCGACGGCAGCAAGTACACCGTGCGCTTCGACAAGGCGGGAGAGAAGAAGGTGGTGGAGAACTTTTTGCGGGAACTGCCGTAAAAAGGGGACAGGTGGATTTAATGCGTCACGATCGCGCGAAAGCGCCGTCGCCGCAGCCGCGCATTAAATCCACCTGTCCCCTTTTTAGCGCGGCGCTTGACCTGCTCACCACCAGCGTCCATCACCCGCGCCAGCTTCAGGAGACCCGCTCATGTCCACGCTCTGGCGCCTTGTCGCGCATGCCGATTTTGCGATCCTGGCCGATGCGGTCGAGCGGCTGGATGCCTCCGGCAATGCACCCGCCCTCTCCTGGTCGCTCTTCGAGGAAGGCAATGAGGCGCGGCTGGACGTGCTGTTCGAAACCATGCCGGATATCGACGCCTTCCGGGCCGCCTGCGGGCTGTCGGAGAATATCCCCGTCGAGTTCGGGCCGATGCCCGAGGAGGACTGGGTTCGCATCTCCCTGGAAGGGCTGAAACCTGTCGAGGCGGGCCGTTTCACCCTTTATGGCGCCCATGACCGCGAGGCCGTCGCGGCCGGCCAGACCGGGATCGAGATCGAGGCCGGCCCGGCCTTCGGCACGGGGCATCATGGCACGACGCGCGGCTGCCTGATGGCCTTCTCGGAGATGCTGGACAAGGGCGAGAGCCCGAAGACCGTGTTCGATCTGGGCTGCGGTACGGCCGTGCTGGCCATCGCCGCGGCCAAAGTGCTGCCGGAGGCGGACATCCTCGCTTCGGACATCGATCCGGAAGCGGTGGAGGAAAGCGCCGAGAATTGCCGCAAGAACGCCACGCCCGGGATCGACTGCTTCGTCGCCGAGGGCCTGGACCATGACAGGATCGCCGGCCGCGAATTCGAGCTGATCTTCGCCAATATCCTGGCCGGCCCGCTGGTCGATCTGGCACCGGGCATCGCCAAGGCGCTGGCGCCCGGAGGCCAGGTCATCCTCTCCGGCCTTCTTACCGAACAGGAAGCGCGCGTGCGCGAAGCCTACGCGGATGCCGGCCTCGCCGTGACGCGCCGCGAACCGATCGAGGGCTGGGAAACCCTGATCGCGACGAAAGCCTAGCGTTCGCCCGGACCTATTTGCGCTTGGCAGCCAGGCCGGACCCGGCCAGGAAGGCGTCGATGTCCGTGGTGCGGGGCTTGGAGCGCACGCCGGCCCGTTCGCGCGAACGGTCGAGCGCGCGATTGATCATGGCGTTGGCATTCATGCTGCGCCAGTCGTCGATGCCGTAGAACATGGCAAACTCCCTTGATTTATGGGGAAACTGACATCGCATGGTGCAGTGCACAATTTGCGTGTCCGCAATTCGCCTCTGCACAAACGCATGGCGTTGACGACAAAGATTGAACCGCCGCGTCCGCAGGCATACCTTCCGCGCCATGACCCAGATGATTTCCCAGACTTTCGACGTGAAGGGCGGCCCGCACTTCGGCCGCGAGAACGTCCCGAAAATCCGCACCGCCCTCGAGGAGCTTGGCCTGGACGGCTTCCTGATCCCGCACGAGGACGAGTACGACAACGAATACCTGCCCGACTGCAATGAGCGCCTGCTCTGGGCCACGGGTTTTTCCGGCTCCGCCGGTGCCGCCCTGGTGATGAAAGATCGCGCCGCGGTCTTTGTCGACGGCCGCTATACGCTGCAGGTCAAGGGACAGGTGGACGGCGAGATCTTCGAGTATGCCGACCTGGTGGGCCAAGGCCTGCACGGCTGGATCGAGGACAATGGCAAGCCGGGCGAAAAGATCGGCTATGACGCCCACCTCCACTCGCCCGCCGCCCTGCACCAGCTGCAGGTCGCCGCCAAGCGCGCCGGCGTGGAGCTGGTCTCGGTTTCGGAAAACCCGGTCGACAAGGCCTGGACCGACCGTCCGGCGGCGCCGGTGACGCCGGTCGTGCCGCACCCGATCGAATATGCCGGCGAGGATCACGGCTCCAAGCGCACGCGTATCGGCGCGGCCATCGCGAAGGAAGGCGCCGACGCGGCGGTGATCACCGCCCCACCCTCCATCGCCTGGCTGTTCAATGTGCGCGGCGGCGACGTCTCGCGCTCGCCCCTGCCGCTGGCCGCCGCCATCATCGACAAGGACGGCAAGGCGACCTTCTTCGTGGAACCGGAGAAGATCTCCGACGAGACCCGCGCCCATCTGGGCAATGAGATCGCCCTGCGTCCGGAAAGCGAATTCGGCGCCGGTCTGGCCGAATACGACGGCAAGACGGTGCGCGTAGATCCGACCACGGCCTCGGCCTGGGTGCTGGAAACCCTGCGCGGCGGCGGTGCCGAGGTGCAGCAGGCGGAAGATCCGGTGATGCGGCCCAAGGCGCGCAAGAACAGCGCCGAGATCGAAGGGTCCCGCCAGGCGCATATCCGCGATGGCGGTGCCATCGTGCAATTCCTGCACTGGCTGGACACCACCGCCCAGACCGGCGAGGTCGACGAGATCGAGGCGGCGCAAAAGCTGGAAAGCCTGCGCCAAGAATTGCCAGAACTGCGCGATCTGTCCTTCGACACGATCTCCGGGGCCCAGGGCAATGGCGCCTTCGCGCACTACCGCGTCTCCGAAGCGACCAATCTGAAGCTGGCCAAGGGCTCGCTCTACCTGGTGGACAGCGGCGGCCAGTATCCCGACGGAACGACGGACATCACCCGCACCGTGCCGATCGGCGAACCGACGGCGGAGATGCGCACCCAGTTCACGCGCGTCCTGAAGGGCCATATCGCGCTGTCCCTGGTGCGTTTCCCGGTGGGCACGACCGGCACCCAGCTGGACGTGCTGGCGCGCTTCCCGCTCTGGCAGGCCGGCTTCGACTACGACCATGGTACCGGCCATGGCGTGGGCAGTTTCCTGGGCGTGCACGAGGGGCCGCAGCGCATCTCCAAAGCGCCCAATTCGGTGCCGCTGGAGCCGGGCATGATCGTCTCCAACGAGCCCGGCTACTACAAGGCCGAGGGCTACGGCATCCGCATCGAGAACCTGCAATTCGTCACCGATCCGGCCGATATCCCGGACGGCGAACGGCCGATGCTGGGCTTCGAGACGCTCACCGTGGCACCGATCCACAAGGCGCTGATCGATACGCACCTGCTGACTGCAGAGGAGCTGACCTGGCTGGACCAGTATCACGCCCTGGTGCGCCAGCGCGTGCTGCCGCTGGTGTCGGGCGATGTGGCCGACTGGCTGCTCAAGGCGACCGAACCGCTGGCCGGCGCCACCCCGTGATCCGGGCTTTATCCGTCTTTCTCGCAGCCGCCCTCCTGGGCGGCTGCTTTTATTCCGACCGGCCCCTGATCGGCCGGTTCGGCGTCGACATGCCGCTGGACGAAGGCGTCTACAGCCATACGCCCAACCATCCCGACGGCCGCCCCTTCGACCGGCCCATGTGGACCGGCCGGGTGGAGCATCGCGGCGGGCGCTATCACTCCGAAGTCGAGAACTTCCCGCACGAGGGCGTGCGCCTGCGCGAGATCGGCCCGGGCCTGTTCGCCGCGATGAAGGAGAGCGAGGGCATCTGGCTCTACGGCCTGGTCTATGTCTATCCCGAAGGCATCGCGGCCTATCACCAGCCCCAGTGCGACGACCTGCTGGAGGCCGACCGCGCCCGCTACGAGATCTTCGAGAGCGAGGAAGAGCCCGGCACCTGCCGCCTGGACGACTGGGACGAGCTGGAAGCCGTGCTGTTGAGCTATGTGGCGGGTTTCGAGGGCGATCTGCCGATCGACGGCGTGTACCGGCGAGTGGAGTAAAAAGGGGACAGGTGGATTTAACGCGCCGCGTTAAATCCACCTGTCCCCTTTTTGCGCCGCCGCGGGCCTACTCCCCGATCAGCGTGAACCACGCGTCCTCGGTGAGCGTCTCCACGCCCAGCTCCGCCGCCTTCTTGGCTTTCGAGCCGGCACCCGGTCCCGCCACGAGATAGTCCGTCTTGCCGGACACCGAGCCTGAAACCTTGGCGCCCAGCGATTGCGCCTTGGCCTTGGCCTCGTCGCGGGTCATGCGTTCCAGCGTGCCGGTGAAGACCACGGTCTTGCCGGCCACCGGGCTGTCGGACGACACGGCTTCGGCATCCTCGATGGTCAGCTGGGCTTCCAGACGGTCCAGCAGGTCCAGATTGTGCCGTTCGGTGAAATACTGGTCCAGCGCCTCGACCGCCGCATTGCCGATCCCGTCAATGCCCAGCATCTCCGCCCGCACCGTTTCGTCGGACAGGCTCTCGGCCGCCTTGCGGAAGGCGCTCCAGCTGCCATAGGTGCGCGCCATCAGCTGGGCGGTGTTCTCGCCGACATGGCGGATGCCCAGCGCATTGAGGAAGCGGCCGAAGGGGATGCTCCGCCGGCTCTCGATCGCGGCGAAGAGATTGGCGATGCTCGTCTCGCCGAAGCCCTCGCGCTCCTGCAGGGGCGGGGTGATCTCGCCGGCCTCGTTGCGCTGTTTCAGGGTGAAGATGTCCGCCGGCTCGCGCACCAGGCCTTCCGCGTGGAAGAGGTCGATCTGCTTGGTGCCCAGCCCCTCGATGTCGAAGGCCTTGCGCGAGACGAAATGCTTGAGGCGCTCCTTCAGCTGGGCATCGCAGATCAGCCCGCCGGTACAGCGGCGCACCGCGTCCAGCTTGCCGGTCTTGGGATCGTGCTCGCGCAAGGCCTGGCTGCCGCAGACCGGGCATTCGGTCGGGAAGTCGAAAGGCGCGCTGCGCCCCTTCCGGTCGGGATCGACGACCTTGACGATCTGGGGGATGACATCGCCGGCGCGCTGGATCACCACCGTATCGCCGACACGGACATCCTTGCGCTCGATCTCGTCCTGATTGTGCAGCGTGGCATTGGTGACGACGACGCCGCCCACGGTGACCGGCTTGAGCCGCGCCACGGGGGTCAGCGCGCCGGTGCGGCCGACCTGGATGTCGATCCCTTCCAGCACGGTGGTGGCCTGTTCGGCGGGGAATTTGTGCGCGATGGCCCAGCGCGGGGCGCGGGCGACAAAGCCCAGCCGCTCCTGCCAGTCCAGCCGGTCGACCTTGTAGACCACGCCGTCGATATCATAGCCCAGCGTGGCCCGCCGGGCCTCGATATCAGCATAGACGGCGATGAGGTCTTCCACGCTCTCGCAGCGCTGCATCATCGGATTGGTCGGAAAGCCCCAATCGCCCAGCCGGGCGACCGCGTCGAGCTGGGTCTCGGCCAGCGGCGCGCTCACCTCGCCCCAGGCATAGGCGAAAAAGCGCAGTGGGCGCTGGGCCGTCATTTTCGGATCGATCTGGCGCAGCGAGCCCGCGGCCGCATTGCGGGGATTCTTGTAGGCCGGCTTGCCCGCCTCTTCCTGGCGTTCGTTGAGCGCTGCGAAGTCGTCATGGGACATGTAGACCTCGCCGCGCACTTCCAGCACGTCCGGCCAGCCTGAGCCCGGCAGGCTTTCGGGGATGTCGTCCAGGGTCAGGAGGTTGGCGGTGACGTCCTCGCCGGTCTGCCCGTCGCCGCGCGTGGCGCCATGGACGATACGGCCCTTCTCGTAGCGGATCGAAGCGGACAGACCGTCGATCTTGGGCTCGGCCGTGATCACCACGGGCGCATCCTCG
>Ga0207849_100329_pt1 | contig 19197 bp, 27 predicted proteins | sample TtaePargueraPR_12_FD_187277 | JGI IMG/M metagenome (GOLD analysis project Ga0207849, IMG submission 187277) | Aerobic enrichment media microbial communities from Bioluminiscent Bay, La Parguera, Puerto Rico - Tt and P2 (4) (SPAdes) | ecosystem: Environmental > Aquatic > Marine > Unclassified ...
AGTAAATCCATATTGCATAACCACCCTTGTTATTCCTTATTGTTCTTGAGATTTTGCCAAGGCTTCTGCAAACGATCAATACAGCTTTATGGTAATAATGTATAGCCTGTATCTTATCAGGCAGTCTGTTAACTCAGAATTGGGGAAATGCAGACTTTTTTCTATTTAAAACAAAGACTTTTGCCTATAGTCTTTCAATTTTTTTAACCAGTACTCACGCCCTTGTTCCGACCTTTCTTGCTCCGCTAAACCTTCTAATTCAGCGCGAAATACATCATCACCGAGCAACTCGGCCAGTTTTCCACGAACCCATGCAGGAGCCCCTTTCTTTCGATAAGCATTAATTGCAGTTCGATCTACTCCAAGTAAATCAGCAACTTCCGCATAAGAACCCAGCCGCTCCTTGGCTCGCTCAATAAGATTGTTCATAAAAATTTGCCAAAGGGGCTTGACATTGAACTGAGTTAAATTGAACTTAGTTCACATGGAAACTCACGTCACGCTACACAGGATATACCTAGAGAACGACCAACGCGAGAAGGTCGTTGAATGCGTTATCACATGCGCGCGCGACCGGTCATCGCAAGAGCTATTCCTGATCGAAACCCGTATTCGGGGCGTTTACTCAAAACACTATTCCGCCGTCACTTTCTGCCGTGGCTCAGCTATAGCCATCGGCAAGGGCATCTGCGAATACCTGAAGTGCTATGCGCATACCGGTGAAATTCGCGAAACCCTCACATTCCGCAAAACCGTTAAGCGAGTCCGGCGCGACACAGCGGCCCGACAATCCGGCAAAGCCGGATCGGGGAGGGCGAACCGGACGGACAACAGGGAGCCAACCCATGTCATATCTCACTGAAGTTTCCCGACTCTACCGCGAGTATGAGCGCGAAAAAATGCTGGCCGAACAGTGTTTCGCATTCGAACCCTTATCGCGAGAAGGCCACGATCACCTGAATGCTGCCCTGTCCCTCAGAGAACAGGGTTTCAAGATTCTGGAGCTTGAGGCTGATCTTGCCATGTACGGCCAGACGTTTATTCCCTCGCCCTGTGCACACGCGTTGAGGGGGTAGGGAATGAGTCACTTTTGGTCATTGGGATTTTTCGCGGTCTGGATGATCTGCGCATTTATCTTCATCTGCTTGCTTGCTTACCATCTGCGCAAGGGTGCGGAGGCTTAAACCGTGAGCGCAGCGAACGGTGGGCTTGTCCCTTTATCAACAAGTGACACGGTGCAGATAAAGCCCGCAGTCATGCGGCTGTACCGTCTCCGCAAATCAATCCGCTATTCAGCGGAATTGTTCAATGAGAGCAGGGCAGGTAAACCGGCCATGCTCACCCTGACTTATGACTCGGATGACGACTGGCACAAGTACCACGTCACCGGCCTGATCAAATGCATTCGTGAATACATGCGTCGCTGCGGTCACCCTCTCCGTTATTGCTGGGTGGCTGAATTAACCAAGCGGGGAAGGGTGCATTATCACGTGCTCCTCTGGCTCCCGCGTGGTGTCACCCTTCCTAAACCTGACAAGCGCGGATGGTGGCCGCACGGCTCTACTCGCATCGAGTGGGCTAAATGCGCTGTCGGCTACCTCGTCAAATACGCCTCAAAGATGAAAAGCAAATATGACGAGGGTCAGGGCTTCCCGAAGGGACTCCGCCTGCATGCAACAGGCGGACTCGATGAATTCCAGCGCGAGCTTCGCAGTCACCACATGCTGCCGAAGTGGATACGCGAACAAACAACCCCCCTGGACAAAATCCGGCGGCCTAGCGAACCCGGAATAGGGGGCTTTCTTTCAAAAGCCACAGGTGAGCATTGGTCCTCGCCTTGGGTCTTGGACTCTTTCCGATTCGTGCTAGGCGAGGGTCCGATCATCACTGTTGCACGACTAGGAGCCTAACCAATGAACATTGCAGATATCAAAGTAGAAATTTCCGACAGCCAGCCGGACACCATTCGTTTTACCGGCAAGGATGGCAAGGAACAATCCTTCCAGAAACAGGAAGCGTACCTCCATCATCCGGACCATCGTTATCCCGAAAAATTCGAGATCACTCCGCCGAAAGGCAAGGGTCTTTATGCCCCCGGCATGTACATGGTCAAGCCTGCCGATATTCGGCTGGTTGGTCGCTATGGCCAGCTCACGATTATTCATGAACTTGTCCCGGTAGCCAAGTAATGGAGCTGCCGGAGGGTATGCAGGAACAGGTCGCAGAGTTCGAGCGCATCCTTTCAACCATGTCTTCTGAGGAACGGGCAACCATCATCCTCGGCCTGATGACGTGGCTACAAGCTCAACTCATTGACCTGATCTGATGGCGCTGGTCTGGACCTGTGAAGAAGGCAGGGAAGGGGAGGCCGCAAACGGTCTCCTCGGCCAGAACCGTATTCCTACGTGCCAGACAGGCTATAGCCAGTGGCAACCTTATGAATCCCCGGGGGTGCCGATTATGGACCTGATCACTATGGGCGTAATTATCGGCTGCGCAATCTTGTTTGCAGTCGGATTCACGGCAGGGCAGCAACGATGACCGAAATACTTACCGCTGCTGATATTGGTCAGATCGTGGGCTACTTCGCTGCATCTTTTGCATTCGGTTTCGTTGGCGGCCGGATACAAAGGTACTTCGTTCAAATCGCCGACAAACTCTAGGAGGAAACACAATGCGTGTACTTCGTAATATGGTCGCCCTTGTAGGCGGTATGTTTGCCAGTTTGATGCTGGGTCTTCAGTCTGCCCATGCGGCTCTGCCTTCAGGCGTGGATACTGCCTTTGCCGAAATGACTACCGACTTTCAGACGATTTTCGGTTACGGCTTCACTGCATTGGTGGCGATCACCACCGCCATGATTGCATGGCGTTACACCCGCAAGCTGGGTAATAAGGTCTAAGGCGGGCAGGGCGGTGCGCAACGTCCTTCGTGCCTTCGGGGTGGCGGTCACATTGTTGGCCGCCTTCCCTTCTTATGCTGCGCTCTGTCCGGAGGATCATTACAGATTTGACGGCAGCCAGAACTGCAACAATGCAGCAGGAACGCATCAGACAATTAACCAAGTAACGAATTACCTTGAGCAGTGTAAAACGACTGCTATGTCAAACTGCCAAGCGCAACAGGCGGGGCAAACAGGCACAGCGTGCGTTTTTTCAAGCTCAAATGGTCCCCAGGGGTATCAGGTCAACATCACTTACAACGGTAATTTCTTAACTACATTCAGTAAAGGCCGATATCTATTCGACCACGTACACCAAGACGCTATCCAATGCCCGGAATGCAGTTTGCCGGATCAGACAGTTGTAAAGCTTGATATGGAAGGCTCATCCCCATCATCCATATGTTCGCAAAACTGCAATATGACCAGAACCGAACCGGGTTTACTGGTCGGAGTTATAGACTCAGGAGTAACCAAGTATTACGGCATTGAATACACATCAGACGGTAGCTATTGCCAGACTCCAACGCCCGGAGTTTCACCGGGCAGCGCTAGCACATCTATCCCGGCCCCTGACGGTTCAACGGTCACAGTCAATCAGGATGATCCCCAATGCTACACCTTCCACGGTGAGAAAATTTGTTCATCGGAAACAGCAACCTCTGAAGGTGGCACCCCGATACCAACGCAAGGTTGTGTAACCACTGCGGGAGGCCAATCAATCTGCACCAATGAAAACACATCACCGGATGCACCAGACAATGGCACACCGGGAACACCGGCAACGCCTGATTTCGTGGCAACGATAGGCGACGGCAGCGGATCGGGACAGTCCACCGTTAACAATTACAACAGCACCACCGTAAACGGTTCAACACATCAACCCGGACAAGGTGGTGACGGTGACGGTGACGGAGACGGAGACCCGGAACCCGATCCCGAAGATGACTGTTTAAACGATGGTAATTGCGGGCCATTGCCAGAGCTACCCGGGGAAGGTGACGGCCTAGAAGCCTATGACACCCTGAAAGATGGTGTACAGGATGCAATTACAAATCATCCTGCATCAGGCTGGACGCCTACAGTGCCCGGCATAGAGGTATCAGGTTGTCAGACGATGACCATTACATTTTTCAATCCGTTCGGATCAGATATTAACAAGACATTTCCAACGCCGGAATTGTGCGATTTCATCGAAAACACTTACAAACCAGTTGCAGATTTCTTTCTCTCGATATTTGTACTTTTCTATGCATGGATGCGCGTTGCCAGAAGTAACGGGGGTGCATAATGCCAGCACTTTTACAATTCCTTGGATCAATCGTTGCATGGTTCTTCGGGCGCACTACTGCGGAACTCGGCAAGAAGGTAGGGACTCGGCTTGCGATCATAGCCTTGATCGGCACGGCGTTCGTAACCTTACGTTCAGCAGTACAGGCAATTGCTGGCACGTTCTCGGTCTCGATGCCAACAGTACTTATAGTGCCTTTATCTTGGGTGATTCCGAATTTATTTGATGAAGCCATTGCGGCCATGCTGGCGATCGAGGTAGCAATATGGGCATACAAGTACGCCGTTAAAATCGCCACAGCCACGGCCAGCGCATGATTTACGTACTCACTGGACATTTGGGAAGCGGTAAGACATTACTGGCGGTACAGATGGCCCAAAATTATCTAATTGAGGGCAGGCGAGTAGCGTCAAACATGACCCTTAATATGGATTGTCTTCTTTCACCCAAGAGTGAAAAAACGGCTATAAAGCTCCCATATATTCCCACACAGGAACATTTAGACCAGCTCGGATATGGGTACGATGGCGACTATGACGAATCAATGTTCGGTCTCATTATTCTTGACGAGGCAGGCACATGGCTGAATTCCCGGGACTGGTCAGACAAAAGCCGCCGCGGCCTGTTTCGATGGATCACACATGCAAGAAAATATCATTGGGATGTGGCTCTGATCGTTCAGGACTACGAGAGCATGGACAAGCAAATCCGCCAGTCGATCACAGAAGCCTATGTTTCATGCGCAAGGCTCGACCGCATAAAAGTGCCGTATCTTCCTTTAAGGTTGCCCAGAATGCATTGCGCAACGGCCAGGTACATGGGCAAAACTGGACCTGTTATGAAGCGTTGGTTCACTCGCGGTGATTCGCTTTTTAAGGCATACAACACCAGAGAAGCAATCAAGCCAGAAGACATGATGACCGAAACCGGCGAGATAGTAGACATGCGAGCGAACTATACGATGCTTTCAGGTTGGCACGTAAAAGGCCGGTATCTCGTAGAACGAAAACCCCGCCAGCTTCTCGAATACTGGATACTCATTGCCATAATGCCATTACTCATACTGAAACTTGTCCTAGGTCCACCGCGCAGCGGTGGTCCTAGGATAAGTAAGCCTGAGACTGTACAATCGGACTAGGACAACACACTAGCCGACAAAGGCCGGAGTCTCGTACATCGAACTCCGGCTTTTTTTATTCCCAAACCCAGTATTCTTCCTTCCAGCTCGTTGCATAACCAGTCGTGCAACGCTGATATTGCTCGTTGATTATGCCGTCTGTGATTAACAGGCAATCAGAGCTGCTTTTAGCTGGAACCTTTCCATGCACTGTCCGGACTTTCTTGACACGTCTCGGCTTCTTCGCTGCGGCACTTGCTGAACTTGGAGTTGCGGCAACGGCTTCTATTATTGGTGCGAATGCGGCCTGTATCTGGTAGCTCATGTAAAGCTCAAAGCAGATAAACAGCAGCACGCCAATTACGCCGGATGCAATGCTGAACCCGAAGCCCACCTTTAATCCGATCCAGAACCATTCGAGATTATTAATATCTTTTGTGTACATAAATCCTCCTTGAAAGCAGGCATTTTGCATCGATATAAAATACCTGTCCCTCTTGTGGTCATAATGTATAGCAGTGTCAATAACAGAAGCTTTATAACCTGCTGATACATCAGGAGAAACTGTAAAAAGGTTCAGCGACAATATGACACTAGCTGCTAGACCTCCAAGTCTTTTTAAATACCTCCTGTCTTCATCACTTTGCACCCTATCAGCCTCGACTCTTAAAGCTGCATTTATGGGGTTTTCTCCTAAAAGCTCCGCGAGCCTAGCGGCATGAGCACCGTTAAAGTGACCCCTACCAGACCTTACCTGACTTACAAATTGCCTGCTAACACCGGCAACTTTAGCAGCCTTGTAGTCACTACCTAACTTAACTTTTGCTCGGTCTAAAAGATCAACTGAATAACTCATAGCTCTAACCTCCAAGAAGTGTCTAGATATTACGACTAGTAAAGTAACTTCTACAGTATTAGACACTTGACACAGTATTAATTGCTTGACGATATTGCCGTCATGAACACGGCCATACACACAACAAGCCTCTCGAAAGCTCGCCTCCAAGGTGTGAACGCCGTGTTCATATCCGGAGCGCCCACCCGGTCATACGTGGCCGGGTAGGGCGTTACTTAAGGAGGATGAACATGCAAGGCTTCTTCTACCATTTATTAGATCTCCAGACATGGTTCCAAGCGCCGCTAAGACCAGACTTTTGGTTTGGCTGCTTACTAACTCTCTTCACCATTCAGATTATTGAAGCTAAGAGAAATAACCGCGGATTATCAGCGGCATTCTGGGCATGGTTATCCGGCTTCTGCTTCGGCCTAGCAGCCGGCTTACTCTAATGAAGTGGCACTGGCTCCGAGTATCACCAGATATATGGTTCGGTCAGGCCGACACATATCACGGCAGCATCAACCGTCTGAACCCACGCAGCTACGATGCCAAGCTCTGCGACGAATACGGCCAAACCATAGTTTCATCAAACTGCCATAGCCACCCTCAGGCTGTGGCATGGGTAGAACACAAAGCTAAACAAATTGATCGGGGGTCGCCGATAGGCGGCCTCCGGTCACCATTGGGCGTAGCAACGCGAAGCCGGACAACTCCCCCAGCGCCTGCTTTCGTGGTAATGCTCCATGCGATGGCGGTCGAGTCTGACGGCCAGCATCTGCTGCTGCTCCCCCCTGCCAAACTACCCCCCTCCCAAGCGCAGCACCGCGCCAGCCCGCGAGACCCCGAGCGGGCTGGCGCGGTGCGGGGCGTCGCCGCAGGCGGATCAAAATGAGTGCCCTAGGTAAAATTACGGAATCGTGTACCCCCCCTGATTACGCAAGGGCGGACTATCGCGCAGAGCGGTACCGTATGCAGCGCAAGACGTGGGAGCTACTACCTAATCGTGGGCGACTAACAGCCTGCTGCAACGCACTCAATACCGGCCCGGGTGATAAGGGCTATGCCACCATCCGCAAGGTCACGGAATTCACGGGCGAGTACTGCACATTCCAGGGTGTTATGCGATGTGGCTCGCTATGGACCTGCCCGATCTGCGCCCCCATTGTTGCTAAGCGCAGGGCTAAAGAAATTGCCCACGCTATCGACCAAGCCCACCAGAAAGGCCAAAAGGTTCTATTCGTAACTTTTACTTTTAGACACCAACGTAATGAAACGCTGCAGGATAACCTCAAGGCTATGTCTACAGCACGCGCGAAGTTCTGGGCAGGCAATCCAGCGACACGCCTAAAAACCCGATTCGGGATCGTTGGTCGCATTACTGCAACAGAGGTCACGCACGGAGAGGAAAACGGCTGGCACCCTCACATACATGAGCTCATATTTGTGGATCAGTATGCCGATGAAACTGAACTTTCTAATGTTTTCTTTGACAGGTGGTCTGCAATCGCAACTAAGTGCGGGCTGGGAACACCGATCAGAGAACGTGGCGTTACTGTCCGCCACGTATGCGATTCAGTCGAAGCTATCAGCAAATACGCAGTATTTGGATCTGAACTTGCTTCAACTGAGCTTACTAGCGCACATACAAAACAAGGCCGAAAGGGAGGCCGTACCCCTTGGGAATTACTGAGGGATGCAACCAACGGCGATAAACGCTCTGCATGGCTCTGGAAAGAGTTCGCAGAAGCATTCTATGGCCGTGCGACTGTCTACTGGTCAAAGGGCTTAAAAGACCTTTATTCGATTGAAGAGCTTTCAGACGAAGATCACCTTAATGGTGAGGATCAGGAGCTTGAGCAACATCAGGAGGTCATCAAACTCTATAAGTTCGATCTCTACTTGCTTAGGAAATACAAAGCTCGAAACGGAGCTTTGCAAATTGCTGAATTACTGGGAGAGAGAGGGGTTAGGGCATTTCTCAATCAGCTTTTGGAACTGGATAGGGCAGAGCGTGAGGCATATAGAAAACGCTTGGCGGCTCAATTCAGAAATGTGCAAACAAGAGAACTGATCCCGACCTCAGCACTCCCACGTCATGCGCTCAGAATGCCGGCGCTCGGTAGGCATTCAAAAACCCGGAGTAATCAATATGTCAACTGAAACACAGGATAAGGAACTTGTACTGGGTATTACCCATTTGAAGGGTAATAAAGACGGAAACGCATATGACATGTGCCGCTTGTTGGTCGCCAGGTCGATTGCACCACGCAATACGAAGTCCGGAACCTTTGACGGTCACGGCTTTGAACAGAAAGAGCTTAATTGTGACTCTACAGTTATAGATCAGCTTAACGGTAAGTCCTTCCCTCAACACGGTACCGTGACATGGGGATTGCGTGATAACCGGTTCGGAGAAAAAGAGCCGATTGTTGTAGGCGTTCTCATTGAAAACAAGCAGCCCCTGAAGGTTGCGAGCTAAAGCGAGGCTGCAACCTTGGCTTTACTTCCTGACAACACTCGTAAGGCCGTGTTTGCAGCTTTGCTTATGCTCTCTGTATTCAACGTGAATGCGGCAACCTGCGTAAGAGTCAACGCACTGGGACAAGTCGTGAATGACTCGGGCACTGCGCCTAACGACTGTTCCGACTTCATGATTTTAACAACTGCAGATTATCAAGAACTCAATGACCCATTTAAGGCAGACGATGCCAACTGGGATGTTGTGGTGTGGGCATGTGGCGCTGGTCTCCTTATGTGGGCCGTGGGTATTGGCGTTGGCATGCTTGTAAACGTTGTAAAAAAGGCCCGCTAACAATGGAGTTTTACTTTATGAAGACTTTGAAGAAATGGGGTGCTGGTCTTGTTGCTGCAATTGCTGCAACTGCTCCGGGTCTGGCCCTTGCTGACATGGTGACTGAAGCCAGCACTGCGATTCAGAATGCACAAGCAGACGCCTTGTCAGTTGGTGAAATTGTGGTGATTGCTGTGGCCGGTCTGGTCGTGATCGGTCTCGTCATCACTATTGTTCGTAAGCTGTAAGGCAGAAGGGCTGACAGATGCTAGAGCTATTAATAGGCACGGCATGGGCACTTTGCTTTGTGAGCGGATACCGATGCGTAGTTTATTAATAGCTCTAGTTTTTTTAGCGGTTTCTTCATTGGCATATGCTGATACCTGCCCGGAAGATCACTATAGTAATAACGGCGGGTCTTGTTGGACATCAACGCATGTCAATCAGGCTGATGCTACGTCAATGCTCCAGCAGTGCTATCAAACTGCACTTGCACAATGTGAACAGAATGTAGGCGGATCTCACCCCTGGGATGCCCAGGGAGAATTTAATGGTAATAGTTTTAACATCTGGTATCACCAAGGCGGTGCCTACAAGGGTGCATGCGCTAATGGTGCTTATCAGTTTCACCATGCTCATGATGACTATATTGAATGCCCTGAATGCACTATAGAACCGGGTACACAGCATAATTTCCAGAACAATGGCACGACCGATTTTCCGTCACTTTGTAAGGACAATTGCTCATACAACCGTGTATCAGGTACGGGGTTTGCTATACCCGGTGAAAATTTTTCTTATGCGACATATGAAACTGACGGCAGTTACTGCTCTGCTGATTCGCAGAATATAGAAACAGATCCACCTGACATACAAGTAACTGCTGAAGATCAATCTCTAGCTACAATTCACACTGACGGAAGTGGATGCTATACATTCGACGGCACGACATTATGCGCAGAGTCCGGCCCTAATGTAATACCGCCTCCTGATAATTGCGCTACCTATTCAACTGGCACAACAGCTTGCAATGGAGTAACTACAAGTCCTGACGCGCCTGATAATGGAACACCGGGACAGATAGCAAATACTGACTTTCAGGTCATTATTGATAATGGAACTGAGTCCCAAACTGTCAATAATTACAACACTACGACAACGAATAACTCTACGATCCATCAAGGGGGTGACGGCGACGGTGACGGCGACGGCGATGGTGACGGCGATGGTGACGGCGATGGCGATGGCGATGAAGATTGTGACCCACTGGTAGATGATGCCTGTAGCCGAGACTTCAACGAGCCAGCATCGGGTTATGATTTCCCTGACCTATCAGGCGACGTGGAGCAGGCCAAACAGGACTTTCAAAACCTGCTGCATACAATCAGGTCGGAGGCATCCGCAACGGTAGGCACTCTCTCAACAGGGTCTGGATCACTCCCTTGTCCTTCAACAACGTGGCACGGTAAGGAAATTAAGTTTTGCATGGCAGATTACGAAGATCAGCTTGCAATAATCGGGCTGGTGATTCTTTTCGGTGGCTACGCTCTGGCGGCAGTCATACTTCTGAGGTAACTCGATGCTTGAGTCAATGCTTTCTGCTCTGGAATGGATTGCTGGTTTTTTCTCCGGAGAATCCGGCACATTTAGGGAATGGACTGTTGACGCCATCAGCTACTTTATACAAGCCGGTACAGTAGCAGCGATACAAGCTCAGATGTGGCTAATGGGTCTCGCATGGGATATCGCAAAGGACATCCTAGACGACCTTAATTTCATGGGGCAGGTCACAATGGCCCTCTCTAACCTGCCGCCAATGGCTCAAGGCATTATCTACTTCTTCAAGATTCCGGATTTTTTAAACACGATCGCTACGGCAGGTGTAACGAAATACGTCATGCGTTTTATGGGCTGGCTGTGAGCATAAAGATTCACCATGGCGCACCCGGTAGCTATAAAACAGCCGGAGCAGTTCAAGATGATTTCATCCCAGCCGCGAGAAAGGGCCGAACGATTATTACCAATATCCGCGGCCTAAATGATGAAGAAAACGTAAGGCGAGTACTCAACCTTCAGCCAGATAATACTTTCAAACTTATCCATCTGGATGATAAGGATGAGCACCAGCTTGATAAGCTTAGAAAGTGGTGGCACTGGGCGCCGCTTGGCGCCCTTATCATGCTCGATGAGATCCAGCTGATCTATCCGAAAGCTTGGACGCAAACAAAAATTTCAAAATTCGATCTTCTGGATCTAAGAGAGGAGGGCGCGGACCACTCTCTGAAGACACTTGAAAATGCATTTGACAAGCATCGGCACAATAACTGGGATCTGATTCTCACAACGCCTAGTATCAAGAAAATTCGCCCTGAGATACGTGACGCGGCCGAGATGGCTTACAGGCATAAAGACCTTTCAGCACTCGGCAAATTCTTCTCTCTGATTCTCGGCCACTACGTCGAGGCATCTCACCTAGCAACTGACAATGGCACGTCACAAAGCGATATCTACGTTTTCCAAAGGAGGCGTATCAATGCAAAGGTCTGGAAACTCTACCAATCCACCGCAACCGGCGAATTCAGTTCCACCATTGCGGGAAAAAGTATCTTTAAGGAGCCTAAAATACTACTTCTTCTTCTCCTTATTGCCGGTCTTGGAACGCACCTTTTTACGAGTCGCGCAATTCTGGGAGAGGGTGACCAAACCCCTGATATGGCTTCTCTGGACAACCTATCAGCCACCGGAAGGCCAACCGGTATACCGGCTCAGGTGGTGGCCCAGGGCGATAATCAAGTTCGCCCTGTTCGTCCTGATATTGAAAGCCTGCACCGCAGCCACCCGTTACACCGTTACAGGCTGAGAATAGCGGGGCATACAGGAGCCGATCGCTACACCTTCGCAGCAATGGACAAAACCACTGTCACGGCGTTAACAAAACGGCAAGTTGAAACCATGGGGTACCAGATAGAACCTCATGGACAATGCCTTGCTTACCTGAAATACGAGACAACACAGATAACAGTAGACTGCATTACTGAAGTTAAGGAACAGAATTCAGATCCTCAGGATGACAGCAATATTTAATCCGACAAGGATCTCTTGTCTGATTTATTCCCAAACCCAATATTCTTCGCGCCTCTGAGTCGTATAGCCAGAACGGCATTTCTGGTATTGCTCATTGGCAACACCATCGGTTAACAACAGACAATCTTCTTTATTCCTAGCTGGCACGTAATGATCAACCAAACGGGTCTTTAACACCCTTTCCTTTTTCCTTGGTTTCGGAATTGACTCACGTATCGAGCGGGCTCTTTCCTCCAGCTTCGTATTTAACTGTCGGGTTGCTTCTTCAGTAGCGGCCTGTGTGTGAGTCAACATAATCCTGAATCCAATAAGAAAGGTGATAGTGCCTATAACGGATCCAGCGATCGCGAAACCGAATCCGAACTTTAGCCCAATCCAGAACCAGTCAAGCTGATTAATTTCCTTCAGTTGCATTTATTTTTCTTCCTCTCAAGTAAGTGATATATGAATCGTTGCACCAGTCGATATAGGCACGCCATTCTGCGAAAGATAGCTCTTTGTCGACACCGTGCCACGGGATCAGTGCATTACAACGCAGGAAGTCCAGCTTGCGCAATTCACCCTCTGAGTACTCATAACCATTAGGCCCGATCAGCTTTTTTCCAATTATTTTATAACCCGACCATTCTTTATTTTTTATGATTGGGAAACCGTCGACAATGGATCGCATTGCGAGCATAACTACTTGAGGCGCTTTGTCTTTTTTTATATATCGCTGCATTGTTCTTCGACTGATACCTAACAAAATGCATAATTGATTCTGAGATATTAAAGTCCGTTTAACTAAGTCAGTAAATCCATATTGCATAACCACCCTTGTTATTCCTTATTGTTCTTGAGATTTTGCCAAGGCTTCTGCAAACGATCAATACAGCTTTATGGTAATAATGTATATTATGTTAAATAATATACGCACTACTTAATCACCATCTTTGTAGAATGGGCGACCAACTAATGTCCCCTACTTTTTGCAAGTTATGCCTGCAATTAACAAGAGAAAGCTACAAAAATTCGTTGTAACCACGTAATTGATCCAAAAATTAGTTGAGTAAATATGTAGAAGGCTAATTTTCTTCTTCGGTGTCTTCTGCTTTTTCAGGCTCGGGGTGTTCCCCGCCCCCTTTCCATTCTTCTGTAACTAACCAATTCTCAAAGTAGTAAAGCCACAGGTTTGTCCAGGGCACTATAGTGTCTATTAGTAATTTTTCAGAATTCCATTCTCCAGCTTTTGGTAAATATAAGCACAGGCGTTGTTTCTTGTGGTTATAAACATGTGGAAGATGCTTCCCCTTTGATAATTCATCGAGGTTTGGCTCTTTAACAAAAACACGGGGTCCGGAATCTATTTGATAGCTAATACACACAGTATATTTGCGGCTTATTGGAGTTGGCTGGGTTTCGTAAAGCCATTCAATCCTTTTCCGCTGCCGTGAAAGATTTCGACCAGTTGGCAATCCGGCTTTAAGGTGAAATAACTGTTGCGGTATTGAAACGCTCTTCTTTTTCTTAAATCGACCTAAATTTGCCAACTCTACTAACATCCATAAAAAGTATTGTCCTGGACCCTCTTCCCTGCACTCAGTCCGAGTCCTGACGAACTACTTAAAAGGAGGCCTTCCTCTCGTGCCTTTGAATAAGCTTTTTCATTAAGGTTAATAACCTTATTAGCCTCAGATTCTCCAAATGACTTACCCAAGTGTTCATGTAGTTGATCCATACCTGATAAGGAAGTTAAATTCTCAAGCGTTTTTACCATTGAATTTTTCCATTCTATAAACGCTTTTCTACGCTCTGGATGTGTATTCCATTTTTCTGCGAAATTTTCTTCCCTATTCATTGGATTTCTTACCCAATATTCAGGCCCTGAATTTGTTTCTATTATCTCTATGTAATTCTCACATTCATTAATGACGAGTCGGATTAACTCTAGCTGCGTTTTATGTCTTCCTGATTGGAGTAGCTCTCCATATGTATTTGCCAGCAGAGTAGTAAGCAAAATTGAAATTGGTTTTTCTTTAGCCCTCTTATCACCAAAATAGAGATCACGATGACGCTTAGATAATTGAACTATCCTTCTCAGCGTTCCCCTAATTGGTGTCATTTCTGGAATTGGATCAATTGATGCTGCCGCTTCGCGCAAACGCCTTTGTGCATAATCAGGCTCAAGAGAGGCTATATCATCAAAATATTTAGCATATCCTTCCGGATTACTCTGTTTGAACTGCCTCAATTCTTTGTCGGGGACATGTACCGAATGATTAGGGCCGGGTGTGTCTGGAAGACATGGCATGATATCCATGTGCAACTTTGAAGATTCTGCATAATTTAAGCGCCAGCACCGATTCATTTCTTCAAGTATTTTTTCATAGGCATCGCGTTCTGCTAATCTAATTCCAACGCATTGTTTAACTTCTTTTGGGTCAGTGGAATTTGCTGAGAGTATAAGTTCCACAACTAAATCGATATCAAATTCATCTCTTCCCAAGGGCCTAACAGTAGTGCCAAGACGCATCGAACCTTGTGGGTAAATTTTGCAGTCATTGAAGTGAGGCAGATCTGAATCTGCTAGCCATGCCCCAACAGCCTTATATTTTTCTTCCGCATCCTGGAATTGCGTTTGTGTAATTTCTAATTGTTGGCAAAGTTGCTCAAGCGTGCCTTCAAGAAAGTGTTGTTGACGTTCATTTAAGCTTTGATTCTGCATTACTGTCACTCCGAGCTGTAAATTGGCTGAAATTCATCTGCTATGTGATCTACGAATAATTCTCTGAATTTAGGAGATAGCTCGCGACTGTAATGAGATGCTCGTGCCATGAAGCGCTCTAACTCATCACTGTCTAGTTGATATATCCCTTCTGGTGCGAGAGGGTTGAGCCTTAGCATTCTGTCTCCCAACAGTAATTTAGCTTGATTACTTACGCCCTCAGCCTGGCCCTTCATTAAGACCTGAATAGCATCGTGCTTCCATTGCCACCAACCGCCATTTCTCAAAGCTTTTCTATCCTTTCCAGCTATTTCATCAGTTGTACCTAAACTAAAGACTTTTAACGAATCTAATGGACGATTTAATACACTCACTGCCTCAGTGATAGCTACCATTACGGGATTGTTTGCCCAAACTCCCCCATCAATTAAAGCTTCATGGTTATCATTTACGTAAGCTGGAAAATACGTAGGGGCGGCACTCGTAGACCGAGCAACTTTCCAGGCTTCAATTAAATAATCACGACGGAATCTCTCATGATGTGCTGTTTTGAAGATGTGAACCTTCATTTCATCTAGATCAAAGGCTGGGACAACCAAGCGTTTGTGACTATCACCGAATAATTTAGTACCAAGCTGGTTCTTAAGAGACACTTCTAAATTGTCTGCTTTGTAGCGCGGCCTTAATACATCACGAAAAATGGTGTGCCAATATTTCTTAAATATTGCTGGGGAATGATCTAGGTAAAAACGCACAATCTCTGCAGGTGAATATCCCAAGCCTAAAGCGATGGCGATTAATCCACCTGTTGAGGTACCAGCAATCAGGTCAAAATGATCAGTAATTCTGATTTTCAGATCCTGCTCTAGATTAGCTAAAATTGCAGCGATAAAAATCCCTCGACTTCCGCCGCCGTCTAAACTTAAGATCTGAAAATTTGTATCGGTATCTGGCATTTCAATTAGCCTATGAATTATTTTTTGTATAAATAGGAGCCCATTAACTGGGCTCCTGTATTACCTATTTTTTCTTCGAGGTTTTACGCATAGTCTCTACTACAGCAGTAGATTTTCGGCGTTCTGCCTGCTTAACAGTAATAAACTGACCGTTCTTTGCATCACGGCCTACCTTGTAGGTCTTAGACTTGGACATTGGGATTACTCCTTATTGCCTGTCATGAATCAAACCCTAGAAATATTCAAGGGTGCTTATGTGATTCGAATGCCATGATGCGTTTCAAAGCAGATTAGCGTAAACGTCAGGTCAATCTCGCCACGCAAAGCACTGTAACACATTACAGTGCTTTGTTCGAGTTGCGCAATCCAATAATCGTTAAATAACGGATAACTAGAATTAGCCGTTGTGATATTTTAGAGGTCAATTTTCAGCAAATAGCCCCAGATTATGGACGTCCGACATCCCCAGCTCATTGATGACCTCAGTACTGGTCGATCATTAATACATGCGTTGCACAATGATTCGCTGAATGGTGCCCAGGGTCGTTTAAGAGGTCAGCCGGATGATTGTGACCTAGCAGCGGTCAATGATCTGGAAGCGGTTGCCGAATGGCTAGCAAGAAAACAGGTGGCAAAGTCCCCAGTTACTGTCAGGGCCTATCGCCGTGAGGCTGAGCGTTTGTTTCGTTGGTGCTGGTTGCAGCGTAAAAAGGCCCTGTCGGATCTGAACGATGCCGATTTCTCTGCCTACCGTGCCTTTTTACTGGATCCCCAACCCAAGCGGGACTGGGTGTACCCACGCCGTGTACGAAGATCTCATCCCAATTGGCGTATATTTCAAGGCCCCATGAGCCAGGCGAATGCCGCTTACACCTTCACCATACTGAATGAGCTCTTTAACTGGCTGTCTTCCAAGGGCTATTTACGCAGAAACCCAATTGCCATGGATTCTGAGTTAAGAAAAAAACCAGAAAAGAATCACTCCCCTACCCGCTTTGCCCTGCCTGATTCTGTATGGGATGCCGTGGTAAGAACCATCGAGTCTCTGCCCAAGGAGACTTCTAAACAAATCATGGCCTATGAGCGTCTGAGGTATATCTTCACCCTCGCCTATCTGATGGATTTTCGGTTAGGGGACCTGGCCAATAATACGATGGGTGCGTTTGAGCCATTTAGTTACCGGGGAAAGACTCATTGGTCTTGGTGCGGAATCGGTAAGGGTGGGCGAATAGATCGTGTACCTGCCAATACTGAAGCCATGGAGGCAGTGGCTCGCTATCGCAGGGCTATTGGATGTGAGTCTGTCCAGCCCCAGCCTGGTGATCAGGTTGGGATGGTGATGTCCATATCCGGAAATAAAGCACTTGGCGCAGACAGGATTTACCGCCTGGTGAGTAAGACATTTGAATCTACTTATGACAGTGAAGTAGCTCAGGGGGATTTATCCCCATTATCCAGTCATGATCTCGAGATACTTAAGAAAGCATCGACGCACTGGCTCCGTCATACAGCTATTACCAGGCAACTTGAGGCTGGCATCCCCGTACAAACAGTTCAGAAAATTGCTCGCCACAAGGATCTGAAGACCACTGGTGAGTACAACACAGCCGAGTTTGCAAAAATTCACGAGCAATCCCAGAAGCATCGATTGCGCTGGATTGTCAGTTGAGCATTACGTTGATGAGCTATGACCACATACGATGGTACATCGTCTCCATGATATGTTTCGCATCAATCTCAAGCTTTATGGCACTTCCTGATCTGCCTTTTGTAGCCCGTGGATTTGTCACAAGTTCGATCGTGAGTTTGTTTTGCGCATTGGCCAATTCAATCGGGTCTTTGCTGGAAAAAAAATTATAAAATTTGTCAGCATGCTCACGAAAGCTGGCTGGACTACACCCTAATTCTTGTACCATAGTACATATAGAGAATAACGCCGCCATTTCAGACATATTAATATTTTTCTTTAATTTTCCGCACTTATCCCTTGGCCCACACTGATTCGTAATGGCTCTAACCTGATGATATCTAAGATGTACCATAGTACTTAGCTGTTTATAGTTCAGTTCCATAATATTAAATATAAGTTAATAAATATTAAATAATAGTGAGCAAAATACTCACTATTATTTAATTATATCGCAACCCAGTTGACTATCTACTTATTTATCTCATTAATACTGTAATTCCTACGGAGTGGAGGGATAATAGAAATGGTAGGAAAGACTAATAATGTGAATATTGAGACGGCCACTAATTTCTTCAATGGAAAATTTTCAAAAGCCATTCCGCAGAACTGTGGCTGTCACAGTTATCCAGAACTACTGCAAGCTGCATTATTGGAAGGCGATCCTTACGTAGAACGCTTTACTGCCCAGCCAAGGATTCTATTAATGACGTATGTCTGGAAAAAGCGAGTTGTTCAATATCGGCCGGATTTTCTTATATACACGCAAAACGCTAAAAAGAAAGGCTTGGTCATTGAGGTTAAAAGTGACGCAAGTTATGACAGTTTTATAGTAGGTAAAGCCACGCTAATTAAACCCTGGTGTGAATCTAAAGGTTATGACTATGTTGTAAAGAAAAATTCGGAGATATTGGATCATCAGATATTGGCTGAAAACTGGCTTCATATTTCCCGCTATCTTATTTCGGCAGAGTCCTATGCAAACATGGCTGATATCAGTCGACGCCTTTATGAACTCATTCAAGATCACGAGCATTTAAGTCTAGGTAAGATTTTGAATCATTACGCCCATTTGCCTTCGAACTGGGTTAGAGCTGGCTTATACAAGCTATTACAACAAGGCGTAATACAGGCAGATCTGGGTCAAGAGCCAGTTAATAGTCGAACCCTCATCTATCACGCATGATTGGCTGGCGATCTCAACTTGAAATTAATCCGAACCTTTCGGAGATTGATGAGTGGCCAAGCCCCTCCCCCGATCAATTCAGAAACGATCAACACCGGCGCCAATATTATTTCAACAGGAGACTGACGAAATGCGTATTAGAAGGTGCACGGGTCGATGTGATAGCCAGCCATTACAATGTTAGTGTCAGTAAAATCTATTACTTACTAAGAAGATGCCTATCCAGCGATGAAGATAGTAGCCCTGCCTTAAGCTTAGGGCTTATCCCAGAGCAAAGAATTAAAGAGTATTCAAGACAAGCACCTTTGCCCACTGATAATTCTCAGGGCGCCTCAGGCTCGTTGGGGAAATTGTTGCAAAGCGAAAATGGATTAAAAGAATACTTGGACAATCTAATAAAAAGAGACCTTAAGTCAGACCGTAGCGCTCAGCGTTTGACACCAAAAGTTTTTCAAAAAAATTTCGAATCCCACCTGGAGGGTGTCCAGAATTTTGTGTAACCGGGTGATGGGTTACGCCTGAGGGATGCGATCCCCGAAGCGAATCGTAAACTGCGTAAGCGCGGCCTTCCAGTCACGGATCGGCATAGTCCACTTTTTGGC
>Ga0207849_100332_pt1 | contig 18989 bp, 18 predicted proteins | sample TtaePargueraPR_12_FD_187277 | JGI IMG/M metagenome (GOLD analysis project Ga0207849, IMG submission 187277) | Aerobic enrichment media microbial communities from Bioluminiscent Bay, La Parguera, Puerto Rico - Tt and P2 (4) (SPAdes) | ecosystem: Environmental > Aquatic > Marine > Unclassified ...
GGCTCGCGCAATCTGGGGCGCTCTATGGAAGTGCCCGGATTTGCGGGCATGATGGTGGACATATGGGGCCAGGATGCCGCCGACTGGCGCTCCCGGCCCGCCGGAACGAACTGATCCAGGGAGGCAGGAATGGACGTCAGGCGTATTCTCACCGTGATCGACGGCAGCGACCAGGACGAGGCGTTGCTGCGCCAGGCGCTGGCCGTCGCGCAGAGCCATGACGCAAGGCTCGATGCGCTGTTCGTGCGGCGCAATGCGGCATCCGGCGGCGACTTCCTTGGCGATGCCTTCTCGACCTATGGCATGGAAACCGTGCTGGAAGCGCTCGACGATGCGGCGGCCGAGGCCAGTGTGCGGGCGCATCAGGCCTTCGAACGCGTGGCCGACGACGCTCCGGCCGACCGGCTGGGCAAGTTTGCCGAATTCGTCGGCCTGCCCGAGGCGGCGCTGGCCCAGGAGGGCCGGTTGAGCGATTTGCTGATCATGGCCCGGCCGGACGGCGACAGCGCCCATCACCAGCTCAGCGCGGTGAAGATCGCCGCCTGCGAAAGCGGGCGCCCTCTGCTCGCGCTGCCCGCCGAACGCGCGCCCGAGGCGCCGCTCGACAAGGCGATGATCGCCTGGGACGGCTCGCTGGAAGCGTCGCGGGCCGTGGCGGGCGCGCTTCCCTTCCTGTCGCGCGCCAAGTCGGTGAAGGCCGTGCATGCCGGTTCGGACAGCGAGGATGCGGCCCAGCTCTCGCGCCTGGCCAATTATCTAGACCGCCACGGCGTGACCGCGACGACGGAGACGCTGGCCCTCGATCACCGTTCCACGGCGCGTACCCTTGTGGACGCGGCGCAGGAGGAGGATGTGGATCTTCTCGTGATGGGCGGTTTCGGCGCGCCGGGCTGGCAGTATGCGCTGGGGCGCGACGACACGACGGCCCTGATCAAGGGCACGGGCTTCGCGATCCTGATGGTCCACTAGGCCGGATCAGTACCAGCCGGCCTCGCGCAGCCTGGGCGAATAGGTTCGGCTGACCGGCGCTTCCACGCCATTGCTCAGGGTCAGCGTGGCGCGGCCATCCGCGCGGGCGACGTCCTGCACGGCCCGGCGGGCGACCCACCAGGAGCGGTGGGTGCGTTCGCCGTCCAGCCCCTCCACAGCGGCGATGGCATCGCCCAGCCGCATCAGGATCAGTTCGTCGCCGGCTTCGGTGTGTACCCGCAGATAATGGTCCTCCGCCTGCAGGGCGAGCAGGGACGCGGTGCGCAGGCGCGGCGGCAGTTTCTCGGCCAGTCCGAGGCCGATGCCGTTGCCGCCTTCCAGAGGGGCGGTCGCCGTGGCGGCTTCGTTGCGGGCCCGCTCCATGAAGACCGAGACCAGGGTCACGGCGGCGGAAACCACCCACACCATGAAGAAGACCATGGGCAGCTGGCCCAGCTTGAAGGCCGGTCCGGTCATGGGTTGGATGACGATGACCGTTGCGCTCACGGGGAAGGTCACCAGCGTGGCCAGGACAAGCCCACTCAGCAGCGGCTGGAGGCCCGGATAGATGTGCTCCAGCAGGGCGGTGAAGATCCGTCCGCTGATCCAGCCGACCGCCATCAGCCCGGTCCAGTAGAACCAGACGCCGGGCACCCCCAGGGCGTGGCTGTTATAGGGCCCCAGGATCGACATCAGCGTGCCGATGGCGAGGATGATGCCGATCGTGGGCAGGACTTTCCGGATATTGTCGGTCGAAATCATGCTGTCCGTTCGCGAAGCGCGAACGAACAGATAGCGCAATTCACGCAGCCAGACAGCCCGCTTGCGCAATCGGCGTTTTTTCTCCCGACCGGACCCGGCAAGCCTGTTTCCGAGGCCGGCGACAGGTCCGGCAGAAACGGGAGAGACCGAGATGATGATTTCCGCACTGATCCTTTCCGCAGCGCTGGGCGCCGCCGCATCGGACGAGGCCAGCCTGACCGTCGAGGTCGAAGGTCTGGAAGCCCCGCAGGGCGCGGTGATGATGGCGCTCTTCGCGACGCCGGATGCCTGGAATGGCGGCGAGGCCGTCGCCGGGCAGCGGGTGGCCGTCGACGGCCACACCGTGACTGTCGAGTTCGGCGGATTGCCGGCCGGCGACTACGCCATCCGCATGTTCCATGATGTCGACGGCGACGGTGAGCTCGACGTCAACCTGATGGGTGTCCCCACCGAGCCCTTCGGCTTTTCCAACAATGCGCGCGGCCAGTTCGGACCGGCGGCCTGGGATGACGCGGTCTTCGTCGTCGCGCCGGGCGCCAATTCGCACGCGCTGGACCTGCGCTGAGCGAAGGAGGGCATCATGCAACTGGAACCCAACCGCAGACACATGCTGACCCTGCTGGCCGCCGCGGGCGGCGCCGCCAGCCTGCCGGGTCTCGCCTTCGCGGGCGACAGCGCCGACCCGGTCTACACGTCCTTCACGGCCGCGAGCGAGCGCGATCCCTGGACGCTGGGCTTCGCGGATGCGCCGGCGGAGGGGTTCGACGCCGTGGCCCGCCGCCTTCATGGCCGCCTCCCCGAGGGGCTGTCCGGCGTCCTGCACCGCAACGGGCCGGCCCGCTTTACCCGCGATGAGTGGCGCTACCGGCACTGGTTCGACGGCGACGGCATGGTGCATGGCTGGCGGCTGACGCCGGGCGAGGATGTCACCCATCATGCGCGCTTCGTGCAGACGCCCAAATGGCGGGCCGAGGAAGCGGCCGGCCGTTTCCTGATGCCGACCTTCGGGTCCAACCCGCCGGATGCCGGCGGCATGCGCGGCCCGGACGACATGAATGCCGCCAACACCTCGGTCATCGTGATCAATGGCGAGCTGATGGCGCTCTGGGAGGGCGGTTCGGCCTGGCAGCTGGATGCCGACACGCTGGAAAGCCGGGGACCGCGCAATTGGGGCGAGGGGCTGGGCGGCCTGCCTTTCTCCGCGCACCCCAAGGTCGATCCGGACGGTACGGTGTGGAATTTCGGCCAGGCGCCCGCCCAGGAGGCCCTGGTGCTCTGGCAGATCGGACCCGACGGGCAGTTGCGCCGTGCCGAGATGGTCGGCGATGTGCCTGGCGGCATGATCCACGACTTCGCCGTCACCGAGCGTTCGCTGGTCTTCCTCGTCGGCAATCTGCGCTGGCAGACGCCGCGCCTGCCCTATCTGGACAGCTTCCGCTGGGATGACAGCCGGGCGATGCGCGTGATCGCGATCGACAAGGCCGACTGGTCGCAGCGGCGCAGCTGGGACCTGCCGCCCGGCTTCCTCTTCCATGTCGGCGGCGCCTGGGAGGATCGCGACGGGACAATCCATGTCGATGCGGCCCTGTCGGAAGACTCGCGCATGGCCACGGACGGAGCGCGCGATGTCATGCGGGGCACGCCGCGCCCGGAGAGCGACGGGATCAGCCGGATGCGCAAGATCACCCTCTATCCGGGCGGCCGGTTCGAGCAGGCGGAATTCACCGACTGCTTCGCCGAATTCCCCCAGATCGACCCGCGTTTCACCGGTCTGCCGCGGCGCTATACCTGGCATGTCGGCTGGCAGCGCCAGCAATTGCGCGGCCCGACCCGGATCGTGCGGCGCGACCTGGTCTCCGGCGAGACCCGGGGCTTCGACTTCGGCGAGGATATCGCGGTGGAGGAGCCGCTCTTCATCCCGGCCCATGCCGGTGCCGCGGAAGGCGAGGGCTGGCTGGTCCACACCGCCCTCAACAAGCGCGAAGAGGCGACCGAGCTGCACATCTTCAACGCAGCGCACGTGGAGGACGGCCCTCAGGCCAGCTGGCGCCTGCCCTATGCCTGTCCCTTCGGTTTCCACGGCTGCTGGCGGCCGGTCTAGGAGGGCGGCATGAACCTCGATGCCTTCCTCGCCGCACCCGCGGTGATCCAGGTGCACACGCTCAGCGCCACGGCGGCGCTGGTGCTGGGCGGTGTGCAATGGCTCGGACCCAAGGGCACGCTGCCCCATCGCGTCCTGGGCACGGTCTGGGCAGGGCTGATGGCGCTGACGGCGGTCACCGCCATCTTCATCCGCGAGATCAATGATGGCGGGCTCTCCCCGATCCACCTCTTCATCCCGCTGACCCTGTTCGGACTGGTGGGGCTGGCGCGATCGGTCCAGCTGCGCGCACCCGGCCGGCATCGCCGGACCGTGCTGGCACTCTATTTCGGCGCTCTGGTCGTGCCCGGCCTCTTCACCTTCCTGCCGGGCCGGCTCATGCACGATGTCTTCCTGGCCGGTGGATGAGCCATGCATTGACCCTGCGCTGCGTTGTTGCGACCTTGGCGTGCAATGTGTGTGGGGGACGTCATGAAGACGGTTTTGACGGGTCTGGCCGGGATTGTTCTGTGCCTTGCGGGCGGACCGGCCCTGGCCCAGAGAACGGTCATGGTCGAGGTCTGCAACGAGACCGGTTTCCGGGTCGCCACGGCGGCGGCCTACCGGACCGGTTCCTCGTCCGACCGCACCTTGCGCACCTGGTTCCTGATCGAGCCGGGCGCCTGCCTCGATGGCGGGCTCAATGGGGTGACGGGGGAGACTGTCGACCTGCACGTCATGTCCGGCGAATGGTTCTGGCCGCGCGGCGAGGGCGATCGGGTCTGGTGCGTGCCGGCTTCCTCGAGCACATCGCCGGCATCGGGCGAGCCGTGCCGTGCCGGACGGCAGCCGCGCGGTTTCCGCACCACGCCGATCCAGATCACCGGACAGCCCGGGCCTGGCGGCCGCAATGTCGGCCGCGTCAGCTGGCGGATCGGCTGCGAGGATCTGGCCGCGGAGGACGCGGCCCTGTGTCCCGGCGCGCCGGTCGACGAACAGGGGCTGGCCCGGCCGGTAAGGACGCTCGAGGTCTGCAGTCTCGTCTCGCGCGAGGTGGAGATCGCCGTACTGGAGGCCCGCGATGACGGGAGCTACGCGCTGGACGGCCTGCACCGGCTGGAAGCCGAGGCCTGTGCGGATGTCTACCGCGGTTTCCCCGAGACCGATGCGCTGATGGTTGCCGAGGTCGGCGTTTTTCACGACCGGCAGGAGGGCCAGTTCTGCCTGCCCGTTCCCGATGACGGCCGTGAGCGCACGATGTCGGACCAGTGCGCGGAAGGCGAGGCGCCGGTCGGATTCCGTATTCATGAATTCGGGAGCCGTACGGCCCGCTATACGGCCTATGTCGGCCGCTGACTGACGGACCCGGGTGCCGTTTTCGCGCCTCAGGCGCAGGCGATTGCCGTGGCCGCAGGCCTGCGGCATGGTCCCGGCAACGTCTCTCCGGGGGGTGAGAATGGACGGTTCCGACGGGCCCGCGAAGGCCGAACGCTTCATGCCGGACTGGCTGGTCGGCGGCATTGTCCGCCTGGCACTGGTGCCGGCGCTGTGGATGTGGGGGCGGGCCCACGCGGCCGCCTGGCCAGGCGTGGTGCCCGATATCGTGCACGCCGCCGAACTCTGGTCCGTGCCGCTCGTCGAGCCGGCGCGCTTGGCCCAGGTCGCGGTATGGGGGACGCAGATCTGTGCCGGCCTGCTTCTCGCGGGCTTTCTCACGCGACTGGTCGGTCTGGCCCTGCTGGCCGCCTGCGGCGTCTACGGAATGTGGATCGCGCCGGAAGCCTGGGGTGCGACGGTGATCGTCGCCGCCCTGGCTTTCTATCTCTTCGCCCGGGGCGGCGGGGCGCTCTCGGTCGACGGCGCGATCGTCGCCACGACGCGCTGAACGCCATACCCGGATCATAAGTTATGCGAGCCTCAGCCGCAGCAATCCGCGAAAAACCGTGTGTGTGCTGGCAGTCGCCCGGCATTTGAATCAAAAGCCGAAGGCCGCGTTTCGACTTTCGTGAACCCTGAGGGCCTAGAGTCCGCAATCTCCATACCGCGTGTTCGAGCGGTGGATGTGTTGCAGTTACGAGCCGGTTGTCATGAACGTCGAGACGATGAAACGCCTGAAGGCCGCGCTCGCCGGGCGCCCGTCGGTCGATATCGGCCATTTCCAGTGGATCAATCTGGACATGGTGCGCGACGAGGCCGGCGAGCAGTGGGAGGCGCTGCGCACGAAGATCTACTCCGCCGCCGCGCATTTCATCGAGAAACGCCTGGGCGAGGAGGATGTGATGGTCCGCTGCCAGGGCGGTTTCATCCTCATTTTCGCCAATCATACCGGCGAGGCCGCGAACGCCCGGACCGAGGCGATCTCCCAGGAGCTGAACCGCTTCTTCCTCGGCGACCGGATCCTCAACAAGCTGGAAGTCTCCTCCCAGACCCAGAGCGTCTCCATGGCGGAGCTGGCGCACATGGTGTCGCGCGGACAAGCCGCCGAGGACGCGGAAACGGACAGAACGCGCAAACCGGCTACGCCGGAGACCGGCGGGTCGCAGCGCGACGGTGTGGGGCGCTGGCGGAGGCTCAGGCACGACCGGTCCGCAGCGGCCGGCGGCGCCCGCTATCTGGCCAATGACGATATCGCCGAGACGCTGCTGGAAATTCCGCGGGGCGATCCGGCCGATTTCGCGGACATGGCGGTGGAGACCATCGGCGGCGATCCGGATCTCTTTGCCGATCTCGACAAGGCCTGGGACGACATCGTCTTCCTGCCCTCATGGGATGTGCGCTTCGGCTATATCACCGCGAATTTCTGCATGGCCCGCCGCGAGCACCGGGGCCGCACGCTGTTCGGCCGCAGCACGCTGCTGGGCAATGATGCGCCGGACCTGCACCGCCTGCTCGACCACAGCGTCGCCATTGCCGCCCAGCGCGGCTTCCTGCGGCGCTATGCGGAAGGGGTGAAGTGCGCGATCGCCATTCCGGTCAATTACGACACGATCATCGGCGTGTCCGACCGGATCCGCTATTTCTCCATCCTGCAATGCGTGCCCCAGAAGGTGCGCAAGTATTTCTACCTGCGCGTCGACAACATCCCCGAAGGCGCGCCGCAGGGGCAGATGGAGGAATTGTTCCGGGCGATGCGCTGTTTCGGCTCGAACATTCTGGCCAAGATTCCCGTCGGCACGGTGCATCTCGGCCGGTTCGAGAATTGCGGCGTCTCTCTGTTCTCCAGCGAACTGCCCCAGCCGGACAGCGATGGCGGCATCCGGGAGGCAACCCTGAAGAAGCTGACCGCCCAGGCCATGTCGATCGACCGGTCCGGCGCGCGCGGCTGCCTCACCCGCGTGTCGACCTTCGAACAGCTCCAGGCCGGGCTCGACGCCGGTTTCCAGGTCTTCACCGGGGATGCGGTGGGGGCGCCGCTGGCCAATCCCATGCCGCTCCAGCCCTGCCTGCTCGAGGATCTGCGCCATCGCGCCAGCGACGCGGCGTGAGGGCTTACGGATTGGCAAGACCTCGGCGTTAGACCGGATGACGGGACGGTATTAGCTGAGAGGGTGGTGCGATGTCGCCGGAACTGACACGCAAGCTGAAGACCGTACTCGCTGGCCGCAGCGCGGTGGATATGGGCCAGTTCCAGTTTCTCAATCTCGACCGTGTCCGCGAGGAGGCCGGGGAGGACTGGCCGCGCCTGCGGGACAAGATCTACGACGTCTCCGCACATTTCATCGAAAAGCGCATCGACAGCGAAGATGTGGCGATCCGCTGCCAGGGCGGGTTCATGATCGTGTTCGCGGCGGTCGATGCCGATGCGGCTGCCGCCAAGGTCTCCGGCATCGCCGCCGAGCTGGAGCGCTTCTTCCTCGGCGATCGCCGCTTCGACAAGCTTGAATTTTCCTCGGAGGCACGCAGCGTGACCACCGAGGAACTGCTCGAGATCGTCGCGCGGACCCAGGACGAAGGGGCAGCCCGACAGCCCGCCGCGCCGGAGGCCGGCAAAAGGGATACCGCCGAGGCGCGGCCGCGCTGGGAAAGTGTCGAACGCCCGGACCGGGCCTCCGCGCCGCCGACGGCAAAGGCCGACCGCTCGCTGGGCGAGGACCTGTGGGACGATATCGTCTTTCGTCCGTGCTGGGATGCCCGGCGCGCGGCGCTGACCTACTCGGTCTGCCTGCCGCGCCGGGTGGTGAACGGTTTCGTGTATTTCGGCCGCGACACGCTCATGGGCCGGGACGAGCCGGATCTGCACCGCCGGATGGATATCGCCGTGGCGCGGGCCGCCCAGCGCGGCTTCCAGAAGACGCACGCCCGCACCGGACCCTGCTCCATCGTCATTCCGGTCCACTACGCCACGCTCTCCACCCTGTCGCGGCGCATGGACTATCTGGCCCTCCTGCAGGCCGTGCCGGAGCCGGTGCGGCGCTTCTTCCATCTGCGCATCGACGGCGTGCCCGCCGGTGCGCCGATCGGCGGGACGCAGGAAATCTTCCGGTCCATGAAGCCCTTCGGCGGCCAGATGCTGGTCAAACTGCCCTTCGGCGCCATCGATCTGCACCGTTTCGAGGGCTGCAATGTGGGCATTTTCGACGCGGACGTTCCCGCCCGGGTCAACGAATCCGGACCCAGCGACGCCCAGCTTGCCGCCCTGACGGACTGGGTCGCCGGCGCCCAGGCCATGAAGGCCGAGACCGCGCTCGCGGAGGCCGACAATGCCGACTTCGCCCAGGTCGCCCTGGCGGCCGGCGTGCGATATCTCTCCGGTCCGGGCATCGCCCGGGAAACGCCGCAGCCGCCGCCACCACGGCCGCTGGCCCTGTCCGAAATCCTGAGCGGGCGAGGCGCGGACAGCGCCGCGTCGGCCTAGCTGGAATCGGATCGGGCGAATGCGTTGCGCTCGGACGGGCCAGTGTTATAAGGCAGGTCCTGTCTGGCCATTCGTTCGCTTTTATCCTCCCGCGAGGCCCCATCTATGAATATTCACGAACATCAGGCGAAAGCCGTCCTGAAGACCTTCGGCGCGCCCGTCGCCGAGGGCGTTGCCATCTTCTCTGCCGACGAGGCCGCCGCGGCGGCCGACAAGCTGCCCGGACCGCTCTGGGTGGTGAAGTCCCAGATCCACGCCGGCGGGCGCGGCAAGGGCAAGTTCAAGGAACTCGGCGGCGACGCCAAGGGCGGTGTGCGCCTGGCCTTCTCCAAGGAGGAGGTCGTCGCCCATGCCAAGGAAATGCTCGGCAACACGCTGGTCACGCACCAGACCGGTCCCGAGGGCAAGCAGGTCAACCGCCTCTATATCGAGGACGGCGCGGACATCGAGAAGGAGCTCTATTGTTCGCTCCTGGTGAACCGCGAGACCGGCAAGGTGGCCTTCGTGGTCTCCACCGAGGGCGGCATGGACATCGAACAGGTCGCCGCGGACACGCCGGAAAAGATCCACACGATCGATATCGATCCGGATTACGGCGTGACCCAGGGCGATGCGGTCCGCATCGCCGAGGCGCTGCACCTGCACGACGTCGCCCGCGACGACATGATGGAACTGGCTCCGACGCTCTATAAGGCCTTCACCGAGAAGGATATGAGCCTCCTGGAGATCAATCCGCTGATCGTCATGGAGAACGGTCATCTGCGCGTCCTCGACGCCAAGGTCTCCTTCGACGGCAATGCGCTCTTCCGCCATGACGACATCATGGAGCTGCGCGACAAGTCGGAAGAGGACGAAAAGGAGATCGAGGCCTCCAAGCACGATCTCGCCTACGTCGCCCTCGACGGGAATATCGGCTGCATGGTCAACGGCGCGGGCCTGGCCATGGCGACGATGGACATCATCAAGCTCTACGGCGCCGAGCCGGCGAACTTCCTCGATGTCGGCGGCGGCGCGTCCAAGGAGAAGGTCACCGCAGCCTTCAAGATCATCACCGCCGACAAGAATGTGAAGGGCATCCTGGTCAACATCTTCGGCGGCATCATGCGCTGCGACGTGATCGCGGAAGGCGTGGTCGCCGCGGTCAAGGAAGTGGGCCTGCAGGTTCCGCTCGTGGTTCGCCTGGAAGGCACGAATGTCGAGAAGGGCAAGTCGATCATCAATGAGAGCGGGCTGAACGTCATCGCCGCCGACGATCTCGACGATGCCGCCCAGAAGATTGTCGCCGCCGTGAAGGAGGCCAAGTAATGTCGATCATCGTCGATAAGAACACCAAGGTCATCGTCCAGGGCCTGACCGGCAAGACGGGCACCTTCCACACCGAACAGGCGCTGGAATACTACGGCACCCAGATGGTTGCCGGCGTGCACCCGAAGAAGGGCGGCGAGAGCTGGACCTCCGGCCTGGACGGCGACAAGACGCTGCCGATCTTCGCTTCGGTCGCCGACGCCAAGGACCGCACCGGTGCCGACGCCTCCGTGATCTACGTGCCGCCGGCCGGTGCCGGCGCCGCCATCATCGAGGCGATCGACGCGGAAATCCCCTTCATCGTCTGCATCACCGAAGGCATCCCGGTGATGGACATGGTCAAGGTCAAGGCGCGCCTGGAAAAATCCAACTCCATGCTGCTGGGCCCGAACTGCCCGGGTATCCTGACGCCGGAAGAGTGCAAGATCGGCATCATGCCGGGCCAGATCTTCAAGAAGGGCTCGGTCGGCGTGGTCTCGCGCTCGGGCACGCTGACCTATGAAGCGGTGTTCCAGACCTCCCAGGTCGGCCTCGGCCAGACCACGGCGGTGGGCATTGGCGGCGACCCGGTCAAGGGCACGGAATTCATCGACGTGCTGGAGAAATTCCTCGCCGACGACGAAACCGAGTCGATCATCATGATCGGCGAGATCGGCGGCTCCGCCGAGGAAGACGCCGCGCAATTCCTGGCCGACGAGGCCAGGAAGGGCCGCAAGAAGCCGACCGTCGGCTTCATCGCCGGCCGCACGGCGCCTCCGGGCCGCACGATGGGCCATGCCGGCGCCATCGTCTCCGGCGGCAAGGGCGGCGCGGAAGACAAGATCGCCGCCATGGAAGAGGCCGGCATCAAGGTCTCCCCGTCACCGGCCCGGCTCGGCACGACGCTGGCGGAGCTGCTGAAGGGCTAGGCGCTTCCGGCACCGACGAGAAAAAGAACCGCGCTCCGGGATCCGGGGCGCGGTTTTTCGTGCCGGATTGCGTGGACGTGACGCCGGTCACACCTGAATGCGCCGGGTGCTGACATCGTCTCTTGCGGGAGGGGCGAGATGGATACCCGCAGAGTGCTCCAGCGCCGGTTTGTCGTTGTGCCCGTCTGGGGGCTTGTTGCCACGGTTCTGGTGGCGGCTGTCTGGATGGCACGCGGTTCGGCTGGCAGTGCCGGATCCGTCGTCCTGGCCGTCTACGCGAGCTGTTTGCTCACGTTGATTGCTGTCATCCTCCATTCCGACAAGCCATGGTATGTCTTCCTTGTCTTCCTGATGCAGGCTGCCGCGAGCGTGGTGGCCTATTCGATGGTCTATGCAGGCGTCGGGCTTGTCGAGGGCGCATCCAGCGTCAACGACGCGGCGTCGGCCTTCTATTTCTCCCTGGTTACGTGGACCACGCTAGGCTACGGCGACCTTCAGCCACCGCGCCCGATACGCCTCGTCGCCTCCTCACAGGCGATGCTGGGATACATCTATCTGGGAATATTCGTCGGCTTGCTGATGAGCCGTATAGACCGGGCTAGCCCAGCAATACCCAAAGGAGGCTGACCACAGGAGCTGCCGCACCGATCGCAAGCAGCCAGTTGGCGGCTCTTTCATTGTGTTCCTTGCGAGCGAAGATCTGCAGCATCGGGGTCTCCTTGCACGCCTCCAATATAGAGCGGAGTATCGAGGTGTGCAAAGCGAACGCTTGCGAGGCGCCCCGGGTATTCGCGTGGCAGGCGTCGGTCATGAACATTCCCGCCCGCCTCTGTCACCAACTTGTCAGCAGACCGGGGCTAAACGGTACTGTTCCATGGACATACGGCCTAGATGATTGCTTAACCGTCCTTGTGTAGCGACACATACAGACACACTCCTGACTCAGGCCATCCCCCCAATGTCTGACCAAAGCCGATCCCCCGAAAACCAGTCCTTCCTGGACACCTCATTCCTGCAGGGCGCCAACGCCGTCTATCTCGAACAGATGGCCGCCGCCTATGCCAAGGACCCCGGTTCGGTGCCGCCGAGCTGGAAAGCCTTCTTCGACGCGATGGGCGATGCGCCCGCCGAGACCAGCCATGCGGCGCGCGGTCCGGCGTGGAAACGTCCGGGCTGGCCGAAGGCGGCGAACGGCGAGCTGGTCTCGGCGCTGGGCGATATCGGTCCGGACGAGGCGGCGATGATGGACAAGGTCGCCGACCACATGGCGACGACCGCGCCGGGCGCCGATCCGGCGGAAGTGCGCCGCGCGACCCAGAATTCCATCCGCGCCATCATGATGATCCGCGCCTACCGCATGCGCGGCCACCTGGCGGCGGATCTCGATCCGCTGGGGCTGACCGATTTCGGCTACCAGGCCGAGCTGGACCCGGCGACCTACGGCTTCAGCGGCGCGGCGCTGGACGAGGAAATCTTCATCGACGGCTATCTGGGCCTGGAGACGGCCACGCCGCGCCAGATGCTGGACATTCTCAAGCGCACCTATTGCGGCCCGATCGGCGTGGAGTTCATGCACATCTCCAACCCCGACGAGAAAGCCTGGCTGCAGGCGCGTTTCGAGGGACCGGACAAGGAGATCACCTTCACCACCGAAGGCAAGAAGGCGATCCTCTCCAAGCTGATCGAGACCGAACGGTTCGAGCAATTCCTGCACAAGCGCTATCCGGGCACGAAACGCTTCGGTGCGGACGGCGGCGAGGCCATGGTCCCGGCGCTGGAACAGGTGATCAAGCGCGGCGGCGCGATGGGTGTCGAGGACATCATCATCGGCATGCCGCACCGCGGCCGCCTCAACGTGCTCGCCTCGGTGATGGGCAAGCCCTATCACCAGATCTTCCACGAATTCCAGGGCGGCAACACCCAGGGCGAGGACGAGTTCGGTTCCGGCGACGTGAAATACCACCTGGGCGCCTCCTCGGACCGCGAATTCGACGGCAATAACGTCCACCTCTCGCTGACGGCCAACCCCTCCCACCTGGAAGCGGTCGACCCGGTCGTGCTCGGCAAGGCCCGCGCCAAGCAGGAGGAGAATTGCCGCCAGGAGCCCGGCACGCCGCGCTCCTCGGTCCTGCCGCTTCTGCTGCATGGCGATGCGGCGTTTGCCGGCCAGGGCATGGTGTCGGAATGCTTCGGCCTTAGCGGTCTGCGCGGTCACCGCACGGGCGGCGCCATCCACTTCATCGTGAACAACCAGATCGGCTTCACGACCGACCCGAAGGACAGCCGCTCCAGCCCCTACCCGTCGGATGTGGCGCTGATGGTCCAGGCGCCGATCTTCCACGTGAACGGCGACGATCCGGAAGCCGTCACCCACGCCACCAAGATTGCCACGGAATACCGTCAGCTCTTCGGCAAGGACGTGGTGATCGACATGATCTGCTATCGCCGCTACGGCCACAATGAAGGCGACGATCCCACCTTCACCCAGCCGATCATGTACCGCATCATCAAGGACATGCCGCCGGTGCGGAAGAAGTACCAGGACCGGCTGATGGAAGAGGGCGTGCTCACCGCGGCCGAGGCCGAGGCGATCGAGAACGACTTCGACACCTTCCTGGAAAACGAGTTCAACGCCGGCAAGGAATTCGAGCCGAAGAAGGCCGACTGGCTCGACGGCCGCTGGTCCGGCCTGGGCCTGCCCGAGGACGATGAGCGCCGCGGCGAGACTTCCGCGACCATCGAACGCCTGAAGTCGGTGGGCGAGGCGATGACCCGCATCCCCAACGACATCAATGTCCACCGCACGCTGAAGCGCGTGCTGGGCGGCCGCCGCGAGGCGATCGAGACCGGCGAGGGCATCGACTGGGCGACGGCCGAGCATCTCGCCTTCGGCACGCTGCTCTCCGAAGGCTTCCCGGTCCGCCTGTCCGGCCAGGATTCCGGCCGCGGCACCTTCTCCCAGCGCCACTCGCACATCATCGACCAGGAAACCGCCGAGCGCTACACGCCGCTCAACAATCTCGATCCCGAGCAGAAGAAGTACGAAGTCATCGACACCATGCTGTCGGAAGAGGCGGTGCTGGGCTTCGAATACGGCTACTCGCTCTCCGCGCCCAACACGCTGGTGATGTGGGAAGCCCAGTTCGGCGATTTCGTGAACGGCGCCCAGGTGATCATCGACCAGTTCATCTCGTCGGGCGAACGCAAATGGCTTCGCATGTCCGGCCTGGTGATGCTGCTGCCGCACGGTTATGAGGGCCAGGGCCCCGAACACTCCTCGGCGCGGCCCGAGCGCTTCCTGCAGCTGTGCGCGGAAGACAATATGCAGGTCGCCAACTGCTCTACGCCGGCGAACTATTTCCACATCCTACGCCGGCAGATCCACCGCAATTTCCGCTCGCCGCTGGTGATCATGACGCCGAAGAGCCTTCTGCGTCACAAGCGTTGCATCTCGACCCTGGCGGCGATGGGGCCGGGCTCCTCCTTCCACCGCGTGCTGTGGGACGATGCCGACGAGAAGCGTCCGGAAGGCGAGGTCCGCCAGACCAAGATCACGCTCCAGGCCGACGAGAAGATCCGCCGCGTCGTGCTGTGCACGGGCAAGGTCTATTACGACCTGCTGGAAACGCGCGAGGAGCGGGAGATCGACGATGTCTACCTGCTGCGCGTCGAACAGCTCTACCCCTTCCCCTACAAGGCCCTGATGGCCGAACTGGCGCGCTTCCCGAACGCGGAGGTCGTCTGGTGCCAGGAAGAGCCGCGCAATATGGGCTACTGGACCTTCGTCGAGCCCAATATCGAATACGTCCTCGGCAAGATCGAGGGCGAGGCCGAGCGGCCGCGCTATATAGGCCGCGTGCCGACCGCCTCCACGGCGACCGGCATCGCCGCCAAGCACAAGCAGCAACAGGAAGCCCTGGTCGACGAGGCCCTCGCCTAGGGCGCGACCATTCTCGCTAGAGAGGAAGAACCGACATGACCGATATCACCGTTCCGCAGCTCGGCGAGAGCGTGACCGAAGCCACGGTCGGCAGCTGGCAGGTGAAGACCGGCGATGCCGTGTCCAAGGACGATGTCCTGGTCGAGCTGGAAACCGACAAGGTGGCCGTCGAGGTCCGGGCCGAGGAAGACGGCGTAATGGGCGACATCGCCGCCCAGGAAGGCGACACGGTCGAGATCGGCGCCAAGCTGGGCGAGCTCGATGCCGGCGGCAAGGCCGACTCCAAGCCGGCCAAGTCCGGCAAGGACGACAAGGCGGAAGAGGCCAAGGACGCGCCCGGGACGGAGACCAAGTCCAAGGATGAGGGCAAGGCTTCGGGCGGCGGCGATACCGTCGAGGCCACCGTGCCCCAGATGGGCGAGAGCGTCACCGAAGGCACGATCGGGTCCTGGCTGGTCAAGGTCGGCGACACGGTCGAGATCGACCAGGCCCTGGTCGAGATCGAGACCGACAAGGTCGCCGTGGAAGTGCCGTCTCCGGTTGCGGGCGAGGTCGCCGAGCTTCTGGTCGAAGAAGGTGACACGGTCTCTCCGGGCGATGCCGTGGCGAAGATTGCCGAAGGCGCCGGCGGCGGGAAGGTCGCGTCGGGCGATGAAGGCGGCAAGGCCGAGGCCGAAGCGCCGGCCGCGTCTTCCTCCTCCGGCGGTGGCGACAAGAAGGCCATGCCGTCCGCCTCCCGCGTGATGGAAGAGAACAAGGTCGATGCCGGTTCCGTCGAAGGTACGGGCAAGGACGGCCGCATCACCAAGGGCGATGCGCTGAAAGCTGCCGAGGCCGCCAGCAAGGCCGCGTCCTCGACGCCGGCCCAGGCGCCTGCCGCTGCGGCCGCACCGTCCGCGCCGCGCGAAACCGGTCCGCGCGAGGAACGCGTCCGCATGACGCGTCTGCGCCAGACGATCGCGAAACGCCTGAAGGACGCCCAGAACTCCGCGGCGATCCTGACGACCTATAACGAGGCCGACATGTCGGCCATCATGGCCGCCCGCAAGGCGCACCAGGAAGCCTTCGTCGCCAAGCATGACGTGAAGCTCGGCTTCATGAGCTTCTTCATCAAGGCCTGCGTGTCGGCGCTCAAGGAAATCCCGGCGGTCAATGCCGAGATCGACGGCACCGACATCATCTACAAGAACTATTACGACATGGGCGTGGCGGTCGGCACCGATCGCGGCCTGGTCGTGCCGGTCGTGCGCGATGCCGACCAGATGTCCCTGGCCGAGATCGAGAAGGAAATCATCCGTCTGGGCAAGCGGGCCCGCGACGGCAAGCTGTCCATCGACGAGATGCAGGGCGCGACCTTCACCCTCTCCAATGGCGGCGTCTACGGTTCGCTCATGTCCATGCCGATCCTCAATGCCCCGCAATCGGGCATTCTGGGCATGCACAAGATCCAGGAACGCCCGGTCGCCGAGAACGGCCAGGTCGTGATCAAGCCGATGATGTATCTGGCGCTGAGCTACGACCACCGCATCGTCGACGGCAAGGAAGCCGTGACCTTCCTGGTCCGCGTGAAGGAAAACCTGGAAGATCCGCAGCGCATGCTGTTCGACCTCTAGGGGATTTCCGGCCGCACATGGCCGTCTGATGGCTTGCCTCTCCCCATAGGCCGGGCGAAGAATGGGCCCGGGAACGGGGGAGGCCGGCATGACGGGGCGAAGTCGGTGGATCGTGGGCAGCCCGATATTGCTGCGGGCGCTCTATGCCTTCCTCTACATGGTCAGCGGCCAGCTCTTCCTTCGCGGATGGGCCAATCCGCTGGCCATTGACGGTTATCTCGCCGAGTTTCTCCGCACGGTTCCCGGCTGGATGCTCGCCCTCTGGGCGGTCTACGCGACGGGCTATCTGGTGTCGGCCCTGTGCTGTCTGGCCGGCCGGCCCCTGGCGGCCCTGCTGGTCTATGCCGGGGCTTTCGCGATCGACGTGCCATTGTGGATCTGGTCCTACCAGTCCCCGGCGACCGACATGGTGTGGAACGGCTATGCGAGCTGGCTGGACATGGGTTTCAACGTGTTCGACCTCTCCGCCATCGTCGTCCTCGTCTTCGTCTGGCGAGCCTCGCGTGCGACGGCCGTTCCGGAACCGAAATGAGAATATGCGCAACGCGGCGGCCGTTCCGCGATAAACAGGCCGATCGGGGGTGCATATGCGTCTAGGTGACCTGGCGGTCAGGGGCTTTGCGGGGCTGGTCCTGCTTCGCGTGGCCTACGCCCTTCTACTGTTCTGCGGGACGCTGGCTTTCCGGCTCGGCGGCGAGGCCCCGTTCCCCATCGACGAGCATGTCGGCGAGATCCTGCGGAGTTTTCCGGTCTGGTATTTCGTCGTGTGGGGCCTGTTCGTGGCCGGGTATGCGGCCGCGGCGCTGCTGCTCGTGCTGCGTTCCTTCTGGGCCCTGCCGCTCTATGCGGCGGCTTTTGCGACGGATTTCCTGCTCTCGCTCTACTGGTTCCAGCAACCCGGCATGGACCGCATGTATTCCGGCGGCGCCAATCTGGTGGAATGGGGGCTGAACGCCTTCGATCTCACCGTCATCGCCGTGCTCGTCCTGATCGGCTCGGCCTTCCCCCGCCCGCCGCGCTGAACCCTGCATGGCCGCCTTGCGCGGAAAGCTGTCAATCGGGCCGGATCGGGCCTTACTTTCCGATGCGATCATGGGCATATAGGCTGCAGCACCGTCCGATCATTCCAGCACCTGCGAGGCGAGCATGTCCGAACCCTACGACGTCGTGATCATCGGGGGCGGCCCCGGTGGCTACAACTGCGCCATCCGCGCCGGTCAGCTCGGCCTGAAAACGGCCATCGTGGAAAAGCGCGGCCGCCTTGGCGGCACCTGCCTCAATGTCGGCTGCATACCGTCGAAGGCCCTGTTGCACGCCTCGGAACTGTATGAATCCGCGGACAAGGACTTCGCCGGCCTCGGCATCAAGACCGGCGGGCTGGAACTCGATCTGCCGCAAATGCTCAAGCAGAAGGACGAGGCGGTCGACGGCCTGACCAAGGGCATCGAATTCCTCATGAAGAAGAACAAGGTCGACTATCTTGTCGGCACGGGCTCGATCGCCGGCGCCGGCAAGGTCGCGGTGGAGACGGATGACGGCCAGCAGACGCTGGAGACCAAGCACATCGTCATCGCCACCGGATCCGAAGTGACGCCGCTGCCGGGTGTCGAGATCGACGAGAAACGCGTCGTCTCCTCCACCGGCGCGCTGTCGCTCGACAAGGTCCCGGGCAAGCTGGTGCTGATCGGCGCCGGCGTGATCGGGCTGGAGCTCGGCTCGGTCTGGCGCCGCCTGGGCTCGCAAGTCACCGTGGTGGAATATCTCGACCGCATCCTGCCGGGCATGGACGGCGAGCTGGCCAAGACGGCCCAGCGCACCTTCGCCAAGCAGGGCATGGACTTCCACCTGTCCACCAAGGTGACCGGCGTGGACGCTTCCGACGACAAGACGCTGAAAGTCTCCATCGAACCCGCCGAAGGCGGCGAGGGCCAGACCCTGGAAGCCGATACCGTGCTCGTGTGCATCGGCCGTCGTCCCTACACCGAGGGACTCGGCCTGGAGAGCGTCGGCATCGAGACCGACAAGCGCGGCTTCATCGCCAACGACCATTTCCGCACTTCGGCGGAAAACGTCTGGGTGATCGGCGACACGACCCATGGCCCGATGCTGGCCCACAAGGCCGAGGACGAGGGCGTGGCCTGCGCCGAGCGCATTGCCGGCAAGGCCGGTCATGTGAATTACGGCGTCATCCCGAGCGTGGTCTACACCGCGCCGGAGATCGCCGCGGTCGGCAAGACCGAGGAAGAACTCAAGGATGAGGGCCGCAAGTACAAGAAGGGCAAATTCCCCTTCCAGGCCAATTCCCGCGCCCGCACCAATCACCAGACCGACGGCTTCGTGAAGATCCTGGCCGATGCCGAGACCGACGAGATTCTCGGCGCGCACCTGATCGGGGCCAATGTCGGCGAGATGATCGCCGAGGTCTGCCTGGCGATGGAATTCCAGGCCGCTTCCGAGGACATTGCCCGCACCTGCCACCCGCACCCCACGCTGACCGAGGCGATCCGCCAGGCCGCGATGGGCGTGGAAGGCTGGACGATGCAGTCCTGACGGCGGG
>Ga0207849_100341_pt1 | contig 18002 bp, 17 predicted proteins | sample TtaePargueraPR_12_FD_187277 | JGI IMG/M metagenome (GOLD analysis project Ga0207849, IMG submission 187277) | Aerobic enrichment media microbial communities from Bioluminiscent Bay, La Parguera, Puerto Rico - Tt and P2 (4) (SPAdes) | ecosystem: Environmental > Aquatic > Marine > Unclassified ...
CGGGCGGAAAACAGCATGTCCTTGGCCATCGCGCCGCCCACCGCATCGACGAGGCGCTTGGTGTCGTTGAACGGGTAGAGCAGGCCCATCTTGGCCGGGGTGATGGCGATCCGGGCCGTGGTGTCGGCAAAGCGCAGGTCGCAGGCCAGCGCCACACCGCATCCGCCGCCGATACAGGCGCCGCGGATCATGGCGATCGTGGGGTGGGGGAAGTCCGCCAGTGCGTCCAGGGCGCGGGCGATGCTCGCGGAATTGGCCTCGCCGCGTTCCCGGCTCGAATAGATCGCCTCGAATTCGGAAATGTCGGCGCCGGAGGCGAAATGATCGCCGGCGCCGCGCACCACGAGGACGCGGCAGCGCTCGGCCAGCGTGTCGAGAATGGCGGGCAGCTCGGCCCACATGGCCTCGGTGAAGGCGTTGCGCTTGTCCGGGCGGTTGAGCACAAGTTCGGCGATGTCGCCGTCATGGCGGATGAGGAAGGGGTTGGTGTCCATCATGGTGGTCGCTGGCATGTCCGTCGCTGGCATATCTGTCGCTGGCGGGCGCCGGCGGATCGCGGCGCTTGGTGGTGTGTCGCAAACCAGCTTAAACCTCACGGCCAGGGACATGAAACGGCCGGGCTGTGTTTTGCGCCCGCGCCGCACGATGCCGGGGGAGGGCTTTCATGAACGCGGACAACTGGATCGTTCTGGCGACGCTGGTCGCCTACAAGCTGCTCCTGGTCGGGGTGGGCGTATGGGCCTCGCGGCGCAATCGCACCGAGGGCGACTTCTTCCTGGCCAGCCAGGGGCTGGGCGCCTGGGTGGCGGGCTTGTCCTATGCCGCCTCGACCTCCTCGGCCTGGGTGCTGCTGGGCTTTTCCGGCTTCGTCTACGCCAACGGGCTTTCCGCGCTGTGGATGGTGCCGGGCGTGTGGGGCGGCTATGTCGCTGTCTGGCTCTTCTTCGGCCGGCGCCTGCGGGCGGAGACCGCCGAGCGGGGCCATGTCACGCCGACGGACTTCCTGACCGCCGGGCTGGAGGACAAGGCCCGCGCCGCGATCGGCATCCTGGCGGCGTTCTTCATCCTCTTTTGCTTCATCTTCTACATCGCCGCCCAGTTCGGCGCGGCGGCCGCCGCCTTCGAGACCCAGTTCGGCCTGGGCCTCACCGAATCCGTGCTGATCGGGGCCGCCATCGTGCTGCTCTATTCGATCCTGGGCGGGTTCTGGGCGGTCAGCGTGACCGACATGCTGCAGGGCGCGCTGATGGCCGTGGTGGCCGTGGCGCTGCCGCTGACGGCCTTCATCGCGGCGGGCGGGTTCGGCGGCATCGCCGAGGCGCTCGCGGCGACGGCGCCGGAGGGCTATCTCGACATCACCGGCGGGCATGCCGGCTTCATCCTGATCGGCTTCGTGCTGGGCGTGTGGGGCGTGGGCGTCAATGCGATGGGCCAGCCCCAGCTGATCTCGCGCCTGATGGCGGTGAAGGACGAGGGCGCCCGCATGCGCGGCTTCACCATCGCCATTGTCTGGGCCGTGGCCGTCTTCACCGGCATGACGGTGCTGGGCCTGGCCGGGCGCGCCCTGGTCGGCGGGGCCGCGGACGGGGAAGCGCTCTTCTACACCCTGGCCGGCGAGCTCCTGCCGCCCATCCTGGCCGGTCTGGTGATCGCGGCCGTCCTCTCCGCCGTGATGTCGACCGTGGACTCCATCCTACTTTCGGCTTCGGCGGCCGTCTCCCACGACATGCGCATTTCGCGGCGTTTTGCGGGCAAGGAAGTGCTGGTCTCGCGCATCGTCATGGCCGTCATCGCGGCGGTGGCGGTGTGGATGACGCTCAGCCTGCCCTCGACCATCTTCGCCCGAGTGCTCTTCGCCTGGTCGGCCCTGGGCGCGGCCTTCGGACCGATCATCGTGGTGCGCGTGCTGGGCCTGGAGCCGAAGGCCTGGGCCATCGGCACGGCCATGTGCCTGGGCTTCGCCCTGACCGTCTTCTTCAACGCGCTCGGTGCCGTGGCGCCGGAGAGCCTCACCGGCGTGATGGCCATGCTGGGCGAGTGGGCCCGCGCACCCGGCGATCCGGCCGAACGCATCCTGCCCTGGCTGCCGGCGCTGGCGGTTTTGTGGTGGGGCGCCCGGCAGCGAGGCGTGTGATTTCAAGGCGCATAATGGACGAAATTCGCGGTTTGTGTTAATTGAAGGCGTACGCTGGAGATGAGCTATGCCCCGCCTGAACGTTGCCGAGAACAGCCGCATGTCCCTGCGCGTCGACAAGGAGGACAAGGCCTTGCTGATGCGCGCCGCCGCACTCCAGAACACGGATCTGACCGGTTTCGTGCTGGCCACGGCCGTGCGTGAGGCTCGGGCCACGATCGAAGCCGCCGAGACCGAGCGCCTGTCCGTGCGTGACAGCCAGGCGGCTCTCGACCTTCTCGACAATCCGCCGGAGCCCAATGACCGGTTGATGGCCGCCGCTTTTGCCATGCCCGCAAAAACGTGATGGCCCTGCCGAGCTGGCACGAGGAGGCGATCGCGAAGCATAATGCGCGCTCGCGGTTCAACTGCGGCGAGCCCGAACTGGACACCTATCTGGCCCGGTATGCGCGGCAGGCGCACGAACGCGGGGCCGCGAAGACGTTTCTCGCCATCTCCGGCGAGGCGCCCGGGCCGGTACTGGGCTTCTACAGTGTCAGCCCGGCATCGCTGGCCTTCGAGGCAACGCCCGGCAGCGTCAGGCAGGGGCTGGCCCGGCACGATGTGCCGGTTTTTCGTCTGGCCCGTCTGGCCGTCGACCGTTCGGTTCAGGGGCAGGGGCTGGGCGGACAGCTCCTGCTGGTCGCCGGGCGCCGGTGCCTGCGGGCTGCGACCCAGGCCGGCGGCGTGGCCCTGCTGATCGACGCCAAGTCCGATCGCGCGGCGCAATGGTATGCGTCGTACGGTGCGGTGGCGCGGCCGGATCGCCCCCATTCGCTTCTGCTGCCGTTTGCGACGCTGCATGCGGCCCTGAGCGCGGCCGGCCGGCTCTGACCTGCGACACCCTGCGCCTTGACCTTTTCGTCCAGCCGTAACACCACCCCGGCATGATTGCTGAACTCGGGCAGTTCGCCCTGATCCTCGCCTTTGTCGTGGCGCTGACCCAGTCCGTGATGACCGTGATCGGTCTGCGCACCGGCGATGCGGCCGTTCACGGGTTTGCGCGCGCCGGGGCGATCGCGCAATTCCTCCTCGTGCTGACGGCTTTCGGCTGTCTGACGGCGCTGTTCGCCATGTCGGACTTTTCCGCCCTGGTGGTCGCGGAGAACTCCCATACCGACAAGCCCTTCATCTACAAGCTGACCGGCGTGTGGGGGAATCACGAGGGCTCGATGCTGCTGTGGGGGCTGATCCTCACCGCCTATACGGCCGCGCTGGCCTGGACGGTGAAACCGGTCGAGGCACGGCTCATCTCGCTGACCTTCTCGGTGCAGTCGCTGATCACGGCGGCCTTCGTGGCCTTTCTCCTCTTCACCTCCAACCCTTTCGCCCGGCTCTGGCCGGCACCGGCGAACGGGCAGGACCTCAATCCGCTGCTGCAGGACCCCGGTCTCGCCTCGCACCCGCCCATGCTCTATGCGGGCTATGTCGGCTTCTCCATCACCTTCTCCTTTGCCGTGGCGGCCCTGATCGAGGGGCGGGTGGATGCGCGCTGGGCGCGGATCGTGCGGCCCTGGGCGCTGGCGGCCTGGAGCTTCCTCACCGTGGGTATCGCGCTGGGCGCGGCCTGGGCCTATTACGAGCTGGGCTGGGGCGGCTGGTGGGCTTGGGACCCGGTGGAGAACGCCTCACTGATGCCCTGGCTGGCCGGCACGGCTTTCATCCACTCCCTGCGGGTGATGGAAAAGCGCGACACGCTCAAGGCCTGGACCATACTTCTGGCACTCGTGACCTTCTCGCTGTCCCTGGCCGGGACCTTCCTGGTGCGTTCGGGTGTGTTGACCTCGGTTCACGCCTTCGCGGTCGATCCGGCGCGCGGCGTTTTCATCCTGGCGATCCTGATCGGTGTGACCGGCGGCTCGCTGGCGCTTTACGGGATGCGGGCTTCGCTGCTGCGGCCGACCGGCGTGTTCTCGGAAGTGAGCCGGGAAAGCACGCTGCTGATCAACAACCTCTTCATCGGCGCGGCCTGTGCCCTGGTCTTCTTCGGGACGTTCTATCCGCTCTTCGTGACCACCGTTTCCGACGAGACGATCACGGTGGGCGCACCCTTCTACAACGCCACCTTCAACCCGATGATGGGCCTGCTTCTCATCCTGGTGCCGATCTCCGGCATGCTGGCCTGGAAGCGCGGCAAGCTGAAACCGGTGCTGCGCAAGCTGATGCCGGCGCTGGTCGCAGCGCTGGCAGCCGGGGTGATCGCGCTGTGGATCGCCGACCGCACCCGCATCGCCGGCGCACTGGGCACGGGCCTGGCGGTCTGGATCGGTCTGGGCGTGCTGATCGATCTGGCCCAGCGGGTGAAGCTGTTCGATATCGAGCTGAAGGCCTCCTTCGCCCGGGCCGTGCGCCTGCCGCTGGGCATATGGGGCATGGCCGTGGCGCATTTCGGCCTCGCCATCACGGTTTTCGCGATTACCGGCGTGAGCGCGTGGAAGCAGGAGACGAGCGGTTTCCTGATGCCGGGCCAGTCCCTGGACATCGGAGGATACACCGTTCAGCTGGACGATGTGCGCCGTCTCGAGGGCGCAAACTACATCGCCGAGGAAGGCCAGTTCGCGATCTCGCGCGGCCAGCGCGAGCTGGGCGATCTCGTCGCCGAACGCCGCTTCTATCCCGTGCGCCAGATGTCGACGACGGAAAGCGCCATCCGCACCCGTGCCACGGGCGATCTCTATGTGACGATCGGCGAGCCTTCGCCGGAGCGTGGCTGGCCGGTCCATCTCTATATCTATCCCTTCGCCATGTGGCTGTGGGTCGGCTCCGGCGTGCTCACCCTGGGCGGCGTGCTGTCGATTGCCGATCGCGGGCGGCGCTCCCTGAAGGCCCGCAAGACCGCGCCCGCAAAGGCGAGCCGTGACAAGGTGGGCACTGACACGGGGGCCACGGCATGAGCCGTCTTTTCCTCTTCCTGCCGCTCGTCTTCTTCGTGGTGATGGCGCTCTATTTCGGTCTCGGCCTGCGCGAGGATCCCAGCGAGATTCCCTCCCAGCTGATCGACCGGGAATTGCCCGAATTCGATCTGCCGCCCATCGAAGGCTTCGAGACGGGCCTCTCCAATGCCGATCTGGCCGGGCAGGTGAGCCTGTTGAACGTGTTCGGCTCCTGGTGTCCGCCCTGTGCCATCGAGCATCCCATGCTGATGCAGATCAGCCGGTCCGGCGTGGTGCCGGTCTATGGCGTGGACTGGAAGGACCCGCCGGGCGCGGGCACCGCCTGGCTGGAGCGCAACGGCAATCCCTATCGGCGTGTCGGCGACGATCCCGACGGCCGTCTGGCGATCGATCTGGGCATTACCGGCGCGCCGGAGACCTTCATCGTCGACCGGGACGGGCGCGTGCGCTACCGCCATGTCGGCATCATCACCGAAGAGGTCTGGGACGGCACGCTGCGCCCGCTCGTCGAACACCTGCAGGCGGAGGAGGGCGCATGATGAGGGGGGTTTTCTCTGCCATGATGGCCGCCATCGTGCTGGCCGGCGCGGCGATGGCGTCGCCGGGGCCGGAAGAGCGTATGGAAGACCCGCAGCTGGAAGCGCGGGCCCGCGTGCTCTACGACCAGCTGCGCTGCGTGGTCTGCCAGAGCCAGAGTATCGACGATTCCAACGCCCCGCTGGCCGCCGATCTGCGCGCCGTGGTGCGCGAGCGCCTGCTGGCCGGCGACAGCAATGCTGAGGTGAAGACCTATCTGCAGGAGCGTTATGGCGACTATGTCCTGATGCTGCCGCCGGTGCAGGGCAATACGCTGGCGCTGTGGCTCTTCCCGCTGATCGTGCTGATCGGCGGCGGCACGGCCATCGTGCTGTTCGTGCGCAGCCAGAAACGGCGCGGGGCCGGGGAGGCCGGCATGGCGGACGATGAACGCGCCGCGCGCCTGAGCGATGACGAGGGCCTGTCATGATCTGGATCCTGATCGCACTGATCGCCAGCCTGGTGGCCCTGGCGCTGGTCCTGCCGGTCATGCGGCGCGCGCCGGAAACGGCGGCAAGCGGCATGGCGGTCTTCTCCGGCCAGCTGGAGGAATTGCGCCGCGATGCCGATCTCGGCCTGATCGAGCCGGAGGAGGCCCGCGCCGCGGAGCTGGATATCCGGCGCCGGGCCCAGGCTGCGGAGAGCCAGCAGGCCGGCGGCACCGAGGGAGCGCCGAGCTCGCGGCTGCGGATGGCGATCATCGCGGCGAGCACGCTGTCGGTGATGGCCGCGGTGCTGATCTACATGCAGATCGGTTCGCCGCATCTGACCGGTCAGCCCCCGGCACCGCAGACGCAGATGCCCGAGGAAATGCAGGCCGTGCTCGACGAGGTGGATGCGCTGGCGGCCGACCTGATGGCCAATCCGGACAATCCGCGCGGCTGGGCCGTGCTGGGCCAGGCCTATGTCACGCTCGGCCGGTACCGGGAGGCGGCGGTCGCCTTCGAGAACGCCATCGATCGCGTGCCTGACAGCGCCTATCTCTTCGCCTCGCTGGGCCAGGCCTATCTCTTTGCCGCCGATGGCGAGATGACGCCGGCGGCCCGCGAGGCTTTCGCCCGGGCACTGGACATCGATCCCGACGATGTGAGGGCGCGTTTCTTCATGGCCGAAGCCTTGTGGCAGGACGGCGAGCACGAGGCGGCCCTGGCGGCCTGGCAGCGCATGCTCGACGAGGCGCCGGAGGATGCCGGTTATGTGCAGATGGTGGAAACGCGCATCGCCGAAGCGCGCAATTCGGAGCCTGCCGACTAGGTTGGCCTGGGCCTTCGGGGCGGTGCCGGCCTAGCTCGTGAGTTCGGCGTGCTCGTCGGCATCGGGACGCTGGCCGTCGCTACGGGCCCAGTTGACGAAGATCGACAATTGCCGTTCCGCTTCCACATAGACGTGGTCGGGCAGGGCTGCGCGCTCGGCCATGTCGTCGCGGAGGGTTTGCGGACATCCCATGACCAGCACCGCGGCGCCCAGGGCACCCACCAGAATCAGCAATCCGCTTTTCATCAACGTCTCCCAACCCCTGAATCGAAACAGTCCCACTGAATCGAAGTGTCAGTATTGTTACGAAAACGTAAGACTGGGCGAGGGTCCATCCCGAGAAACGATAAATCGTCCCGTAAACGGACATTTCCGGTGCCGTCAGTGGCAGGGTATGCCGCAAGCAGTGGCATTGCGCGACGAATAATCGATCAATGACGACGCCCTTCCGGTTCTTCCGATGATTCCCTAATGTATTGGCGGGCAAGGAAAACAAGGCCGTCCGGCAAAGTGGCGGCCAAGGTGTGTGTGGTATGACGGAGTTAGGGGCAGACGCACCGGCCGCGGAGCTGGCGCGTGCTCAGGCCTTGGTGCTGGCACTCGTCCAGGACAGCGCGGATGCGGGGCGCGATCACGACCGGGCGGTCGCCTGCCTGCTTGAGCGCGTGCGCGACTATCTCGGCCTGTCCCTGGGGCTGGTCAGCGAGGTCGAGGGCAACAGCGCCACGGTCGAATATGCAGCCGGCGAGACGGGCTGGATCGCCCCCGGCGACGTGCTTCCCGTCATCAAGACCCTGTGCGGAGCCGCCCTGGAAAGCCCGCGCCCCTTTGTCTACACGCGCGATTCCGGTCCGTCCGACCCGGAAGACCCGACCGGAGAGATCCGTTCCTATATCGGGGCCCGCATCCATGTCAGCGGACGCATCTACGGCACGATCTGCCTGATCTCGCGCGAAAGGCGCGAAACCCCGATCGGCGAGGTCGAGCGCGGCGTTTTCGAGACCGCGGCCGCCCTGATCGGACAGCATGTCGCCCTGCGCCTGGCCGACGAGCGCTACGATCTCGCCATGCGCGGGTCCAGAGCCGGCTTCTGGTATCTGGACGTGCGGCGGAGCGAAATGGAGCTGTCTCCGCGCTTCCTGGAGATCATGGGCCGGCCCGATACCGATGCCGTCACCACCCTGGAGGAATTCCTGTCGAACGTGCACGCGGATGATGCGGCACTCGTCCGCGACGCGATCGCCCGGCATTTCTCCGACGCCCAGCCCTTCGATGTCGAACACCGCATGCGCCGGGCCGATGGCGAATACATCTGGATCCGGGCGCATGGCGACTCGGTGAAGGGGCCGGGCGGCGTGGCCCTGCGCATGGCCGGCTCGGCCCACGACATCACCAAGCGGCGCGATGCCGAACAGGCCGCCCTCGACCATGCCGAGGCGTTGCGTGCGTCGAATGCCGAGCTGGAACGCTTCGCCTACGTCACCTCGCACGATCTGCAGGAGCCGCTGCGCAAGGTGCGCGCCTTCGGCGACCTTCTCGCGCGCGACTATTCCGACCGGCTGGATGCGCGCGGCGAGAAACTGCTGGACACGATGATCGACGGCGCCGGCCGGATGCAGAAACTCATCCAGGACCTGCTCGGCTATTCCCGCTCGGCCCATGTGGCGATGAATGTCCAGCCGGTCGATCTCGACGCGGTGATCGCGGATGTGGCCAGCGATTTCGACCTCGCCCTGTCCGAATGCGGCGGCTCGATCGACTGGAAGGCGACGGGCGAGGTGCAGGCCGACCCCGTGCTGATGCGCCAGCTGATCCACAATCTGGTGGGCAATGCGGTGAAGTACCGCGATCCGGCCCGTCCGCCGCGGATCGCCCTGGAGCTGGAGCGGGCCGGGGATGGCGGCGTCCATCTGCGCGTCAGCGACAACGGAATCGGGTTCGCCGAGGAGCATGCCGCGCGCATCTTCGAGGTCTTCAAGCGGCTGCACACGCGCGGCGACTATCCGGGAACCGGGATCGGCCTGGCCCTGTGCCAGCGTATCGTCGACCGTCATGGCGGCCGGATCCGCGCCGAGGGGCGGCCGGGCGAGGGGGCCACATTCCATGTCGAGCTGCCGGCCCGGGTGCCGGACCGCGGTGCGCCGGACACGGAGCAATAATTGAAAACCCGCCCGATTGAATTCGGCAATTGACCCCGGGCGCCGCAACGCAGACATTCCCCCGCGTCGAGTCCGCTTGCGGGCCCCCATTTTCTTGACGAGTAAACCCCATGAATCTTGACCAACGGATCATTGCGCGTTCCGAGGCCATCCTGAAATCCTGGCGTACCCTGAACTGGGCGAGCGCCTTTTCCGCCTTCATCTATCCCGCCCTGGGCGTGGCGATGATGCTGACCATGATCATTCTCGGCCTGGCCCTGAACGGGCTGACCCTTCACTGGTGGTATGCGCCGATCTGCGTCGCCGTGATCGGCCTGTCGATCTTCGTGTGCAATCAGGGCATCGGCCCGCTGCACCGGATCTGGCAGCACCGCGCCGGCGAAGTGAAATGGCCGGCCCAGGTGCTGATCATGTTCAACTGCATCCTGGCCATGCAGGGCTCGCTGAAGGACTGGGTGAACTATCACTCCCAGCACCACCGCTTCGCCGACAAGCCGGGCGACCCGCACAATCCGCTGGAAAGCAAGGCCTGGGCCTGGGTCGGCTGGATCCTGTGGCGCGACGAGAACGATCTCGCCCGCCCGATGCCGATGTGGCTGAAGGAGAATCCGGTCGTGCGCTTCGCCGACCGTTTCCACATCACCCTGTCGCTGGTCATGCACCTGATCGTGCCGGCCGCGATCTATCTGATCGTGGCCCTGAGCGGCGGTTCGCTGATCTTCACCGCCCTGATCCATGCCAGCGCCGTGATCGGCCGCGCCATCCAGTTCCACGCCACGACGCTGGGCGTGAACGTGTTCGGCCACATGAAGACGCCGAAATGGTTCGATTACCTGCTCGCCCTGCTGACCGGCGGCGAGGCGCTGCACGATCATCACCACGAATTCCCGCGCTCCGCCCTGCACCTGCCGCGCAAGGGCATCTGGAACCGGATCGTGGACTATAACGGCACTATGCTGCTGATCATGCACCGGCTGGGTCTGGCGAAAAATCTCCAGATCGCGCCGCAATTCGCCTGATCTTCGGCGAGCATGCAGACGACAGAACGCCCCGGTTTTCGCCGGGGCGTTTTTCGTTGGGCGGACTGTCTCAGAACACCCGCCACATCGTGTTGATCGCGGAGTGGAGCAGGATCGGCGCCAGCAGGCTGCCGGTATTGAGGCGCAGCCAGACCAGGAGCAGTCCGATCGAGCCGGTAATGGCGAAGGCGGCCGGCGAGAAGGACAGGCCGTCGGCGGTCCAGTAGAGCGCGTGGATCAGGCCGAACAGGACCGATGTGATCAGCGCGCCCCAGCCCATCGGCGCCCACAGGATGCGCGGCCCTTCGCCGAAAGCCTTGCACAGGACCAGAAGGAAGAGGCCGCGGTAGAAGAGCTCCTCGTCCAGCGAGGGAAGGGTGAGCTGGTAGGCTATGGCCTCCACGGAATGCCTGGGATTGTCGAGCAGCGCGATGGCGACGAACGCATTGATCCCGACCAGGACCGCCAGGACGCACCATCCGATCCATGCCGACGGGGCCTGGCGCAGGGTCAGGCCGACATCCGTCCGGTCGATGCCGGGCAGGACGGCAATGAGGACCAGCGTGGCCATCAGCGCGAGGATCTTGCCTGCCCAGTTGAACTCCAGCTCCGGTGAGCCCAGCGCGTCCAGAATAACGCCGCCCACTCCGGCAAAGTCGAGCACCAGGCCGACATTGAGATTGAACAGGGCGATGGCGATGAGAAACCAGAGGGGCCGGACGTTTCCGCGCGCGATCACGGTTGCAATGACACCGAGCTGGATCAGCGCGGCATTCCACAGGGCGAGGCTGGCAAAATCTTCGGCCGTCATGGCGGTCTCCGGCAGGCTGGCCCGCCGGTGCCGCTTGTTGCGGATGGCGGATCGGACTAAACTCATTCAGAGCAAAAAATTATCTTGTTGCGATAATTAATATCCTATGGAGTTGATTAATGGCGCTGTCAAGGCGAGCGCGATGGCTGCAGGCCGGGGCGATGGGGTTTCTGGTTCTGATACCCGTTCTGGTGCTCGCGGCGCTGGGCGGGCTGGTGGCCTATTGGGGATTCGGACTGGCGGAAATCGACGGTGGTCCCCTCGGGGCCCGTTTCATCGTTCTGGCGGATCACCCGCCTGAACCGGATCGTCGCCTCTTCGGCTTCCTGGCCTGCCTGCCGCCGCTGGTGTTCCAGCTGCTGGGCGCCTGGTCGCTGTGGCGCCTGTTCGCGGGCTTCCGCTTCGGTTCGCTGGTCGGGGCGGCGGCCATCCGCCATCTGCGCAGTTTTGCCGGCTATACGGCGCTGGCCGTACTGACCGGTTTCGCGCTGTCGGGCGTGATGCGCTGGGCTGCGGGCGCGTTCGACGATGCGCCGCTGTGGACCCATCTGGGGTTTTCCACCACCCACGCCGCCATCCTGTTCATGGCGGGTCTGGTCTACATGGCGAGCTTCATCGTCGAGGAAGGCGAGGAATACCGCCGCGAGACCGAGGACTATGTGTAGACCATGGCCATCGTGATCACGCTCGACGTCATGCTGGCGCGCCGCAAGATGCGCTCGAAGGAACTCGCGGCCGCCGTCGGCATCACCGAGGCGAACCTGTCCAAGCTGAAATCCGGCAAGGTGAAGGGCATCAAGCTTGAGACCCTGGACCGGATCTGCGCCGTGCTGGACTGCAAGCCGGGCGACCTGATCGATTTCGAGCACGACTGAGGCGTGCGGCCCGTCCGCCTGCGACCAAATTTCCGCTGAAATCGCCGCACAGCCCCATGGACGCCTTGCTGCAACGGCGCTAACGTCTTCGCAAGTGCATCATACCGAATGCTCGAAAACGATCGATAAAGGGGAGAGCATGGCCGATCTTGAAGCCTTCCGCGCTGAAGTGAAGGACTGGCTGGAAGCCAATTGTCCCGAGGAAATGCGTCAGCCGATGCGGGACGAATGGGATGTCGTCTGGGGCGGCAAGAAGTTCGAGTTCACCGAACCGCAAAAACTGTGGCTCGACCGGATGGCCGAAAAGGGCTGGACGGTGCCGGAATGGCCTGTGGAATACGGCGGCGGCGGTCTCGACAAGGCCGAAGCCAAGGTGCTGCGCGATGAAATGCGCAAGATCGGCGCGCGGGCGCCGGTTCAGTCCTTCGGGATCTGGATGCTCGGCCCGGCGCTGCTGAAATACGGCACGCACGAGCAGAAGCTGGAGCATCTGCCGAAGATCGCCCGCGGCGAGATCCGCTGGGCGCAGGGCTATTCGGAACCCAATGCCGGCTCCGACCTGGCCGCCCTGATGACCAAGTGCGAGGACAAGGGCGACCACTACCGGGTCACCGGCCAGAAGATCTGGACCTCCTATGCCGACCAGGCCGACTGGATCTTCGCCCTGGTCCGTACGGACTTCCAGGCGCCCAAGCATGAAGGCATTTCCTTCATCCTGGTCGACATGGACCAGCCGGGCGTGACCACCAAGCCGATCCAGCTGATCTCCGGCCGCTCGCCCTTCTGCGAGACCTTCTTCGACGACGCCCGGGCGGAAAAGCACAACCTGGTGGGCGAGCTCAACAAGGGCTGGACCGTCGCCAAATACCTGCTCACCCACGAGCGCGAGATGATCGGCGGCATGGGCTCCGGCGCCATGCGTCCGATGGGCGATGTCGCGGTGCAGCAGATCGGTCTGGACGAGAACGGCCGCCTGGCCGATCCGATGCTGCGCACGGATGTCGCGCGGGCCGAGATCGACGGTCTGGCCTTCATGTCGACGATGGAGCGCGTCGCCGACGAGGCCAAGGCCGGGCAGGGCACCGGGGCCAATTCCTCGATGCTGAAATACTATGGCACCGAGCTGAACAAGCGCCGCATGGAACTGATGATGGACAGCGCCGGTTCGGCCGGCCTGGAATGGGATGCCGAAGAGGATGTGGCGCGCGGCTGGCTGCGCTCCAAGGGCAATTCCATCGAGGGCGGCACGTCCGAAGTGCAGCTCAACATCATCGCCAAGCGCATTCTCGAACTGCCCTCGGCCTAGCCGGGCACCTGGAAGGAGTAACGATCATGGCCATGGTGCTGAACGAAGAAGCCGGCATGCTGAAGGATGCCGCCCGGGGCTATCTCGCGACGAGCGCGCCGGTGAGCCAGTTGCGCAAGCTGCGCGACAGCGGGTCGGAAGACGGGTTCGACCGGTCGACCTGGGCCGCGATGGCGGAAATGGGCTGGACCGGCGTGCTGGTGCCGGAAGAGCATGGCGGGGCCGAGATGGGCCATGTCGCCGCCGGCGTCATCGCCGAGGAGATGGGCCGCACGCTGACGGCTTCGCCCTATATTTCCACCGCGATCATGGGTGCCACGGCGCTCACGCGTCACGGCTCGGACGCCCAGAAGTCGGAATGGCTGCCGAAAATCGTCGCCGGCGAGGCCATCACGGCCCTGGCTGCCGACGAGGGCCGCAAGCACAATCCCTCCAGCGTCGCGGTCAAGGCCGAGCGAGCCGGTAACGGCTTCAAGCTCAACGGCCGCAAGACCTTCGTGGCCGAAGGGCATGTCGCCGACATGCTGATCGTCTCGGCCCGCACAGCGGGCAGCGAGACCGAGGCAGAGGGCATCACGCTCTTCCTCGTGCCCAGGGACGCCGCCGGTGTCAGCGTGGACCGCAAGGACACGGTCGACAGCCGCCACGCCGCCGACATCACGCTCGACAATGTCGAGGTCACGGCCGATGCCGTGCTCGGCGAGATCGATAACGGGCTCGGCGCGCTCGAGGCCGTGCTGGATGCCGGACGCGCGGGCCTGTCCGCGGAAATGTCCGGCTCGGCCCAGCAATGCCTGGACTCCACGGTCGGCTATCTGCAGGAACGCAAGCAGTTCGGCCAGATCATCGGCTCCTTCCAGGCCCTGCAGCACCGCGCGGCGCATCTCTATTCGGAGATCGAGCTGGGCAAGTCGATCGTGCTGAAGGCGCTGCAGACGCTGGATGCCGCGCCCGAGCACGCCGCCATGATGGTCACGGCGGCCAAGGCCAAGCTTGGCCAGGTCGCCCAGCTGGCCGCCCGCGAGGGCATCCAGATGCATGGCGGGATGGGCATGACCGACGAGTTCGATATCGGTCTCTACATCAAGCGCATCCGCGTGGCCGAGGCGCTCTACGGAGACGCCAACTACCACGCTGACAAGTTCGCTCGGATGCGGAATTATTGAGCCACGCCCCCGGGAGGACATGATGGACTACACGGACAAGGTCGTCGCGATCACCGGCGGTGCGCGCGGCATCGGCCTAGCCATGGCGGAAGCCTTTCACGCCCGCGGCGCGAAGATCGCCCTGGCGGACCTGCAGGGCGCGGAAGAGGCGGCGAAGGCCTTCGGCGGCATCGGCGCTGACGTCGACGTGACGAAGGAAGCCGATATCGCGGCCTTTCTCGATCGCGTCGAAGCCGAGCTGGGCCCGGTCGACATCTATGTGTCGAATGCCGGCATCCTGCGCACCGACGCGCCGAGCTGGGATGCGGCCGGCGCGTCCGACGAAGACTGGCTGGACAGTTTCCAGGTCAATGTGATGGGCGCCGTGCGTGGCGCGCGCCAGGTCTGGCCGCGCATGAAGCCGCGCGGCGGCGGGGTGTTCATCCTGGTGGCCTCGGCCGCCGGCCTGCTCGCCCAGATCGGGGCCTCTTCCTACACGGCCAGCAAGCATGCCGCGGTTTCCTTCGCGGAGAGCCTGGCGGTCGCGCATGGCGATGAGGGCCTGCAGGTGGTCTGCGTGTGCCCGCAGGCGGTGCGCACCGACATGCTCGGATCGAGCGGCTCCGATGGCGGGATCGCCGGCGCCGACGGGGTCGTCGAGCCCTCCGACGTGGCCGCCGAGGCGATCGCGGCCCTGGAGGAGAAGCGCTTTCTGGCCCTGCCGCACGAGAGCGTGGCCGGCTACGAGGCCGCCCGCGCCAGCCAGCGCGACCGTTGGCTCGGCGGCATGCGAAAATTCCGCCGCCTGATGGTCGGCGAGCGTGGCCGTCCGGTCTGACACGCCGGCACGGTTCGATAGATCAACAAGAAACGACAGCAACACGGACGATAAAGGGGAGTGAAAATGGATCTTGGTATGACGGAGCGGGTCCGCCCGCTGGTGGAGCAGGTCCGCGCCATGGTGCGCGACGAGGTGATGCCCCTGGAAGAGGAGTATCACGCCGAGATCGGCAAGGCGGGCGACCGTTTCGCCTTCACCGACCGGCAGACCGAGATCCTGGAAAGCCTCAAGGCCAAGGCGCGCGAGCGCGGCCTGTGGAATTTCTGGCTCACCGGCTCCGATCGCGGCTATGGCCTGTCGACGGTGGAATACGCCTTCCTGGCCGAGGAAATGGGTTGGTCCCACCTGGCCGCGGAGACCTTCAACTGCTCCGCGCCGGACACCGGCAACATGGAAGTCATCGAGCGCTACGGGAATGCCGAGCAGAAGAAGAAATGGCTCGAACCCCTGCTGGAAGGCAAGATCCGCTCGGCCTATCTGATGACCGAGCCGGACGTGGCCTCCTCGGATGCCACCAACATCTCCTTCAAGGCCGAACTCGACGGCGACGAATGGGTGCTCAACGGCGAGAAATACTGGGCCTCCGGCGCCGGCGATCCGCGCTGCTCGGTCTATGTCCTGATGGCCCGTACCGAGGGCGACGACGCGCCGCGCCACGGCCGCCACTCGCAATTCCTCATCGAGGCCGGCCTGTCGGGGACCGAGATCCTGCGTCCGATGACGGTCTTCGGCCATGACGACGCGCCGCACGGCCATATGCATATCCGCTTCACCGATGTGCGCGTGCCCAAGGATTCGCTGATCCTGGGCCGCGGCCGCGGTTTCGAGATTTCCCAGGGCCGTCTCGGGCCGGGCCGGATCCACCACTGCATGCGCGCCATCGGCCAGGCCGAGCGGGCGCTGGAAATGCTGTGCCGCCGGGCGGTCTCGCGCACGGCCTTCGGCCAGCCGCTGGCCAAGCTGGGCGCCAATCGCGACATCATCGCGGAACGCCGCATGGCGATCGAGCAGGCGCGCCTGCTCTGCCTGAAGGCCGCCTGGATGATGGACCAGGGCGATCCGCGCGCCGCCGCGCCGTGGATCTCGCAGATCAAGGTGATCGCACCGCGCGTCGCGCTGGAAACGGTCGATGAGGCGATGCAGGTGCATGGCGGTACGGGCGTGTCCCAGGACACGCCGCTGGCGGGCATGTGGACCGGGCTGCGCACGCTGCGCTTCGCCGACGGTCCGGATGCGGTGCACCGCATGGTCATCGCCCGCAAGGAGCTGAAGCGCTACGTGAACGAATCCCTGGAGAGCTGATCATGGCACAGCGCAAGCAAGCTCCGGCGCGCGCGCAACTCGAGGCGATCGCCCGCCAGATCACCCAGGCCGAGGAGGTTCTCAATATCGGCGAGACCGACGTGCTGGGGGTCACCCAGCCGGCCTATGTCAACGCGCCCACCGACCTGCGCTTCCTTCTGATGAAGGCGATGGAGCACGCCGACAAGGAAGGCGTGATCTTCGAGGACCAGCGCTGGACCTTCGGCGAACTGGTCGGCAAGTCGGTGGCGTTCGCCAATGCGCTGATCCAGCGCCATGGCGTCACGCCGGGCACCCGAATCGCCCTGGCGATGCGCAACTCGCCGGAATGGATGGCGGCCTTCCTGGGCATCATCGCCGCCGGCGGCGTCGTGGTGCCGCTCAACGGCTGGTGGACCAGCGAGGAGATGGGGTTCGGCCTGACCGATTGCGGCGCGAAGATCGTGGTCGCCGGGAGCCGGCAGATCGACCGTGTCCGGCCCTTCCGGGACAGTCTCGGACTGACGCTGATCGCGGGACGCGGCGAGATCGGGGATGTCGACGACACGTTCGACGCCATGGTCGCCGCCTGTGCCGGCCAGGAACCGCCGGCCATCGAGATCGATCCGGACAGCGATTTCGCCATCTTCTACACCTCCGGTTCGACCGGTTCGCCCAAGGGCGCCGTGCTGACCCAGCGCGGGGCGGTGACGACCATCCTCTCCTTCGCCCTGCTGGGCGCCGCGCTGCGCCTGGCCAATGGCGACGAGGACTTCACCGAGGGCGATCCGGGCGTGCTGCTCTGCCTGCCGCTCTTCCACTGCACCGGCTCGCACGCCGTCTTCATGCTGTCGCTGTTCTCCGGCCGCAAGATGGTGCTGATGCGCAAATGGGATGCCGGCGAGGCGGTCGAGCTGATCCAGCGCGAAAAGCTGACCGACATGGTGGGCGTGCCGACCATGTCGCACGAGCTGACCCTGGAGGCGGAACGCCGCGGCGTCACGCTGGACACGCTGCAGGGCATGGGCACCGGCGGCGCCAAGCGGCCCGAAGCCCATGTCGAGAAGATCAACCAGGTCTTCCCCAAGGCCTGGGCGTCCTCCGGCTACGGTCTTACAGAGACCAATGCGCTGGGCACCTATAACGGGCTTGCCGAATACCAGGCCAAGCCGGGTTCCTGCGGCGTGCCGCTGCCGGCGGTCACTTTCATCAAGACGGTGGACGAGGCCGGAAACGAGACCCCGACCGGCGAGCCGGGCGAGGTCTGGATCAAGTCGCCGGCCGTGTTCCGCGGCTATCTCAATCAGCCCGAGGCGACGGCGGACGTGCTCACCGAGGATCGCTGGTTCAAGACCGGCGATGTCGGGATCATCGACGAGGACGGCTTCCTGTTCATCGTCGACCGTATCAAGGACATGGTGATCCGCGGCGGCGAGAACGTCTCCTGCCTCGAGGTCGAGGGCGCGCTGGCCAAGCACGACGACATCCTGGAAGCCGCCGTGATCGGCATTCCCGACGAGCGTCTGGGCGAACGCGTCGGCGCGGCCATCCTGCTTCGCGAGGGTGCGGCGCTGTCCGACGAGGACATCATCGAATTTCTCAAACCCCATCTGGCGGCCTTCAAGCTGCCCGATCGCATCTGGCGCATGGACGGCCCGCTGCCGCGCG
>Ga0207849_100343_pt1 | contig 17976 bp, 16 predicted proteins | sample TtaePargueraPR_12_FD_187277 | JGI IMG/M metagenome (GOLD analysis project Ga0207849, IMG submission 187277) | Aerobic enrichment media microbial communities from Bioluminiscent Bay, La Parguera, Puerto Rico - Tt and P2 (4) (SPAdes) | ecosystem: Environmental > Aquatic > Marine > Unclassified ...
AGCCGCCTGCCCTCCAGTCGGCAGCTGGCCACAGATCTGGGGGTCAGCCGGAACACCGTGAATGCGGTCTACGACCAGCTCAAGGCGGAGGGTTTCCTGCAAGGCCGGGCGGGCAAAGGGGTATTCGTACATGAGGACATCACAACCTGGGTCAGGCCTGCAGGCCACGGGGCAGATCGCACCATCCGAACTGCCATTGGCTTGCCAGCCGTGCCAGCGTTTTCCCGTGCCAAGCTGCGAACCGGTGAGGATTCCAACCTGCCCTTCCAGCCTGGTTTACCAGATCTGGACGCCTTCCCCATCCGCACCTGGAACCGCATCCTTCACCACCAGGAAAGCCGCCGCTCGCTTCGGGGTTATGACAACATCCAGGGCTATCAGCCGCTGCGCCGGGCCATTGCCACTTACCTGAGAACGTCCCGGGGCGTAAGCTGCGAGGCCCATCAGGTCATTATCACCAACGGTGCCCAGCAAGCCCTGTCACTCATCGCCGACACCTTCCTGCGCCCCGGTGACCGGGTGTTCTGTGAAAACCCTGGCTATCGGGGTGCCCGTTACGCTCTGGGCCGCTACAACAACCCATTGATCCCGGTGCCCCTGAAAAACCGTGTGCTTGATGTCGAAGCGCTACCCGGCCTTGGTCCGGCCAGGCTGCTGTCCTGCACCCCCACCCACCAGTACCCCATGGGCGGCATTCTCGACCTGTCCCAGCGGATGGCGCTGGTGCAGTGGGCCCAGGGCAGCGACTGCTGGATCATCGAGGACGACTACGACAGCGAATTCCACTTCTACAACAAACCCTTCGCCGCCATTCAGGGGATGTTCGACAACCCACCGGTGTTGTACGTGGGCAGCTTCAGCAAAACCCTGATGCCTGCCCTGCGGGTTGGGTACCTGGTGGTTCCAGAGCAGGTGGTGGAGCCGGTGCTCTGGGCCAAGCAGGTCAGCGGCGGGGAAGCCCCCCTGCTCACGCAGGCAACCATTGCCGAGTTTATTGAAAGCGGCCATTTCAGCCGTCACCTCCGGCGCATGCGGCAGCTCTACCGGGACAAATGGCACCGTTTCCAGGGGCGGGTGGCAGAAGAGCTTGGCGGACGGGTACGACCAGTGGCAGAAAGCGCCGGCATGCACCTGGTATTGGAGGGCGAATTCGACGACGTGGCAACTCATCATTGGCTGAAAAGCCGGGGCTTCGGCAGTACTCCGCTCAGCGCCCACTACATCGGATCGGCCGCCAGGTCGGGACTGGTGATGGGGTTCGCCAGTGCGAGCGAACACCAGATTGAAGCCGGCGTGCGTGCCCTGAGCAACGGCTTGAAGGCCGCGGCGCTGTAACAACGCAAACCCCGGCATCATTCCGGATGAATAGCTGAAGTGCAGACGGGAAAGCAGCCCCCGGCCGGACGGCCGGGGGCGAGGCAGGCTTACTTGACCTTCGGGTCCAGTTCGCCGGCGGCGTAACGCTCGAACATGCGTTCGAGGTTGATCGGCTTGATCTTGCTGGCGTTGCCGGCGGTACCGAAAGCTTCGTAGCGGGCGATACAGATTTCCGTCATCGCCTTCATGGTTTCCTTGAGGAATTTACGCGGGTCGAACTCGGCCGGGTTCTGGGCCATGAAACGACGGACCGCGCCGGTGCTGGCCAGGCGCAGATCAGTATCGATGTTGACCTTGCGCACGCCATGACGGATGCCCTCGACGATTTCCTCAACCGGGACACCATAGGTTTCCGGGATCTCACCACCAAATTCGTTGATGATCTTCAGCCACTCCTGGGGAACGGAGCTGGAGCCGTGCATCACCAGGTGGGTGTCCGGGATGCGGGCGTGGATGGCCTTGATCTGGTCGATGGCGAGGATGTCGCCCGTAGGCGGACGGGTAAACTTGTAGGCGCCGTGGGAGGTACCGATGGCGATGGCCAGGGCGTCTACCTGGGTCTTCTTGACGAAGTCCGCCGCTTCTTCCGGGTCGGTCAGCATCTGGCTGTGGTCGAGAATACCTTCCGCGCCGATGCCGTCTTCCTCACCGGCCTGGCCGGTTTCCAGGGAGCCCAGGCAACCCAGCTCGCCTTCTACCGACACGCCACAGGCGTGGGCCATTTCCACGGTGCGACGGGTAACGTCGACGTTGTACTCGTAATCGGTTGGCGTCTTGCCGTCTTCACCGAGTGAGCCGTCCATCATCACCGAGCTGAAACCCAGCTGGATGGAGCGCTGGCACACCGCAGGGCTGGTGCCGTGATCCTGGTGCATGCACACCGGGATGTGGGGGAATTCTTCAATGGCAGCGAGAATCATGTGGCGCAGGAACGGCGCACCGGCATACTTGCGGGCACCGGCAGAGGCCTGGACGATCACCGGGGAATCGGTCTTGTCCGCAGCTTCCATGATTGCGCGCATCTGCTCGAGGTTGTTGACGTTGAACGCAGGCACACCGTAACCGTGCTCGGCGGCGTGATCCAGCATTTGCCGCATCGAAATCAGGGCCATGGGGAACTCTCCTTAATCGGGTAAAAGTCTGTTCAAAAGTGTCGTTGAACGGGTGGCGCTAACCACCCGCGCTCAGGCGCACTCAGGCGCCGCGTTCTTCGAGTACTGCAACGGCTGGCAGGGTCTTGCCTTCCACAAACTCCAGGAAGGCACCACCGCCGGTGGAGATGTAGGAAATCTTGTCTGCAACGCCGTATTTGTCAACGGCGGCCACGGTATCGCCACCGCCGGCCAGGGAGAAGGCGTCGCTGTCGGCAATGGCATTGGCCAGGGCCTTGGTGCCGTTACCGAACTGGTCAAATTCGAACACGCCGACCGGGCCGTTCCACAGGATGGTTCTGGCGGACTTCAGCAGCTCCGCAAAGTGGCTGGCGGTTTGCGGTCCCACGTCGAGGATCATGTCGTCCGCGCTGACCTCGTCGATGCCCTTGGTGGTCGCTGCGGCAGTCTCGGCGAATTCGCTGGCCACCACGACATCCACCGGCAGCGGGATTTCCACGCGGGCGGCGATGTCCTTGGCGGTGTCGATCAGGTCGTGTTCACAGAGGGATTTGCCAACCGGATGACCGGCGGCGGCCAGGAAGGTGTTGGCGATGCCGCCGCCCACGATGATCTGGTCGCAGACCTTTTCCAGGGCGTTGAGGACGTCCAGCTTGGTGGACACCTTGGAGCCGCCGACGATGGCAACCACCGGCTTGGCCGGGTTATCCAGGGCCTTGCCGAGGGCGTCCAGTTCAGCGGCCAGCAGCGGGCCAGCACAGGCTTCCGGGGCGAAGCGGGCAACACCGTGGGTCGATGCCTGGGCGCGGTGCGCGGTACCGAAGGCATCCATCACATAAACGTCGCACAGCGCGGCGTAGCGTTTTGCCAGCGCCTCATCGTCTTTCTTCTCACCCTTGTTGAAGCGGACATTCTCGAACAGCACCACTTCGCCGTCGGCCACCTCTACGCCGTCGAGGTAATCCTTGACCAGCCGTACTTCCTGGCCCAGCACCTGGCCCAGGTGGTCGGCTACCGGCTTCATTGAAGAGGCTTCGTCGTACACGCCTTCTTCCGGACGGCCGAGGTGAGACATCAGCATGACCCGGGCGCCGGCATCCCGCGCCGCCTTGATGGTGGGCAGCGAGGCACGGATACGGGCATCGCTGGTCACTTTGCCGTCTTTTACCGGTACGTTGAGGTCTTCACGAATCAGCACCCGCTTGCCAGCGAGGTCCATGTCGGTCATTTTCTTGATGGCCATAACATTTATCCCTTGGGAAAATTCTGAGATTACAGATCGTTGGTTAACCAGCTCTTGCTGACATCCAGCATCCTGTTGGCAAAGCCCCACTCGTTATCGAACCAGCACAGCACCTTCACCATGGTGCCACCGGTGACCCGGGTCTGGCCGCCGTCGACAATGCCGGAATGGGCATCATGGTTGAAGTCGGAGCTGGCCAGCAGTTCATCGGTGTAGCCAAGGATACCTTGTAACGGACCGCTTGCGGCCTGTTCTAACAGTTTGTTAACCGCCCCGACAGACGTCGCCTTGCGCACGTTGACCACCATGTCGATGGCGGACACGTTCATGGTGGGCACCCGCATGGCCACCGAACTGAAGCGCCCCTCCAGGTGAGGCAACAGGCGCTCGATACCGCGGGCGAGGCCGGTGTCCACCGGCACGATGTTGTGCAGGGCGCTGCGGGTACGGCGCAGATCCTGGTGATGATAGGCGTCGATCACCGGCTGGTCGTTCATCGCGGCGTGAATGGTGGTGGTACTGCCCTGCTCGACACCAAGGGCCTCATCCAGTACCCGGATCACCGGCACCAGGCAGTTGGTGGTGCAGGAGCCCGCCGCAACGATCACGTCGTCCGCGGTCAGCTCCCGGTCGTTGATCCCGAATACCACCGTGCGGTCCACATCGGACTCGGCAGGCTGGGAAAACAACAGGCGCCGGGCACCCGCGTCGATATGGCTCTGGGCGGTCGCCCGGTCCGAGAAGGCACCGGAACATTCCAGCACCAGGTCGATGGCCAGCAACCCCCACGGCAGGTCGGCCGGGTCCGGATGCCTGAGCACCCGGATGCGGTCGCCGTTCACCAACAGGTCCTGCCCATCCACCCTGACCTCACCCTGAAACCGGCCGTGGGTGGAGTCGTACTTGGTGAGATGGGCGATGGTGTCGATGTCTGACAGCTCGTTGATCGCGACCACCTGCAGGTGATCGCGAAACCCGTTCTCGTAAAGTGCCCGCAACACGCACTGGCCAATACGGCCGTACCCGTTGATCGCTATACGGAAGGGCGCCGGAGTGGTCATCAGGCGTCCAGCAGCTCCGCGGCCACTTCAAGGATGTTGTCGACGGTGAAGCCGAATTCCTCGAACAGCTGGCCAGCCGGGGCAGACTCGCCGAAGGTGGTCATGCCCACCACGCGGCCGTCCAGGCCCACGTACTTGTACCAGTAGTCGGCAATGCCCGCTTCAACGGCAATCCGGTTGGACACGTCCAGCGGCAGTACCTGCTGCTTGTACTCGGCGCTCTGGGCATCGAACACGTCGGTCGACGGCATGGAAACCACACGCACTGCCTTGCCCTGCTCACGCAGCTTGGCGGCGGCGTCCTGGGCCAGCGCCACTTCGGAGCCGGTGGCGATCAGGATCAGTTCCGGTGCGGCTTCGCTGTCCGACAGCACATAGCCACCCCTGGCGACGTCGGCCAGCTGCTGGGCGCTGCGCTGCTGGTGCGGCAGGTTCTGACGGGAGAACACCATGGCGGTCGGGCCGTCGTTACGCTCCAGGGCCGCCTTCCAGGCAACGGCGGATTCCACCGCATCGGCCGGGCGCCAGGTGCTCATGTTCGGGGTGGTACGCAGGCTGGCCATCTGCTCGATGGGCTGGTGGGTCGGGCCGTCTTCGCCCAGACCGATGGAGTCATGGGTGAACACATAGATGGCACGCTGCTTCATCAGCGCGGCCATGCGCACCGCATTGCGGCAGTATTCCATGAAGATCAGGAAGGTCGCGCCGTAGGGTACGAAACCGCCGTGCAGGGCGATGCCGTTCATGATGGCGGCCATGCCGAATTCGCGAACGCCGTAGTAGATGTAGTTGCCGCTGGCGTCGTCTTTGGTCAGGCCCTTGCAGCCGCCCCAGATGGTCAGGTTGGAGCCGGCCAGGTCGGCAGAGCCGCCCATCAGTTCCGGCAGCAACGGGCCATAGGCGTTCAGACTGTTCTGGGAGGCCTTGCGGCTGGCGACGGTCTCGCCCTTGTCCTGGCATTCCTGGATGTACGCATCGGCCTTGGCACTGAAATCGGCTGGCAGCTCGCCCGCCATCCGGCGCTTGAACTCGGCAGCCAGTTCCGGCTCGGCCTGCTGGTAGGCGGCAAACACTTCATCCCAGGCGCTTTCGGCAGCCGCGCCCTTGTCGCGGGCATTCCACGCAGCATAGATATCGGCCGGCACTTCAAACGGGGCGTGATTCCAGCCCAGCTTTTCCCGGGTCAGGGCGATTTCATCGTCACCCAGCGGTGCGCCGTGACAGCTTTCGGTGCCCTGCTTGTTGGGGGAACCGAAACCGATGATGGTCTTGCAGCAGATCAGCGTGGGCTGATCGGTGTTGGCGCGGGCGGATTCCACCGCAGCGCGGATGGCGTCGGCATCGTGGCCGTCGACCGCCGGGATCACCTGCCAGCCGTAGGACTCGAAACGCTTCGGCGTGTCGTCGGTGAACCAGCCCTCGACTTCACCGTCAATGGAAATGCCGTTGTCGTCGTAGAAGAAGATCAGCTTGCCGAGACCCAGGGTGCCCGCCAGCGAGCAAACTTCATGGGAGATACCTTCCATCAGGCAGCCGTCGCCGAGGAAGGCGTAGGTGTAATGGTCAACAATCTCGTGGCCGGGACGGTTGAACTGGGCGGCCAGGGCCTTTTCGGCAATGGCAAAACCCACCGCATTGGCAATTCCCTGTCCCAGCGGGCCGGTGGTGGTCTCGATGCCCGGGGTATAACCGTACTCCGGGTGACCCGGGGTCTTGGAATGGAGCTGACGGAAGTTCTTCAGGTCGTCGATGGAAACGTCGTAACCACTCAGGTGCAGCAGTGAGTACTGCAGCATGGAGCCGTGACCGTTGGACAGCACGAAGCGGTCACGGTTGGCCCACTGAGGGTTGGCCGGGTTGTGGCTGAGGTAATCGTTCCACAGAACCTCGGCGATATCCGCCATACCCATAGGCGCACCAGGATGGCCGGACTTGGCTTTTTGCACCGCATCCATGCTCAGCGCGCGAATGGCGTTGGCGAGATCTTTGCGAGACGGCATTGACGTTTCTCCAGTATTGGTCGGAAAGAAAGGGGCTGATCAGAAATAAGGCGCGTATTTTCGCCGATTAGTGGGTGGCGGAGCAAATCAACCTGTCGCTTATATGGCTGTGGATTTCCGAGATCGTTCACACAGGTCATAAAACTATATCAATTTTTTTTGATATGGCTATTGCGTGACCAGTCAATCCACCCTAAACTCCGCCCCATGACTAACATGACCACACACGCCAGCGAGACCTCCCCGGCGGATACCCTCGCCCCGATATTCAAGGCCAGCGGAGACCCGCTGCGCCTGGAGATCCTGCGTGTGCTGCGCCGCGACACCTTCGGGGTGCTGGAGCTCAGCCAGCTGTTCGACATGCGCCAGTCCGGCATGAGCCACCACCTGAAAGTGATGCACAAGGCCGGGCTGCTGGAGCCGCAGCGGGAAGGTAACGCCATTTTTTACCGTCGCCCGCTGCACCTGGAAAGCGACAAGCTGACCGATCGCACCATCCGCCAGATCTTTGAAACCGTCGACCAGTTGCCGCTGCCGCTGCACCTGGAGCAAAAGATCGAGGCCATCCGCAACCAGCGGGCGGACCAGTCCCAGGCATTCTTTGCCCGCTACGCGGAGCAGTTCCGCGAACAGCAGGAACTGATTGCGGCGTTCGAGCTCTATGCCGAGCCGGTTGCCGAGCTGCTGCGCAAGCGCTCCGGCAAACATGAATGGCACAGCGCGCTGGAGATTGGCCCCGGCGAAGGCGGATTCCTGCCGGTGCTGTCCCAACTGTGCGGCAACGTGGTCGCCCTGGACAACTCGCGGGACATGCTGGCCAAGGCCACCCGGACCTGCATCGAAGAACGGCTGAACAACGTCGACCTGATTGAAGGGGTAACCGACACCCTGCTGGCCCGCGGTGATGCCTTCGACCTGGTGGTTGCCAACATGGTGCTGCACCACGTGCCCAGCCCGGCGGATATCTTTCTCGATGCCGCCGCACTGATGAACAGTGGCGGTTGCCTGGTGATCAGTGACCTGTGCAGCCATGACCAGGACTGGGCCAAAGAAAACTGCGGCGACCTGTGGCTCGGGTTCGAGCCGGAGGAACTGACCGCCTGGGCGGCCGATGCCGGGCTGACCGCCGGCGAACAGCTATTTATTGGCCTGCGTAACGGATTCCAGATGCAGGTACGGGAGTTCTGGAAGCTTGCCAGCCAGAACTGATCTACAAAAACCGAATATCAAAATATTTTGATACAGTTGTACGTAGTTATACGTACCATACCTTAAACCAGTGTCCGGTCTCCGGAATATGAAACGCTCACAGAGGAGCAACACCTATGTCTGACTACAGCATCTTCACTTCCGAGTCGGTCTCTGAAGGCCATCCGGACAAAATGGCCGACCAGATCTCCGATGCGGTTCTGGACGCCATCCTCGCCGAAGACCCCCACGCCCGCGTTGCCTGTGAAACCATGGTAAAAACCGGTGTGGCCATCGTTGGCGGTGAGATCACCACCAGCGCCTGGGTTGACCTGGAAGACCTGGTCCGTGGCGTGATCAAGGACATCGGCTACACCTCCTCGACTGTGGGCTACGACGGCGACACCTGCGGCATCATCAACATCATCGGCAAACAGTCCGTTGACATCGCCCAGGGCGTTGACCGCCAGAAGCCGGAAGACCAGGGTGCCGGCGACCAGGGCCTGATGTTCGGCTACGCCAGTAACGAAACCGAAGTGCTGATGCCGGCGCCAATCACCTTCGCCCACCGCCTGGTCGAGCGCCAGGCCGAAGCCCGCAAGAGCGGCCTGCTGCCGTGGCTGCGTCCGGATGCCAAGAGCCAGGTCACCTGCCGCTACGAAAACGGCCAGGTCACCGGCATCGACGCCATCGTCCTGTCCACCCAGCACGACCCGGAAGTCTCCCAGAGCGACCTCAAAGATGCGGTGATGGAGCTGATCGTCAAGCACGCGCTGCCGGCTGAACTGCTGCACGCCGACACCCAGTTCCACATTAACCCGACCGGCAAGTTCGTGATCGGCGGACCGGTGGGCGACTGCGGACTTACCGGCCGCAAGATCATCGTCGACACCTACGGCGGCATGGCCCGTCACGGTGGTGGTGCGTTCTCCGGCAAGGATCCGTCGAAAGTTGACCGCTCCGCCGCCTACGCCGGCCGTTACGTCGCCAAGAACATCGTTGCCTCCGGCCTGGCCGACAAGTGTGAGATCCAGGTGTCCTACGCGATCGGCGTCGCCGAGCCGACATCCATCTCCATCAACACCTTCGGCACCAACAAGGTGAGCGACGACCTGATCATCAAACTGGTCCGCGAGCACTTCGACCTGCGTCCGTATGCCATCACCCGCATGCTGGACCTGCTGCACCCGATGTACCGGGCCACCGCAGCCTACGGTCACTTCGGTCGCGATCCGTTCGAAATGACCGTTGGCGGCAAGACCTTCACCGCGTTCCCGTGGGAGAAGACCGATAAGGCTTCCGCCCTGAAGGACGCTGCCGGTCTTTGATATTGCTGCAGCATGGCTTCAGGAGCAAGCCTCTCGCCTTGGTCACCACATTGGTGCCCGAGGGACGATCTCCTGAAGCCTACAAGACTTTTTAGGGTTAAGCAGCGTATTGATGAACGCAAACACCCAAGGTTTGAAAGAGGGGGTGGGGGTTGCCTTCCGCGGAATGTCGGAGGCCATGGATGGCCGGAGTCAAGCGCACATGGATGTGCTTGAAGCGGTTCCGCGGAAGGCAACCCCCACTCCCGAATCGCCCGAATTTAGCAGCACCGAAAATCGAGTTGCACCCAATACTGAAAGCGACAGGAGAACACCATGAGCACTCCGGCAGAACAACTGAACACCTTCAACGACTACAAAGTCCGCGACATCACACTCGCCGACTGGGGCCGCAAAGAAATCAAGATCGCCGAAGGCGAAATGCCCGCCCTGATGAAACTGCGTGAAAAATACAAGGCGGAACAGCCGCTGAAGGGTGCAAACATCATGGGTTGCATCCACATGACCATCCAGACCGCCGTGCTCATCGAAACCCTGATCGAACTCGGCGCCAGCGTACGCTGGTCCTCCTGCAACATCTTCTCCACCCAGGACCAGGCCGCCGCCGCCATCGCTGCCCAGGGCATCCCGGTATTTGCCTGGAAAGGCGAAACCGAAGAAGAGTACGAGTGGTGCCTCGAGCGCACCATCGGTGCCGACGTAGCCGGCTGGGAACCGAACATGATCCTGGACGACGGTGGTGACCTGACCGCCCTGCTCCACGACAAATTCCCGGAAATCCTGGCGAGCTGCCACGGTGTCACCGAAGAAACCACCACCGGCGTGCACCGCCTCCAGGAAATGCTCCGCGAAGGCACCCTGAAAGTGCCGGCCATCAACGTCAACGATGCCGTCACCAAGTCCAAGAACGACAACAAGTACGGCTGCCGCCACAGCCTGAACGACGCCATCAAGCGCGGCACCGACCACCTGATGGCCGGCAAGAAAGCACTGGTTATCGGCTACGGTGACGTGGGCAAGGGCTCTGCCGCATCGCTGCGCCAGGAAGGCATGATCGTCAAAGTGACCGAAGCCGACCCGATCTGCGCCATGCAGGCCTGCATGGACGGCTTCGAAGTGGTGTCCCCGTACCTCAACGGCGTCAACACCGGCACCGAAGCCGGCATCGACAAGGCCCTGCTGCAGAACACCGACCTGCTGGTAACCACCACTGGCAACATGAACGTGTGTGACGCGCACATGCTCAAGGCCCTCAAAAACGGCGCCGTGGTGTGCAACATCGGCCACTTCGATAACGAAATCGACACCGCGTTCATGCGCAAGAACTGGGAGTGGGACGAGGTCAAACCGCAGGTTCACGTGGTGTACCGCGACAAGGCCACCAACGACCACCTGATCCTGCTGTCCGAAGGCCGCTTGGTCAACCTGGGCAACGCCACCGGTCACCCGTCACGGATCATGGATGGTTCCTTCGCCAACCAGGTACTGGCACAGATGTACCTGTTCGAGCGTAAGTTTGCCGACCTGCCGGAAGAGGCCCGTGCCAAAGGCGTGTACGTCCAAGTTCTGCCCAAGCAGCTGGATGAGGAAGTGGCCCGCGCCATGGTGGAAGGTTTTGGCGGCGTGATCACCAAAATGACCCCGGAACAGGCCAAGTACATTGGCGTACCGGTCGAAGGCCCGTACAAGCCGGAAAGCTACAAATACTGATCGGATAAAGCGATGCAATCCCAGAAACAGTTCAAGCGACGTTTCAGCTTCGAGTTCTTTCCTCCCAAGACCGACCAGGGCAAGGAAAAACTCCAGGCCGTGCGTGACCAGCTCGCCGCGGTGAACCCGGATTTCTTCTCGGTCACCTTCGGCGCAGGCGGTTCCACCCGGGACCGCACCATTGAGACCGTGCTCAGCCTGCACAAGCAGGGCATCTCCACGGCTCCGCACCTGTCCTGCGTGGGTGGTACCCGCCAGGAAATTGCCGAGCTGCTGGATCTTTACAAAGAGAACGGCATCAACCGGATCGTCGCCCTGCGCGGCGACCTGCCCTCCGGTATGGGGGCATCCGGTGAGCTGCGTTACGCCAACGAATTGGTGGAGTTCATCCGGGAGCACAGCGGCGACCACTTCAACCTGGAAGTGGCCGCCTACCCGGAATTCCACCCCCAGGCCCGCAGTGCCGAGGAAGACCTGAAGAACTTTGCCCGCAAGGTACAGGCCGGTGCCAACAGCGCCATCACCCAGTACTTCTTCAACGCGGACAGCTACTTCTACTTCATCGACCGGCTGGAGCAGATGAACATCACCATCCCGGTGGTGCCGGGCATCATGCCCATCGTCAACTTCAGCAGCCTGGTGCGCTTCTCCGAAATGTGCGGCGCCGAAGTCCCCCGCTGGATCCGCAAGCAGCTGGAAGCCTACGGTGACGACAGCGAGAGCATCCTCAAGTTCGGTGAGGAAGTGGTTACCAACATGTGCGAAAAGCTGCTCCAAGCCGGCGCACCGGGGTTGCACTTTTACACCCTGAACCAGGCCGAGCCCAGCATCAGCATCTGGAAGAACCTCGGTATCAGTGAGCGGGAGAAGATTGCTTTTTGATTTGAGGTGCCATGGGGTGTGGTGCGGGAAGTGCCGCGAACCACACCCTACGGCTTTTCCCTCTTTATATTTACTGCAACCGAAATCACGACGCTCCCCCACCCCCAACCATTTGATTTCCTGCAACTCCTCCCCCCATAGTCTAAAGTGTATCTGATGCAGTTCCATTAACGCTCCCCGGGATTCACGGTCAACAGCCGTGACTGCCGGCTTGCCTTACCGGGCAATTGGAGCCTCATAAGAAAGACAAGGAGAAAGCATGAGCACGAAATGGCTGAAAACTCTTGGCGCTGGCCTGGCACTTTCCGTGGCAACAGGCACCGCGGGTGCCGAGACGCTCAAAGTCGTTACCGACCCGAGCTTTGTTCCCTTTGAAATGATGGACCAGAAAACCGGCGAGATGATCGGTTTCGATATGGAAATCATTGCCGAGGTGGCAGAACGGGCTGGCTTTGACTACGAACTCCAGACCATGGACTTCAACGGCATTATCCCGGCCCTGCAGACCGGTAACGTGGATATCGCCATCGCCGGTATCACCATCACCGAAGAGCGCGAGCAGATCGTCGATTTTTCCGACCCGTATTACGATTCCGGCCTGCGTATCCTGGTTCGTGAGGGTAACGACGAGGTGAAGACCTTGGACGACCTTGAAGGCAAGAAGATCGGCACCAAGATCGGTTCCACCAGCTACGACTACCTGATGAAGACCCTCGACAAAGATGACGGTGTAACGCCGTATCCGGGCAGCTCCGACATGTACATGGCGCTGATGTCCCGGGCCATCGACGCGGTGTTCTACGATGCCCCGAACGTGGGCTATTTCGCCCGTACCAAGGGCGAAGGCAAAGTCATGACCGTGGGCCCGCTGTACGAGGGCCAGCAGTATGGTATCGCCCTCAAGTCGGGCAGCGAATGGGCCGATGAAGTGAATGCCGCCCTCGCCGCCATGAAGGACGACGGCACCTATAAAACCATCTACGAGAAATGGTTCGGCCCGATGCCGGAAGGCAACTAGTCGCCGAAGGGCCACGTGCCCGATTCCCAGCGCCGGGGCTGACCGCCCCGGCGATTCCTGACTCCATCACCAGCGGAGATTCACCCTGTGGAATTCCAGTTCCAGTTCGATTGGCAGGCAGCCATCGATTCCATCCCCTTTCTGCTGAAAGGCATACCCTACACCCTGATGATTTCCTTCGGTGGCCTGGCCATCGGTTTCCTGCTCGGCATCCTGTTTGGCCTGCTGAGCATCAACAAGAAGTGGTTCCTGCGCTGGCCGGCAACCGCCTACATCGAAATCTTCCGGGGCACCCCGATCCTGGTTCAGGTGCTGTTCATTTTTTACGGCCTGCCGGACCTGATCGGCGGCCCCATCGATCCGCTGACCGCCGGTATTGCCGCCATTGCCCTCAACTCCGGCGCCTACATCTCGGAAGTGGTGCGCGGCGGCGTACAGTCTATCGACAAGGGCCAGACTGAAGCCGGGCTGTCCCTGGGCCTGTCACGCACCCAGACCTTCTGGTCCATCATCTGGCCCCAGGCTTTCCGCCGGATGATTCCGCCGCTGGGCAACCAGGCCATCGTCAGTATCAAGGACACCTCGTTGTTTTCGGTGATCGGCGTGGGCGAACTGGTCCGTCAGGGCCAGGTGTACATCGCCAACACCTTTACCGCCTTCGAGGTCTATTTTGTGGTGGCCGTTCTGTACCTGGCGATCACCCTGTCCCTGTCGCTGATCCTCCGCCTGATCGAGCGGCGTGGCCTGGCATCTGTCTGAAGGAACCATACCCATGACTCATATCGTTGAAATGAAGGGCATGAACAAATACTTCGGCAAGCTTCATGTCCTGAAAGAGATCGACCTGACCGTCGAGTCCGGCGAGGTAGTCGTCATCATTGGCGCCAGCGGCTCCGGCAAGTCCACCCTGATCCGCTGCGTCAACGGCCTGGAGGAGTATGAATCCGGCAAACTGGTGGTTGACGGCCACCCCCTCGCCCCCAAAGGCGGCAACCAGAAGGCCCTGAGTGACATCCGCAAGGAAGTGGGCATGGTGTTCCAGCAATTCAATCTGTTCCCTCACCTGACGGTGAAAAAGAACATCATGCTGGCGCCGATGAAGGTCAAGAACACCTCTCAGGTGATTGCCAATGCCACGGCGGAACGCCTGCTGAACCGCGTCGGCATCGGCAACCAGGCGGACAAGTACCCCAGCCATCTCTCCGGCGGCCAGCAGCAGCGGGTCGCCATCGCCAGGGCGCTCGCCATGGAACCCCGCTTGCTGCTGTTCGATGAACCCACCTCGGCGCTGGATCCGGAAATGATCGGCGAAGTGCTGGACGTGATGCGGGAGCTGGCCAGGGAAGGCATGACCATGATGGTGGTCACCCATGAAATGGGCTTTGCCCGTGAGGTGGCTGATCGGGTGATCTACATCCACGAAGGCGAGATTGTCGAGCAGGGCAAGCCGGATGACGTCTTCGACAACCCGCAGAACGAGCGCACCCAGGCGTTTCTGTCCCGGGTACTGGCTCACTGACGTGCTGCCGGCCACTCCGGTATTCCGGAGTGGCCTCCTCAACAACCAAGGAGCCTGAGCAAATGGCACTACTGATCGTCGGTCTGATTCTGTTTCTCGGCGTGCACTCGCTGTCCATTGCCAACGAGCCGCTGCGAAATCGCCTGCACGCGTCCCTCGGCGAGGCCGCGTTCAAGGGCCTCTACTCGCTCGCCTCCCTGATCGGCCTGGTGCTGATCATCTGGGGCTACAGCGCCGCGCGCCTGGAGCCGACTGTCATCTACACGCCGCCTGGTTGGCTCAGACACCTGGCGATGCTGCTCCTGGTTCCGGTCTTTCCGCTGCTGTTCGCCACCTATTTCCCGGGCAGGATAAAGACAAAGCTGGGGCATCCGATGCTGGCTGCCGTGAAACTCTGGGCACTGGCGCACCTGCTGGCCAACGGCATGCTGCACGATCTGCTGCTGTTCGGATCATTCCTGGCGTGGGCCGTGGCGGACCGGATTTCCATGAAGCACAGAACCCAGCGCCCCATCACCACGCTCCCGGCCAACAAGGCGAACGACGCCATCGCCGTGGCAGGCGGCCTGGTGGTGTATGCAGTAACCGTGTTCTGGGCCCACCAATGGTTATTCGGTGTGGCCCCGGTGGCTACCTAGTACTCACCAGGTCCCCGACTTACAACAACTCCCGGGTCGCCTGGTATTCCTGCTCGATCTTGGCCCGGGAGTCCTCCAGCAGGAACCTGGCGATGGTCTTGCCCAGCAACGGCACGTCGCAGCGCACGTTCAGGGTCACGTAATTGGTGCACTCACCCGCGCTGCCCTGCAGCTTCATGTTGCCCTTGATTTTCGCCGGCACACCGCTGACGTGGACGCGGAATTCGCAATGCCATTCGCCATCATCCTTGCGGAACCAGTGTTCCTCCTGACGCACCTGGTGCCACTCCCGGTTAAAGCTGGCCAGGATGCCGGGCAACTCATGATGGGATGCCACTTCCCGTTCCACCACCAGCTTGGCGGACAGGTCATCCCGCGTCAGCTCCGCGATCTTTACGTTGCGATTGCCGACCCGGACATTTTTCTCCTGGATCAGACCTTTGTCGAAGAAGGCGCCGAGCACGCGCTCCAGGCCGGCCTCATAGGGGTGAGTCAGTTCAAGTTCCATAATGCCTCCGTTTTTTGTTAACGGAATTGTCCGGCCCGGGCCGGCTGCGGACATTGGCCGGCCGGTCAATCGGCTTTGGCACGGTGGCCAGCCGGCGCTGTTAACTGTAATATCCGCAAAAGTTAACAGCGCCCATTTGCGCGCTTCATAGCCTGACCGGAGATCCTTATGCGCAATGCCGACCTTGTCGCCCGCGACCTCAAGTCCGTGTGGCACCCCTGCACCCAGATGAAGGACCACGAAAGCCTGCCACTGATCCCCATCAAACGGGGCGAAGGTGTGTGGCTGGAAGACTTTGAAGGCAACCGCTTCATCGATGCGGTGAGCTCCTGGTGGGTCAACCTGTTCGGTCACGCCAACCCGCGCATCAATGCTGCCATCCAGGAGCAGATCGGCCAGCTGGAGCACGTCATCCTCGCCGGTTTCAGCCACGAGCCGGTGGTCCGGCTGTCCGAGCGGCTGATCGAGGTAACGCCGGAAGGCCTCAACAAATGTTTTTATGCCGATAACGGCTCGTCCGCCATCGAGGCGGCCCTGAAAATGAGCTACCACTACTGGAAGAACCTGGGCAAGCCGGGCAAGAAGAACTTCGTCAACCTGGCCAACAGCTACCATGGTGAAACCCTTGGCGCCCTCGCCCTGGGCGATGTATCCCTGTACAAGGAAACCTACCAGCCACTGCTGATGGAGGTGCTCACGGCACCTTCCCCGGATGCCTACAACCGCGAACCCGGCGAAAGCGAGGAAGACTATGCCCTGCGCCAGTTCGAGGCCATGGAAGCGCTGCTGGCCGAACGCCATGACGAGATCTGCGCGGTAATCGTGGAGCCGCTGATCCAGTGCGCCGGCGGCATGCGGATGCACCACCCCATCTACCACACCCGGTTGCGGGAGGCCTGTGACCGCTACGGCGTCCACCTGATTGCCGACGAGATTGCCGTGGGCTTTGGCCGCACCGGCACCCTGTTCGCCTGCGAACAGGCCGGCATCACGCCGGATTTCATGTGTCTGTCCAAAGGCCTGACCGCCGGCTACCTGCCCCTGTCGGTGGTGCTGACGACCGACCAGGTCTACAGCGCCTTCTACGACGATTACGAAACCCTGCGGGCGTTCCTGCACTCCCACAGCTACACCGGCAACGCGATCGGCTGTGCCGTAGCCCTGGCCACGCTGGACATCTTCCGCGACGATAACGTGGTGCAGAACAATCGCCGGCTGGCGACCTGCATGGCCGAATCCGTTGCCCACCTGGCCGACCACCCCAATGTGGGCGATATCCGCCAGCACGGCATGACCCTGGCCATCGAGATGGTCAGCGACCGGGCCGCAAAAACCCCCTTCTCCTGGCAGGAGCGTCGCGGCATCCGGGTCTATCAACACGCACTGACGCGCCAGGCCTTGCTTCGCCCCCTGGGTAATGTGGTTTACTTCATGCCTCCTTATGTCATCACCGAAGACCAGATCCGCCATCTGGCGCAGGTGGCTACTGAGGGCATCGAAATTGCCTGCCGGGACTGATAACCATGCGTATACCGAGAATTTTTACTGAGGCTCCACTGACCGCCGGGGCCACCGCCCCGTTGGACGAGAGCGCCGCCCAGCACGTCGGCCGGGTGTTGCGGATGCAGCCGGGCCAACAGCTGCAGCTGTTCAACGGGGATGGCCAAGACTACCCGGCCACCATCGCCGAAGTCAGTAAGAAACAGGTCTCGGTCACCGTCGGCACCCCCACCCCCAATGCCCTGGAATCCCCGCTGCGGATCGTCGTCGGCCAGACCCTGTCCAAGGGCGACCGCATGGATTACGCCATCCAGAAAAGCGTCGAAATGGGGGTTACCGAAATCGTGCCGCTGGTCAGCGAGCGCTGCGATGTCCGCCTTAAAGGCGACCGCGAAGACAAACGCCTGCGACACTGGCAATCGGTGGCGATAAGCGCCGCCGAGCAGTGTGGCCGCGCCGTGGTGCCGGTGATCAGCCCGGTGATGACCTTGCCCCAGTGGTTCGAACACAGCCAGTCCTGCGATCTGCGGCTGGTACTGCACCACCGCACCGAACAAAGCCTGGCATCGATCAGCCGACCGCAGGCCGTCGCCCTGATGATCGGCCCCGAGGGCGGCCTGAGCGCCGACGAGATTGCCGCCGCCGAACACTCCGGCTTCCTGCCGGTCGCCCTCGGCCCCCGCGTGCTGCGCACCGAAACCGCCCCGGTTGCCGCCATCGCCCTGTGCCAGTGGCTGTGGGGCGATATCGGTAGCTGACCCTTACGACCGTGCCGCCGTCCCGTTTCGGCTTTGTAGTCATTGACAGTAGCCGGACCGGCCAACATGATTCCTGTCGTAAAATTTGGCCCAAGCGAGCACCACCACATGCTGGGGGTGGCCGGTCGGGGCGG
>Ga0207849_100344_pt1 | contig 17969 bp, 8 predicted proteins | sample TtaePargueraPR_12_FD_187277 | JGI IMG/M metagenome (GOLD analysis project Ga0207849, IMG submission 187277) | Aerobic enrichment media microbial communities from Bioluminiscent Bay, La Parguera, Puerto Rico - Tt and P2 (4) (SPAdes) | ecosystem: Environmental > Aquatic > Marine > Unclassified ...
GTCATCGTATTGTAACTGCGTCCAGTATTGAGCATCTCCGCGATAATGAGGCGCGCTTTTCGAAACAGGCCGGTCGCGATCATCATAATTAGTAAGAACATCAATCCATTGTCCGTTGTAACCTAACTTGGATTCAGCAATGGACCGTTCGTATCGATCAAAAATCTTAACGGTTGTCGGTGCATCTGTTCTGTAGACATACAAGCCCAGAACCGCATTAGAACCCACTCCACAGTTTCCAATGCTTTCGCACCATCGGTACGGTGTGTAGACAATGGCGCCTCCCGGTTGAGTCTCTGTGAGTTGACGTCCAAAAGGATCAAAAGTCCAGTTTGTCGTGAGGCCGTTAGGGCCTGTTAATGATGTACGACCACCATGAGCTGGGTCATATTCATGTGTCTCTGTATGTCCCAGGGCATTCGTTATCGTTTCTGGGAATTTGCCATCATTCGTATACGTTATCTGCGTAGTGCGGGTATCCACATTGGGGCCGCTAACGCTGATGGATGTTTTGTTGCCGTACTGGTCATAGTTATAGCTTTTAACATGCTCCAGGGTGGCATGCCCTGGCTCTATGCGCTCTTCGGTCAGTAGGCCCGTAAGGCCATCATAGGTAAAGGACGATACCCTTGTATCTATTTCGCCACTAGGTGCACTATGCGTCACCTCGCTACGAGTCAGTCTCCCTAGGTACCAGCGTACTGTGTCATTGTCATACGTGTTGATCGTAGAGGTAACAAATGGTGCCTGGCTAGGTCCGCCTGTGGCCACAGATAACTCTGTGACGTTGCCACAAGTATCGTAAGTCGACGTGGTTTCTGTAACTCTTACAGGAATATTCGGGCTGATTTCGTAATCAGTAGCAATACTCGTTTCAACGTATGGAAAGACTCCACTCGCAGCATGTCCACATGCCGGCGTTAATGAGTTGAGCGTATTGCTCACCGTCGATAACAACCGGTTACTGGCGTCCCGCGTTTCTGAATATTCCAACATTCCTGAGTAGGGGTGTGTAGTAGCATAATCACTGATCTCCGTAATGCCGGAGGCTTTATTCCATGCGCTTATCCGTTGGAATCCGTGCATGCCAAGACCATGCAGGTTTGCTTGCAACCCCTCATATGAATAATGAACGAGCCGTGGGCCATCGGGTATGGTATATGTTGTGGCAGGCCGCTCTTCATACTTTTTCACGACAGTATAGGCTCCGATAATATCCTGGTCTGGATAGCTGGCATCGGTGCCTTTCGTATAAGTGCCCTTATCGTTTAAATTTGAATAGGTAACGACTATTTGGGCGCCAAGACCATTTGTTACCGTATGTAATAAATCTGGTTCTGCACTTTGTGATAGATACGTCTCACGGGCATAACCGCCTCGCGCGTAGACAAAATCAACCACCCCATTGCCATCAATATCTGCAATCGTGCCTCGTGTAGTCGGTGTGTAATATTGAGGGTGCGAGATGAACAAGGGCTTGGGGGCATTGTATGAGGGGTTGTAAACCCATCGACAACTGGTACTTGCGCACCCCGATGTTCCTAAGCCGCTATTTAAATAGGTTTGAAGGTAGGTTTGTTGGTTAACTTCATACGCACGCACTAAATCAGGAAGTCCGTCTTTATTCACATCCACGAGAAGGCCTTTTCTGGCCCCGGTTTGGAAAAACAAGTCTTTCGGGAGCGTGAAGGTAGTGTCTTCAACCCACAGCGCGTTAGTACCGGTCGTATAAAACAATCCTCCCGTATTCATCCACGTGCGGCGAGGGTTAGAGCTATTTTCGTAGTAGCCATACACGTAGTCCACAAGGCCATCGGCATTCAGATCGATTAATTCCCCACGAGCTTTATCATCGACAATTAGTGCCTTTGGTAAAGCTAGGCGGGAGTAGGGCTGAGATGACCAGCCATTGCCAGTGTTCAGCCATGTCTGGTTAACCGTGCCGTTTTTACTATAAGAATAGATGTACTCAGGTAGACCATCACCGGTTAAGTCGACAAGCTCGCCTCGTTGGGTTGCGTGGCCTTCACTTGAAAATAACCGATAACCTTCCGGCGTCTTATAGCCCGTGGATTCCACCCAATAGCAACTTTCCCCTGAGCAATTCGGGTCATTCCTGAAGTTGTTCAGCCAGGTTTTGTTTTCTTTACCGTCACGTGAGAGAACAAGGTCTGGAAGGCCGTCACCATTGATGTCTTTGATAATGCCGTTCTGGGCTTTATAGGTGTAAAGGTTTGAGGGTAACTGCCAGCGTGTGTCTATATCCCAGCCACTGCCGGTGTTGATATGAGTGGGTTTGCCGTATCCCAAGGACGGCATGGCTTCGATGTAATCAGGCAAACCATCAGCATTCAAATCAATAAGTCTGCCAATACCGTAGAAAGGCGCAAATCCGGTCGGATAGTACATTTCGAAAGGCATTCCCGGATAGCCGTCTTCGTCCCAGGAGTTTCCGGTGTTTGTCCAGGTTTTCAGAGCAAAAGTGGAAGTATTTACATCTGTATAGGCCGTGACCCAATCTGGTAAACCATCTCCGTTAACGTCTACTACTTCACCTAAAAGTACATCTTCGTATTCGCCCTCTTTTTGTAAGAAGTCTGGCGGTGTGGCAGCTTGATTAAACCCTGCATAGGCATCTTGCCAGCTAAAATCCGTGGTAGGCATGCACTTAGAAACGCCATTTCCATCAAATGCACATTCGCTGATGGCGCTCATTCTGGACCGGCCTGTACCAGGAGCGGTTTCGTAACTCATGCTGTACTCGCGTACTTTTGTTGTTCCCGTATAAGTAGCGATTTGAGTGAGCCGATGCTTCAGGATGATGGGCTGTGCATGTCCTTGGATACCAGCCACCACGTGCTTTTGGGTTACGTCCAGGCGTGTTGTGTCATAAGTAAACTCAACCTTTAGACTATGTGGCGTTCCCGAGGTATGACCACCATATTCAATATCACGAATCTGGTAGCTCCTGGAGTAAGCGTCGAAATCATAATTAAAGGTAATGTAGTTGCCTGCAGAGTCCTCAATACGACTGATTGGCCAAAGGTATTGCATTGAGGATTGCGGGATAACAACTCTTACATTGGCATTGCCATAGGTATAAGTCAGCCCAGATTTGGTTTTAAGTTCGAAATATGAGGTTGCGGCGTCTGTCGATCCTACGGCCGTTACAGCTTTAAAGCTGTCAATATCGGTACGATAATTCGCCCCATCCGCTCCATAGCTTCCCTGAACCAACTTGAGACGTTGGCCATCCAGACAAAGTCGGCCAGATGAGGCGTAAGCGCTACCATCATGGGCAATGGTTTTGTTGCAACGACTAATACTTGATAATCCGGAGAGACTCCAACCTATCCCCAACAGGCCATTGCCACTCTGGCTGGAGTACTGCAGCCCCAGTTCTGGTTCCATGCCGGCAACACCGGGAGGGACGGTGATAGGGATGCTATAAGAGGCGGCACCGCTTGGGGATACCTGAAACTGCCCAGCTATCGTTCCTGGTTCAGCAGAAGTATCAACCGCGCTTGAAGTCGCTATCATCGACGAGGATCGCATAGCAGTTCCGCCAATCGGCATTGATTGTGACTGTGCGATAAATTCAGAAGTTGAAATTGATTTCTCAACTTTAGTGTTTTGAATTGCTCCTAGAACATTCTTTAGGCTTCTTTTGCTGCCTATATTTTTTATAGGCTTGAAGTTTTCTTCGATAGATAGGGGTAATGCGGATTCATCTATGACTGGTGTTTCGCTACCGCTTAAAAGTAAGGGTTCCTTATCAGGAGTTGCAGCGATTGCATTTGCCGCAATGCATATGCCTAGCACGCTGGCAATGGCCATTCGAATGATCAATGTGAAGTTGCCCGAGTCAATTACACTTTTAGTCGTATGAATTTTCATGATTATTAGTCCCTGGGCGTCAGTTTCTGCTCTGAATCGCCATCATTGATAAGTGGGTGCATCTCGATGCACTTCACAGTTACGGGATCAAGTGACTGTCTCCCGCAACCACCTCAAAGGAATCGCTTCCTGAGAGCCTTTCCCTTTCAGGGTTCATAAGAGGTTATCTGGCAGACGGGGAGAGTTTTATAGGAAATTTCCTACGGCGTTTGTCAGGAAATGTCGGTAAATCTCCGTAAGCCGAGTAATTCGTAGATTTAGCGGGGCAGAGAAGCAAGGGCGCGTCAGAGTCCAGGTGGAGGAGGGCTTGCCCCTTGCCTGCCCAGCACCGTATTGCCCCATAATCAGGATTCAAAAGGGCGCTTGATGGTCTGTATCGCTTTCCTGGATCAGGCGGAAAACGTTGAATGGCCGCCTATATTCGGACCGATTTGTAGGTTGTCATAATGAATCGCCACGGCTTATGTAGACGTGGCTGAGTTCTATACTTCAGCCATTACAAGTGAGTACAACAGTCAGTTGTATTGGCACACCCCTTAATCTTGGTGCCTGACCTATAGGGGCATTACGTTTGTGATCTCTGGATTATAATTTAAGTGGATTTCCTTGCGAGCGAGGCCAAATAAGAAATGTGCCAGTACAAATATCCCTTGGACATCGGTGAGCTTAGCCAGGATGTGATCCGGAAGCTTAACGAAAAGAATGCGCCGCCAAAGAATTCGAAGATACTAAGCTCGTATATAGATGCCCTTAACGCGTCGAACTCTGAGAACACTGACGACCTTGTTGGGGTTCTACCCTAACGCCACGGACACTTTAAAGAAGACCGATAATGGTCGAAAGGAGTGTTCATGTCGAAGCGAAGAAAGTACAGCCTTCAGTTCAAACAGGAAGCTGTTGAGTTAGCCCGCCAGTCGGGTGTGAGTTGTGCCCAGGTGGCCCGAGAGCTGGGTATCGGAGCAAATCTGCTGACACGCTGGAAGCGTGAAGCCGATGATCAGGGTAAAAGAGTATTCGGCGGACCTGGCACGCCACGCGATGAAGAAGTGGCGCAGCTCAAACGCGAGCTGGCCCGTGTAAAGAAGGAGCGAGATTTTTTGCGCGAAGCGGCAACGTTCTTCGCCAGGGAGTCGTCCTGAGATACCAGGCGATCCAGCGTTGTCGCAATCAGTTTCCCGTTCGTTTGATGTGTCGATGCCTGAAGGTGTCACCTAGTGGCTATTACGCATGGGTAGGACGCCCGCCCAGCGCCAGGGCCTTGGATAACGCCCGTCTGTTAAAGCGTATCCGTGAGATACACGAAGACAGCAAAGGCATCATCGGTGCGCCACGCATGCATGAAGATCTGGTCCATGAAGGCGAAACCGCTAGCTTGAACCGCATTGCTCGCCTGATGGCGAACAATGGTCTCTATGGATGGCCTCGTCGCAAAGGCCGACGCCGCCTGGGTAGGGCTGCTCAACGCCCAGGTATGTAGTGAATCACCTTGAACGAGACTTCACTGCTTTAGAACCTGAGCGTAAATGGGTGACTGACATCACTGAAATCGGAACGCAGGAAGGTAAACTATTCCTCTGTGTGGTGATTGATCTTTACAGCAAACTGGTGCTCGGCTGGTCAATGCATCACCGACAGGACCGGCACATGGTGATTCGGGCGGTGGAGATGGCCATTTGGCAACGTCAGGGGGACTGGTCAGTGATTCTGCATTCGGATCGCGGCAGCCAATTCACCAGCGATGATTATCAGCGTTTCTTAAAACAGAATACGCTGATCTGCAGCATGAGTAAGGTGGGTCATTGCGGCGACAATGCTGCCTGTGAGGGTTTCTTCGGAATGCTTAAGCGGGAGCTTGTACAGCATGTCACCTATCGAACACTAGATGCCGCTAAGGCTGATGTGTTTGACTATATCGAGCGATTCCATAATCCTCGGATGAGGCGAAGAGTCGCTAAACAGGATCAAAAATTTTTAACCTATTCTAAACCGTCCGTGGTGACGGGGTAGAACCCGACAAGGCTTTCGGCCGAATCTACTAGACACCAGCCAGGAGCGGTTCATTACAAGAAGCAGTCCATCGCATTTAGGGAGCGCTTCTAATGACGAAGTGGTTTGACAAGGCTCAGTCTCTGATTCAGCCCTTACTTGATAAGGCGCACACTGCCACGGACGCAGGTGAAGTTAGTTTTACCTGTAACCCTGAGGATATCCAGAACGCAGTCAAAGGGTCTGCGCTGATCGACCAGGAGCTTGAGGGGAGGACTAGCAAAGTCACTGAATCCCTTATCGCTATAGCCGAGGATCCGGCGTCCCAGTCTGGTATTGTGGTCATCAGTGTAGATAACCTGGATTCTTCCGATGTAGATACCCGCCTAGAAGATGGTCGATTGCAAGTGGACTTGAATTCCCTTGCTGAGCGAGTTGATTCAACTCGTCGCAAGTACATTTAAATTGCGGTCAGTTTCTCGTCTTAATAACGTGGCGGCTAAGCCTGGTTGAGCACGGCCACGATTTGTTCTACAGAAAAAGCTTTCTTCACAGCAAACTCCTCGCCCCTCACAGGGCTCAGTTTGCCGGAAAACTAACATTCAGAATGGCTCAAATATCGGATAGCAGGTCACGGGGTGAGGGTCACTGAAAGGTAGATTATTGGCTAGTCTGTAGTTAAACAGAGGTCTAATTGATTTTGTGTTAGAAAGTCTATAGATTCGGGACACTGCTTATCATGTCGTCGTTAGTAAAATAATTTACATATCGCTCAGATGGGATTGAGAGACCCATTAAAAAAGCGATAAAAATCAGGACTGAAAATGTTAAAAATAATTCATACGGGGAAGTTCCGTTTTCTGGCTGGCATTATTTCTGCCTGTATCTTTCTAGTCGCAATTAATGCATACAGTGATCCTCAGGACAGCTATCTTGATGCTGTCTGGGTTGGGGATTCTGAAGGGCTGCTTAAATATCGAACATCTGATGGCTCTCTTGCTGTTGAGATTGATGAAATCCAGGATGTTCAGGCAATAGCTGTAGATGAAATTGCCAGTCTGGTATGGGCGTTTTCCGAAGGTTATCTATACGCCTATAATTTTGACGGCGTAGAACAGCTTGCCATTATGGTGCCAGACAATGAACTAACACTTAATGATGTTGGGCTTGGTTATGAAAAACTGCTTGCCGATAGTTTGGAAGCAGTTTATTGCGTCCCTGATTTACTGGTCCAACACGCAATCCCGATCAAGTATTTCTGGGAAGCTGCAAAACTTGTAGCAAACCCAGAGGATGGCAAAGTCTGGCTAGGTTACGGCAATCAGTTATATGAATACTCTATAGACGGATCACTTGTCTCAACCATTTCAACGCCAGGGTTAGTGACCTCGTTAACTTATGATAATTCGCGGTCGAATGTCTGGACGTCAGTCTGTAGAGAGTTGCTTGCGTACAATGCGGACAGCGGGCAGAAAGTACATAGCCATAATCATAATGTCATTGGCTGGATTCGAGATATTGACTACGACTCTGCGCAAGACCAGATATGGGTTGGTCTGGGTGGCAACCTTAGAAAATATGATGCGGGTACCGGGCAATCTACACTTTCCAAACACATCCCAATGGGCCGCCTGCAGTCAGATGGAAGTGGAAACCTATGGTCAACGAATTTAATCAATACCCGGCTTCGTTACCACGATTCTGAAGGGAACGTTCTATTTTCCCTGAGTCCATTCAATGGTTGGAACCTTGGCAAGATAGTTTCTTTGTCAGCCAATAAATCAGATCACTCAGTTTGGGTCGCTAACCGGAAAGAGATCCGACATATATCCAACGATTCTCAGGTACTCAATTCAATTGAGTTACATGGCCTGTTGGGTGGAATAAAAGCACAAGTTATTTCACTGGGAAACTATACAGATACAGTCGCCCCAGAGTTGTGGATTGACGCGCCTCTTCAGGATGAATATTTAAATACAAATCAGCCCGTACTATCCATTTCCTACTCTGATGCTGGTCAGGGCGTTGATCCAGATACTTTGTCTGTATTTCTGGATAATCAAGCTGCCGACGTAGTCTGTACTTCAGATTCAAATAGTGCGACATGTTCATTTAACGAAATACTGAGCGAAGGGTCACACTTTGTGGCTGCTAGCGTTTCAGATTATGCGGGCAATCAATCTGAGTCCGTTACTTTAGATTTTAGAGTGGATACGATTCCCCCTGCCCAGGCCGATACATCCAAGATTACTGCTAGTGAACCTGATGAAAATGGTGATGTTGTTATCACTGGGGAGGAAGGTTCAGTTGAGTCAGGCAGTACCGTCGTAGTTACAAATAATCGTACGGGAGAATCTGTGAGCGTAACTTCGAACGCTGATGGAAGCTTCTCCGTAACACTTAAAGGTGAGTTAGGTGATAGTTTCGCTATTACCGTGATTGATAAGGCAGGGAATCAGGGAGAAGCCAGCAGTGTGGTTTCGGCACCCCCTAGCCCGGAAACCATTGCCCCCCCATTACCCGAAGTGGGTTATCCACCGTTTGCGCAACGGATAGCCTTTATCTACTCCGGCGACAATCCTATTCAGCGAGATGTGGCCCCTGACACCATAGAAGACCGGCGTGCATCCATGATGCACGGCACCGTACGCGACCGGGAAGGCAAACCCATCCCAGTAGTGAGGGTAACCATTCTGGATCATCCTGAATTCGGCCATACGTTGACTCAGGCTGATGGTGATTTCGATATGGTGGTTAATGGAGGCGGAGTTTTAACGGTTGTATACGAGAAGGCAGGTTTTTTGCCCGTTCAACGTACGCTCCAAACGGGTTGGAATGATTGGTATATAGCCGATGATGTGGTCATGATCCCATTAGATGAAAAAGTGACCATCATAGATTTGTCAGATAACACTCAAAGTTTCCAGGTTGCACAAGGCAGTGTAGTCGAGGATTCGGATGGCAAAAGGCAGGCAACCCTCCTGTTTCCTGCAGGTACTACTGCTGAAATCACATTACCCGACGGAAGTAAACAGCAACTCAGTCAGATTTCTGTTCGAGCTACGGAGTATACAGTCGGTGAGAGCGGACCTGATGCAATGCCTGCAGGGCTGCCACCCACATCTGCATATACGTATGCTGTTGAGCTATCCGTGGATCAGGCACGGCAACAGGGGGTCAAGGTTAATGGAAAGGATATTGAGTTTAGCCAGGCTGTGCCGTTCTATCTCGACAATTTCTTGGAGTTCCCTACAGGTCAAGCCGTGCCCATCGGTTATTACGATGGCGATATCGCAGCCTGGATCCCGTACCCGAATGGCCGGATTATTGAAATTCTTCGGATAGAAAATGATCAGGCCATTTTAGATGTGACTGGCGATGGCGATGATGCTACTTCCACAGAACTAGAAGTGCTGGGAATTACCGATGATGAGCTCAGTCAGCTAGCACAGATATACATGTCAGGTGACAGTCTATGGCGTGCGGCACTTGAGCATTTTTCAACATGGGATTGTAATTGGCCTTATGGCCCGCCTGAAGATGCACAGTTTCCAGATCTCGACTTGCCTAAAGAGACAGAAAAAACTCCAGATAATACCGACGAGGAAAATTTGTGTCCTGGATGCACGATTCATCCTCAGTCTCAATCGCTACACGAATCTATTGGTATTGCAGGAACGCCATACTCTATGCATTATCAAAGTGATAGGGCATTGGGTTATGAGCAGAAGATAGCCATACCTTTAACAGGAAATACTCTCCCTTCTGACTTGGAAGGAGTCTCATTGTCAATACTTGTTGCTGGGCGCAAGATTAGTGAAAGCTTTGCTGCAGAGCGTAACTTGGAATACACATTTGGGTGGGATGGATTGGATGCGACTGGACGAAGGGTTGCTGAGGATGAAGTTGCATATATAAAGGTACGATATTTGTACCCATGTGTTTATCGACCCGGAGATAACGGGTTTGCACAATTTGGAGGTCGTTCTGAAGCATTCGGTTCTAAGAATCGTTGCCAGGGATTCGCACTACTGCAAGAGTCAATAGTATCTCTACGCTCACCCTATAAGACACCTAAGTCCATTGCTAATTGGAGTATTTCTAATGAGCATGTTTGGGACGAAGTGAATCGGATATTACTTCAGGGTGATGGTGTGAAAAGGACAATATCTGCCAATGTCATCGAAAGTGTCGTAGGTAATCCTGGTGCTGGAAATTTGAGCTCGCCACAAGGAATAGCGATTGCTCCTGATGGAGTCTTATATGTTGCTAATTCAGGTAAGAATAAAATATTACGGGTAGGTTTGGATGGTGTGAGAAAGACTATTGCGGGTACGGGTACAAGTGGTTATTCCGGCGATGGTGGCGACGCTACACAAGCCAGATTAAATAACCCTAGTGGGATTTTCATTGATGATGAAGGTTCTTTATATATTGCGGATTCTGGAAACAACAGAATTCGTAAAGTAACCACTGATGGAATAATTGAAACTGTTGCTGGCAATGGTCAGGGTTCTGGCGATGGCGATGGCGATGGCGATGGCGATGGTGATGGTGATGGTGATGGTGATGGTGATGGTGATGGTGATGGCGGGGTAATAGGGGGTGGCGGTGCATCTCTGGCGTCGACTTTAGTCCATCAAAATGCCGTTTCTCCTCTTGGTGATGGGGGCTTGGCAATAGAAGCCAACTTACTTAATCCAACTGATATAGCGCTAGCTTCTGACGGTACCTTGTTTATAGCTGATACTGGGAATGATCGTATCAGGTATGTATTGCCAGACGGAAAAATTTATACCTATGCGGGAAGTGGGAATCAGCTCGGAGATGGTGGACCCGCTACCGATGCTGCCTTAGGTGGACCTGGAGGCATTGCGCTTGCATCTGATGGCAGTCTGTACGTTGCGGACTCTGATCAGAACCGAATTCGAAAAATTAGTATTGATGGAACGATAACCACCGTTGCTGGGACAGGTTTAGCGGGGTATTCGGGAGATGGTGGATTGGCGATAGGTGCAGAATTAGCTAACCCGATAGGTATTGCTGTAAACCAAGAGGGTAGCTTAGTAATTGTGGATGCTGAAAGCTCATGTGTTCGCCAAGTGGCCCCTGATGGCATCATTAATACAGTGGCTGGCTATTGTGTTCCGTTCGCTGTCGGAAGCTATTATGGCGATGGGGACCTTGCCTTAGACGCCGGGTTAAATTCTCCGTCGAAAATTGCCATTGGCCCTGATGGCGCTTTTTATGTTGTAGATACTGGAAACAACCGTGTACGAAGAATCGATAACGGTGGGATACAAACGACTGAGTACGGAAGCCATGCCTTACCATCAGAACATGGAGAAAGTATTTTTGTATTTGACGATGCTGGCAGACATCGTCTTACTGTTGACGCACTTACGGGCGAGATCATTACGGAGTTTTCCCGTGATTCAGAAGGACGATTGATCACCATCACTGACGGTGAGGGTAACGTTACGACTGTCGAACGTGATGACGTGGGTAATCCGGTTTCTATTGTGGCGCCATATGGCCAGAGGTCAGTTATAGAGTTAGATAGTAGTAAACATCTTTCCAAGATAATCAAACCAAATGGAATTACTTGGATTGTGCAGCACACGTCATCTGGGCTGCTGACGGAAATTACTGATCCAAATAACAATCAGAACAACTTTACTTATAGTTCTACAGGGCGTCTTATTCAGGACATAAACGCGGCAGGTGGGGGATGGCAAACTTCACGAAAGAACCTAGAGTTGGGAGACCGTGTGTTTATGACGAGTGGTGAAGGTAGGGCCAGTCAATTTACATTCAAGGATTTGTTGAATCGTTTTCGCAGATATGTAGATATAGGGCCGGATGGCGCTAAAACCAGTCGCACATATTCCCCGTTTGAAGATCTGACCACTAAGTATCCCGAGGGCACGGTGACATTGGTATCAGAGAAGTCTGATCCGAGATTCGGCTTCAATGCTCCGATAATAGATAGGTACAGAGTTAAATTACCTTCGGGCCTTAAATATGTTCAAACTACAAAGAGAAAGGTGGATTTGGCTGACCCATCGGACGCGCTCTCGCTCGAAACGTTTGAGGATAAAATCACGACTAACGGGCGGAAGCTTATCGCAAGCTACGAAGCGCTCTCTCGTCAGTGGACGATTACAACGCCTGAAAGCCGGGTTAGCACTCTCACCACGGATAAACTTAGTCGCCCACTAATGCGGTCTATACCAGGTGTTGCTCCAATATCTGCTGGCTACGATTCGCGGGGGCGCCTTGCATCTATTAGCCAAGATGATGGGGTTGAAAACCGTAGCAGTACTTTCAGTTATGGCGCCGATGGGTATCTGGCCTCCGTGACTGATGCACTGAATCGTACCGTGAGCTTCGAAAGTGATGCTGTAGGTCGAGTCACGAAACAAACTTTGCCTGATGGTAGGGAAATCAACTTCACATATGACCCCAAGGGCAACCTGACATCATTGCAACCGCCGGGGCGGAATGCTCACGTATTCAAATACACTGCTGTTGACCAACAGGAGGAATACACTCCACCGGATGTCGGTGCTGGCACCAATATCACCGGCTATCAATACAACCTCGATAAGCAGTTGACCAAGATTACTCGCCCCGATGGTCAGGTTGTGAATTTGGCCTATGATTTCGGTGGTCGCCTGGGACAAATCAGTATTCCCACAGGGAATTACGACTATAGCTATACACCCGATTCAGGGCAATTTGATACGGTAACTGCACCCGCTGGCGGTGGTGCTCTTAACTATGCTTACGATGGCTTCCTGGTCACAGGGGAAACCCAGACAGGGGATATCTCAGGCAATGTCACCTGGACCTACGATAATAACTTCTGGGTCACCCAGCGCTGTGCCAGCAGCGACTGCATCAGCTTCACCTACGACGACGACGGTCTGCTCACTGGCGCCGGGGCCATCACCCTCAGCCGTGATGTCGGCAATGGCCTGCTCACTGGCACTACCTTGGGAGATATCACAACCAGCCAAGGCTATAACGGTTTTGCTGAGATGCAGGATATGGAAGCGGTGTATCAGAGCAATGAGCTGTTTGCCAGTAGCTATACCCGCGACAAGCTGGGCCGCATCACCGAGAAGGTCGAGACCATCGAGGGAGCAATCACGGCCTACGGTTACGAATATGATCTGGCCGGTCGACTTAAAACTGTCACCCAGGATGGGGTGACTGTATCCACCTACAGCTACGATGCCAACGGCAACCGCACGGCGCATAACAGTACGCAAGGCAGCTACGACGCCCAGGACCGTCTCACCAGCTATGGTAATGCTACCTACGAATACACAGCCAATGGTGAACTCAAGTCCAAGACTGTGAGTGGAGTCACCACCCAATACATTTACGATGTATTGGGTAACCTCAGGCAGGTCACGCTGCCAGGCGATATCACCATTGATTATGTGATTGATGGCAGAAACCGCAGGATTGGCAAGAAGGTCAATGGCGAGCTGACTCAGGGCTTAATCTACGGTAACCAGCTTGAGCCGATTGCGGAGCTGGATGGCGATGGCAATCTCGTCAGCAGATTCGTTTATGGCTCCAAGCCACATGTTCCGGACTACATGGTCAAGGCTGGGGTTACCTATCGGATTATCAGTGACCATCTGGGCAGCCCAAGACTCATCGTGAATACCACGGATGGATCAACCGTCCAGCGTATGGACTATGACGAATACGGCAACATCACCAGTGATACCAACCCCGGCTTCCAGCCTTTTGGCTTTGCGGGCGGCATCTACGACCCACACACCGGTCTCAGCCGATTCGGGGCCAGGGATTATGATCCCGAGACAGGGCGATGGACGGCGAAGGATCCTATACGGTTCCAGGGCGGGGATACGAACTTGTATGGGTATGTACTTAATGATCCGGTGAATGTGATTGATTTCACTGGCTTGGACGCAACAGTATGTTTATATCCGGGTGCAGCTGGAGCTGGTCATGTAGGCATAGGCGTGAATAGCGACGCTACAGTTGGATTTTATCCGGATAGTGGGGGTGAGGGTGATCCTATTACTGGTACACAAGGAATTGTGAAACCAGATACAAAACAGGCAAAAAGCTGCAAAACTATAGCGACATCGCCGTCTCAAGATAAGAGAATGAGTGATTTTATTAAGGGAGCGAGTACGCCTCCGGTAGCTGATTACACGCTGTTTAGTAATAATTGCGTGAATTTCGTCCGAATGACCTTGCAACAAGGGGAAATATCTTCCTCGGATTCTATTGCTCCAAAACCATTTTTTAACGATCTCCAAGGTTCACCATAGAGCAATTTAAATGAGTCGATTTGTTCTTGTTTGTGGGTCAATTGGAGGGGGGGTGCCAATACTGTGGCTTATCACTTATCACTTATATCCTAGGTTGATTGAGAGCCTGCTGTCCTTTTCCTGGTCAGATGGAATTTTACTTTGTCTGTGGCCTTTTTGGGTTTTGATGATTGGCGACCCTCTAGACTCTAGCATCCTACTTCCTGGATTAGCAGTAGCTTTGAATAGTCTGTTTTATGGAGTGTTTGGTGCATTACTTTGGGCAGGACTGAATAAATCAAAAGTTTACATTGCAGTATTTATCGTGTTGATACTCGTATTTTGGACACTGCTTATCAGTCTATACTATTGATATTGTTTTTAATTATAAAAATCAAGGGGTTAATATATATGGGTATGTGCTGGGGGATCCGATAAATCTGATCGATCAGTACCACCTTGCAAGTAAGATTCGCTTATATCCAGGCGAGACTCGTATTCAAACTTCACTCTATTACCATACGGAGCCGGACGGGTTCGGTACCTTTCTCGCGGGCATATCTGAAAGAGATCACAACGCCCCGAATCAGGTGGTGGAGCAGAGAACAAATGGGGAGGCAGTAGAAATTTACCCTCTGCATGACTAGATATTACTGATTCGTGTGTGTGGTCGTTACAACAGATTACAACGACTTGTTGTAATTACAAATAACTGTTGTAAAGCGTTGTAATGACCCATGTCGTAGACAAAAACTTGAGAAGCGATAATGCAGCTAGCTCAAGAGTGTCTCTTAACTATCAGGCTTTATGGGCTGACGGTGCACAAGCTGTGTTACGGCTGCGCCCATTGGGCGCAGCCGTGCCTTCTCACTTAATTTTCGTTTGCTTTGGCCTTCGCAATACGAAGTCGGGTATACGCCGCGATAAAAATTGCCTGTGCATCCCTTTCCTCGGCCGTCATCAGATGATGCCAAAACTGGCTAACCTGAGGGTCTGGGTCGGCGTTGTAAAAGAGATCGATTTCCAGCCCACGCAGCGCCAAGTGGATTGTGTCGTTTTCAGAAAGCCCTAAATGTTTGGCCATAGTCAGAACGACTTTACGTGGGACTTCGCGCTTACTGCGTGGCAAGTGTTGCGGTGGATAGTGGAACTTGATGATGTTGCTCATGTTCATCTCCTTATAGGCATAACCCAGCTAGCCCCAACGGCAAGCGTTCAGGTCAATCCATACAAGGGAGATGTGTTACTTCATGCGCGATTCATCCTGATTTTAGAGAGGAATGTATTTCTCGTTACTACTAAGAAGTAAGAAGGCATTATATACGATTGACTCTCAGCAGCGTTCACTGGTGATGCGGTGCTCTCGGGTTTCTGTAATCAAGATACGCAAAAATACTTTGACGGCGAACATGGGCTTTGTTTAATTTCCATGGCTAAACTCCTTTTATAGCAATTATCCCTACCGTTAAGAGCGAATTTTTACGCGTATACACCGTGTTCAATGGCCCCCAATACCTCAAGAACTCTGGTGGCGCCTATTTCATTGTCCAATTTGCTTATGGGAGTATCTCCACCTAGCGACTGCAGAGGCATCTTCATCCATTCCGAAGCTTTCTTCCTCGAACCGAATACATTTATGGCACGAACAATGACCGAGACAACACGATACAAGCGGTCACTGATATAGGCATCGACATTATTGCGCTTTAGCAACACAAAGAGGTTTCTCCGTGACGTACCAAAAATTGGCGCGAAGTCGTCAATTGTCACGCCGCAGGCTTGTCTGACACGATTTATGGCTTTAGATGGTAGACTCATACGCAGGTATGGCTCTAAGTCAGCCATTACTTTGAGAGAAAGACGTTCACGCTTCTCCAGTGCGAGTAAATCTGCAATTTGATCAAGCGCCGTTTCCATGGTGTGCCTTTACATTTGTGTTCACTGCGGGGTAATTCTCTGTTAGCACGGATACTCCCGAGAGGATTTCAATATATTTCGATTTGTATTGGAATGTGGCCCGATATTCTATGCAAATCAATATATCTGGAGATGAGTGTTAATCATGTCAGTAACTCACAGAAGTCATGCTTAAGCGTGTCAGTAAGGTGCAGTTATTCCTATCTTTGATCCTAGGTGCTCCATGTATTTTTTATAATAATTCAGTAAGTTATATTTAATTTTCTTGCTGCTGACATGGTTAAGCGTTTTCTACAGTCAGATTGATGCAGAAAAAGAAATGCCGGCATCAGCCGGCATTTCCAAATGGCTTGGCGGCATCAGGCCGCCGAAATTAACTGCCTTTCAGCTTGCGCCGGTAAGCATGCAGCAGCGGTTCAGTGTAGCCGCTTGGCTGGCTGACACCCTCGAATACCAGTGCACAGGCTGCCTGATAGGCAATGTCGTTACAGTCGGGGGCCATATTCCGGTAGGCAGGGTCGCCCGCATTCTGCCCATCGACCACGGCGGCCATGCGCTGGAAGGTTTCCTTCACCTGTTCCTCGGTGCAGACACCATGCTGCAGCCAGTTGCAGATGTGCTGGCTCGAAATACGCAGGGTGGCGCGGTCTTCCATCAGGCCAACGTTATTGATGTCCGGCACCTTGGAGCAGCCCACGCCCTGGTCGATCCAGCGCACCACATAGCCGAGGATGCCCTGGGCGTTGTTGTCCAGTTCCTTCTGGATCTGCTCGGGCGTCAGCGTGGAAGCATCCACTAGAGGAATGGTGAGGATGTCATCCAGGCTGGCGCGGGCGCGGGATTTCAGTTCATCCTGACGCGCGAACACATCCACCTGGTGATAGTGCAGACTGTGCAGGGTGGCGCCGTTGGGCGAGGGCACCCAGGCGGTGTTGGCGCCGGATTTCGGATGACCGATCTTGGCTTCCAGCATGGCGGCCATTTCGTCCGGCATGGGCCACATGCCCTTGCCTATCTGCGCCTTGCCCTGCAGGCCGCAGGCCAGGCCGATGTCCACGTTCCAGTCTTCGTAAGCCACGATCCAGGGCTGGGTCTTCATCTGCGTCTTGGGGATGAAAGGGCCGGCCCACATGGAGGTGTGGATTTCGTCACCGGTACGGTCCAGGAAGCCGGTGTTAATGAACACGGTGCGTTCCTTGGCGGCATGGATGCAGTTCTTCAGGTTGACCGTGGTGCGGCGTTCCTCGTCCATGATGCCGACCTTCAGCGTGTAGCGGTCCAGGCCCAGTGCGTCTTCCACGCGGCCGAACAGTTCATTGGTGAAGGCCACTTCTTCCGGGCCATGCATCTTCGGTTTCACGATGTACACGGAGCCGGTGCGGCTGTTGCGCTTGGCGTCCCTGGATTCCTGATCACCCTTGAGGTCGTGGATGGCGACCAGCGAGGTGATCATGCCGTCCATGATGCCTTCCGGGGCTTCGCTACCGTCAGGCAGCAGGATGGCCGGGTTGGTCATCAGATGGCCCACGTTACGCACGAACAGCAGGCTGCGGCCGTGCAGGCGCAGTTCGCTGCCGTCAGGAGCAGTGTAGAAGCGGTCGGCATTGAGCTTGCGCGTCATCATGCTGCCGCCCTTCTGAAAACTGTCTTCCAGGTTGCCCTGCATCAGGCCGAGCCAGTTCTTGTAGACCTCAACCTTGTCTTCGGCATCGACAGCAGCCACGGAGTCTTCGCAGTCCATGATAGTGGTCACCGCGGCTTCAACCAGCAGGTCTTTGACACCGGCAGCATCAGTCTTGCCAATGGGGCTTTCTGCGTCGATCTGGATTTCGATATGCAGGCCGTTGTTCTTCAGCAGTACTGCAGATG
>Ga0207849_100352_pt1 | contig 17521 bp, 21 predicted proteins | sample TtaePargueraPR_12_FD_187277 | JGI IMG/M metagenome (GOLD analysis project Ga0207849, IMG submission 187277) | Aerobic enrichment media microbial communities from Bioluminiscent Bay, La Parguera, Puerto Rico - Tt and P2 (4) (SPAdes) | ecosystem: Environmental > Aquatic > Marine > Unclassified ...
TTCCCGCCGATGATCGGCTGGGTCGCGGCGACCGGCGAAATCTCGCTGGATGCGGTCATCCTCTTCATGATCATCTTCCTGTGGACGCCGCCCCATTCCTGGGCGCTGGCGCTCTACAAGTCCGGCGACTACGCCGCGGCGGGCGTGCCCATGATGCCGGTCGCGAAAGGCGCGAAGTCGACGCGCCTGCAGATCCTGCTCTATTCGCTCGTCCTGGTCGTCTTCGCCGGCGCACCGGTGCTGACCGGCCTGGGCGGCCTGGCCTATGCGGCGACCTCGCTGGGCGGCGGTGCACTCTTCCTGCTGCTGGCCCTGCGCGTCTTCAATTCGCGGGCCGGCGAGGCGGGTTCTGCCGAAGAAGGCGAACTCTACGCCGTGCGCGCCGGCGACAAGGCCGCGCGCGATCTCTTCGCCTATTCCATCGGTTATCTCGCCGCGCTCTTCGCGGCCCTGATCGCCGAGCACGGCCTGGGCGCCTATCTGGCCATTCCGGGGGTGTCGGGATGAGCGATCAGAACGACAATTTCGGTTTCCATCACCGCGAGGGGCGCGCCACCGGCGAACATGTCGCCCTGACGCCGGAACAGGAAAAGGCCCGCAAGAAGCGCAATGTCTATATCGCGCTGGGCCTGGTGGCCTTCATGGTCGCCGTCTTCCTGGTGACCGTCGTGCGGCTCAGCCAGAATGCCGGAGGCGTTGCCGGATGATCCGTCTGCCCCAGAACCGTAATACGCGCGTCGCGCTGTTCGCCGGCATCACCGCGATCTCCATGGTCGGTGCCGCCTTCGCGGCCGTGCCGCTGTACAATCTCTTCTGCGCCGTGACCGGCTATGGCGGCACGACGCGGGTCGCGATGGGCGAGGCGGGCGCGATCCTCGATCGCGAGATGACCATCCTGTTCGACGCCAATACCGGCCGCGACCTGCCTTGGGAATTCCGTCCCGTGCAGCGCTCGATGACCGTGCGTGTCGGCGAGACGGGCCTGGCCTATTTCACCGCGACCAATACGTCCGACGAGCCGGTGACCGGCGTGGCGACCTACAATGTCGCGCCGTTCAAGGCGGCGTCCTACTTCTCGAAGCTGGAATGCTTCTGCTTCACCGAACAGACCCTGGAACCGGGCGAGACCGTGGAAATGCCGGTGCTCTTCTTCGTCGATCCGCTGATCGACGAGGAGCGGCGCATGGACGACGTCACGGCGCTCACCCTGTCCTACACGTTTTTTGAAACCGAGGGGGATGCGGCCTCGTCCGACGCCGCGCCTTAGCATTGAACCTTGACGCCCCGCCCTGTAATCAGGGCGCAATAGGGGTTGATTTGAGATCGCAGGAGATTCGCGATGGCTGGGCATGCCGCAAAGCACGACTATCACCTGGTTGACCCGAGCCCGTGGCCGTTTGTGGGCTCGCTGGGTGCCTTCCTGCTGGCCGTGGGTGCGGTCGGCAACATGAAGGGGCTGGTCGGCGCGGAGCATCCGCTGGCCTTCATGTATGGCGACGGTTCCTGGGGCGGCCTGCTCCTCGGCTTCGCCGTCGTTCTCTACACGATGATCGGCTGGTGGGGCGACGTGATCAAGGAATCGCGCAAGGGCGACCACACGCCGGTCGTCGACCTGCACCTGCGCTACGGCATGATCATGTTCATCGCCTCCGAAGTGATGTTCTTCGTGGCGTGGTTCTGGGTCTTCTTCGAATACGCCATCTTCCACGAGGTGCGCCTGGATCCGGGCCTGGCCCAGTGGCCGCCGGCCGGTGTGGAGACCTTCAATCCCTGGCACATCCCGCTGATGAACACGCTGATCCTGCTGCTTTCGGGCACCACGGTCACCTGGGCGCACCACGCGCTGCAGCACGGCGATCGCAGGGGTGCCACGCTGGGCCTGATCTTCACGGTCGTGCTGGGTGTCTGCTTCACCTCGCTGCAGGTGGTGGAATACATGGAAGCGCACTTCGCCTTCTCCATGGCCGATGGCGGCAATCTCTACGGTTCCGCCTTCTTCATGGCGACGGGCTTCCACGGCGCGCACGTCATCATCGGTACCGTCTTCCTGGCCGTCTGCCTGTTCCGCCTGATGGCCGGGCAGTTCACGCCGGAGAAGCATTTCGGCCTCGAGGCCGCGGCCTGGTACTGGCACTTCGTCGACGTGGTGTGGCTCTTCCTGTTCGCCTTCATCTACGTCACGTTCGGCTAGGAGCCGCGTCGTCATGACCAAGCCCTCCCCGTTCAAGGCCGGCGTTTCAGGACGGTGTCCGAAATGCGGGGAGGGGGCCATGTTCGACGGTCTGCTGAAGATCGCGCCGCGCTGCGATGTGTGCGGCGCGGACTTCGACAAGGCGGATGTCGGCGACGGGGCTTCCGTCTTCGTCATGTTCATCGTCGGCTTTCTGGCCGTCGTGCTCTACCTCCTCGTCGAGGTCGCCTTCCGCCCGCCCTGGTGGGTGCATTTGATCTTCCAGATCCCCTTCATCCCGACCGTCTCGATCCTGCTCCTGCGGCCGATCAAGGGGCTGTTGTTCGCCCTGCAGTTCGAACACGACGCCCAGGAGGCGCGGCTCGACGACTAGGCGCGGCCGGGGCCGCTGCCGACAGGTCGGGAAGACAAGGACCGGGCCCAGGATGCCGCATTTCCGACCGCTACCGCTGCTCACCGTTTTCAGCCTGCCCGCGCTGGCGCTGCTTCTCGTGCTGGGCACCTGGCAGGTGCAGCGCATGGAGTGGAAGGCCGCCCGGATCGAGGCCTTCCAGGCGCGCGGCGAGGTGGCCGGTTTCCGCACCGCCCTGTGTGCGGGTTTCGAAGGGGCCTACGGTCCCAGCGTGACCGGTCCGGCGCCGCTGACCGGCGAGACGCTGCGCTACTACACGCTGCGCGACCGACCCGGCTGGGCGCGCGTCGGCGTGATGCGGGTGCCGGCCTGCGAAGACGGCGATCCGCCGCAACTCGTTTTCGTGGAAACCGCTTTTGAAAGCCTGATCGGCGGCGAGCGCGAGCCGGTGAACCGCTGGCGGCTCGAACCGTTTCCGGCTGCAGGTGCCTTCGCCAGTCGCAACGATCCGGATACCAATCAGTGGTACCGTTTCGATCGTGACGCCATGGCCCGGGCGCTCGATGTCGACGCGTCGCGCGTCGCGCCGGTCTGGGCACGGGCCGATCGCGGTCTGCCGCAGAGCCTGGCCCAGACGCCGCCCTCGCGGCATTTCGGCTATGCGCTCACCTGGTACGGGCTCGCGCTGGCCCTGGTGGGAGTCTATCTGGCCTTCCACCTCGCCCGCGGACGTCTGCGCCTGTAATGCGGCGCGGGCCGCACAAATGATGTAGAGAGAAGGCGGACACGAAGCCGCCCGGACGGGAGAATTGGACAGGTGGCAGTTTGGCGCGAAACCCCGTGGGACGAACCGCTGATCGGCGAGGGCATCCGTCTGCGCATGCCCAGGATCGACGATTATGACGCCTGGGCGCGCCTGCGCAGCGCCAGCCGCGCCCACACCGAGCCCTGGGAGCCGGCCTGGACCCAGGACGAACTCTCCAAGGGTGCGTTCCGCCGCCGCATCGAACGCTACGATGCCGACCGCAATGCCGGGTCCGGCTATCCCTTCTTCGTGCTGCGTGCGCGGGACAATGTGCTCCTCGGTGCGTGCAATCTGAACAATGTGCGCCGCGGCGTGCTGCAGAGTGCCGATATCGGCTACTGGATCGGCAGCCCCTATGTGCGCCAGGGCCATACGCGTGCCGCCGTGCGCCGCGTGCTCTCCTTCGCCTTCGATGAGCTGCGCCTGCACCGGGTCGAGGCGGCCTGCCAGCCGGCCAACACGGCCTCGCGCACCCTGCTGGAAAAGGTCGGCTTCACCCATGAAGGGCTGGCGCGGGCCTATCTGAACATTGCCGGCGAATGGCGCGACCACGAGCGCTACGCCATGCTGTCCACCGATCCGCGGACATGACGGGGACCGACTATGAAAGCGGCGTCAGGGCCGCCGGGGCCGTCGCCTTCGCCTGCGATCTGAAGGCGGGCCGCATGCGCTTCACCGGCGATCTGACGCGGTTCGGCCTGGGCGAGGCGGAGTTGGACTGGCCCGGTTTTCTCAAGCGTCTCGGCCCGGCCGACCAGACCCGTCTGGAGCGCGCCCTGGACCAGGACCGCATCGATATCCGTCTGCGCGTGATCGGCGACAATGCCCGCCTGTCCTATGTCCGCCTGCTGGGCGGGCGCGTCTCGGACGGCCGGTTCGAGGGTCTGATGACCCCGGCGGGCAGCACGGCGGACGGGGCGGGCCGGATCAGCGAGGAGCGCGCGCTGGCCAATGGCGTGGAAGCCGGCGAGGTGCTGGCCTGGTATCAGCCGGTGATCGCGCTGGACACCCGCCGGCTGGCCGGTTTCGAGGCGCTGGCGCGCTGGGAACGGCCCGGCGTCGGCGTGCTCTCGCCGGACGATTTTCTCGACATGGCCGACGATCTGGATCTGCTGGAACGCATTTCCGACCAGGTCCGCTCCAGCGCGGTGGCGGACCTCTCCTCCTGGCGCGCCGCGCATCCGGCCTCAGCCTCTCTGTTCGTGGCGGCCAATGCCACGGTCTCCGAACTGGTGGATCCGGCCTTCTGCGACGGTCTCGCCGACATGGTGCAGGCGGCCCGCCTGCCTGCCGGTGCGTTCAAGCTGGAGATCGCGGAAACCGAGATCATGCGCGATCCCGATCGCGCGGCCGACGCCATGAAACGCCTCTCCGCCGCCGGCATCGCCCTGGCGCTCGACGATTTCGGCACCGGCTATTCCTCGCTGGCGCGGCTGGACATGCTGCCCTTCGACGTCGTCAAGATCGACCGCTATTTCGTGCGCGCCATGGGCGCCGACGAAAGCGCGGGCACGGTGGTGCGCTCGGTCATCCAGCTGGCGACGCATTTCGGCATGAAGGTCGTGGCCGAGGGGGTGGAAAGCGCCGAGGCTGCCGACCACCTGGCCGGGATGGGCTGCCAGTTCGCCCAGGGCTATCGCTATGCCGGCGCGCTCTCGCCGGATGCGGCGGAGGACGCTGTGGTGAACGGCATCGAGGGCCGTTTCGCCGCGCCGGGCTAACAAGGCTTCCCCTGAGAAGCGGGGGAAGTGGCGCGCGCAGCAAGCCGATGGGGGTAGGTGCGCGCTACGCGCTCTGCGCCGCTTCGCGCCGCCCCCTCAGCCCGCTTCGCGGGCAGCTCCCCCGCAAGCGGGGCGAGCCCTGGGATCAGCGCGGCTTCAGCCGCTTGATCGTGCCGGAGAAGTTGAGGCAGGGCTCGCCTTCCGCGGTGATCACGCCGCGCACGAAAATCAGCGATCCGCCCGCCCGCAACACCTCGCCGCGCGCCTCGACATAGTCGCCGGCCGCCGCGCCGCGCAGGAATTCGGAGGTGAAGGCCACGGTGACGCCATAGCCGGACGGGGCCAGCTCTTTCTGGGCAATGCCGAACAGGGCGAAGTCCGCGAAGCTCATCAGGCAGCCGCCATGGACGGAGCGCATGCCGTTGAGCTGTTTTTCCTGGACGCGGAAGGCGCAGACGGACGTGCCGTCCTCCTCCTGCCTGAAATAGAAGGGCCCGGCCGACTGTTCGAACGGATCGTCGGGCCAGTAGCGCCAGCCGGCGAACTCGCCGTCTTGGACAATGTGAGCGGTCATGACGTGTCTTCTGGTCGTTTCGGGAGGAGAGGGGCCGCGCCTCAGGCGTGGCCGGAGAGGATGGAGAGGTGTTCGGGCGTCACGCCGATCCGGTCAAGCGCGGCATCCCATTTTTCCGCATCTGCCGTGTCGAAGATCAGCGTCTCGTCCGGATCGGTGACCAGCCAGGCGTTTGACGCCAGCTCGTCCTCCAGCTGGCCGCCGCCCCATCCGGCATAGCCCAGGGCCAGCAGGCTGCGGCGCGGCGGGTGGCTGGACGCGATCGCTTCGAGCACGTCCCGCGTGGCGGTGAGCAGGATGCCGTCGCACACGGGCAGGGTGGAATCCTCGGCGCGGAAGTCGGTGGAGTGCAGGACGAAGCCGCGTTCGCGCTCGACCGGGCCGCCCAGCAGGACCGGCCGGTCCGGTGCGTCGCCGGCATGATCGATGCCCAGCTGCCCGAACAGTTCGGGCATGCGCAGCCCCTCGACCGGCTTGTTGATCACGATGCCCATTGCATGATCGGCCGAGTGATCGCACATCAGGATCACCGTGCGGTCGAAGCGCGGATCGCCGATGCTCGGCGTCGCCACGAGAAGCTTGCCGTTCAGGAAGCTCTCGTCCACATCTGTGTCGGTCGTGCGGTCCATGCATGCCATGTTCGCCGCAAACAGGGGATGCGTCCAGCCAAGTTCCCGCTATCTTGCCGTGCGGCATTCAGCCCATACTAACTCACAGGAGAAACCACATGACCCTTTCGGTCGGAGATCGCCTTCCCGAAGCCAGCTTCATGACGATGACGGCTGACGGGCCGACGAAGCTGACGACGGACGACGTGTTCGCGGGCAAGACCGTGGCGCTGTTCGCAGTGCCGGGCGCCTTCACGCCGACCTGTTCGGCCAAACACCTCCCGGGCTTCGTGGAAAAGGCCGGTGAGATCAAGTCCAAGGGCGTGGATAGCATTGCCTGCCTGTCGGTGAACGACGTCTTCGTCATGGACGCCTGGGCCAAGGACCAGAAGGCCGGCGACGACGTGCTGATGCTGGCCGACGGCAATGGCGACTTCGCCAAGGCCACCGGCCTGGAGATGGACGGTTCCGGCTTCGGCATGGGCAAGCGCGCGCAGCGCTTTTCCATGCTCGTGAAGGACGGCGTCGTCTCCGAACTCAACGTCGAGGCACCCGGCGAGTTCAAGGTGTCGTCCGCTGATCACATTCTCGGTCAGCTCTAGGCCCGGTCCGGGCGGCGCTGCCGCCCGTCTCCGGCAACACAAAGAAAAAAGGGGGTCCGCATGGATTTCGGTCTGATCGGTATTGGCGTCCTGCTCGTTCTGGCGCTCTTCATCATCGCTTCGGTGATCAAGACGGTGCCGCAGGGCAAGGAATTCACCGTCGAGCGCTTCGGACGCTTCACGCGGACCCTCAAGCCGGGGCTCCACTTCATCGTGCCCTTCATCGACACGATCGGCTACAGGATGAACATGCGCGAGCGCGTGCTCGACGTGCCCAATCAGGATGTCATCACCAAGGACAATGCGACGGTGTCCGTCGATGCCGTCGTCTTCATCCAGGTGCTCGACGCGCCCCGCGCGGCCTACGAGGTCGACAATCTGGAATTCGCCATCATCAATCTTGCCCTGACCAATGTGCGGACCGTGATCGGCGCCATGGACCTGGACGAGACCCTGTCCAAGCGCGACGAGATCAATGCCCGCCTCTTGGGCGTGATCGACGCCGCCACCAATCCCTGGGGCGTGAAGGTGACCCGGATCGAGATCCGCGATCTGTCCCCGCCCAACGACATTACCGAGGCCATGGCCCGCCAGATGAAGGCGGAGCGTTTGAAGCGTGCCGAGATCCTCGAGGCCGAGGGCTCCAAGCAGTCGGCCATTCTGCGCGCCGAGGGCGAGAAGGAAGCCGCCATCCGCGAGGCCGAGGGCCGCAAGGAAAGCGCCTTTCTCGATGCCGAGGCCCGCGAGCGCGAAGCCGAGGCCGAGGCGAAGGCCACCCAGATGGTGTCGGACGCCATCGCCAAGGGCGATGTCTCGGCGATCAACTACTTCCTGGGCCAGAAATACGTCGAGGCCTTCGGCATGCTGGCGACCAGCGAGCAGCAGCGCACCGTGATCATCCCGGCCGAGTTCTCCAACATCATCGGCACGATCACCGGCGTGGGCGAGCTGGGCAAGGCGGCGCACGACGCCGTCAGCGAGGCGACCCGCAAGGGTCAGTCCTGAGGCCGGCCAGGGAGGATCTGCAATGGATATCCTGCTCTCTGTTTTCGACCGCATGAATATGTGGGCCTGGTGGGCGATCGCCGGTGCGATCCTGATCGCGGAATTGCTGACCGGCACGACCTATCTGCTCTGGCCGGCCGCCGCGGCCTTCCTGACCGGCTTTGTCGCGATGGAGGCCTTCGGCGTGAGCTGGCCGGTCCAGCTGGCCGTCTTCGCCGTGCTGACCGGCCCGCTGCTGTGGGCCGGCGACCGCTGGGTGCGCCCGGCGCTGAAGGCCGGGTCCGACAGCGGGCTCAACGACCGCTCGCAACGGATGGTGGGGCAGCGCGTCACCGTGGTGGCGGACTTCTCCGCCGGCCAGGGCCGGGTCCACTACGGCGACACGGAATGGTCGGCCCAGACCGCCGACGGCAGCGATCCGCAGGCCGGAGCGAGCTGGTTCGTGACCGATGTGCGCGGGGTCATTCTGGTGATTGCGGCCAGCCGCGACGACGCCGGTCCGGCGCCGGCTGCATAAAGCCGCGAACTGCTTCGAAATTTACCGATTTTGGAAGCGGGGTAGCAAGACACTGGCTCTACACGTTCGCCTGCAATCGCAAACAACCTCGCTGAGTGAACGTGATCATGAAAAAGCAAATCCTCTCCGCCTGCCTGTGCCTGTCCGTTTTCGTCGCTCCGGTTGCCCTGACCGGCGCCGCCGCCGCGGCCGACGGTCCCGATCGTGAAGCCGTCGAGCTGGTCGCCCCGGAATATCCGCGTGGCGCCGAACGCCGCGGCATCGAGGGCTCGGTCCGGGTGTCCTACTCGGTCAGCCCGGCCGGCGAGGTCGTCAATGCGGAAGTCGTCGAGGCCACGCCGGCCGGCGTGTTCGACCGCGCGGCCCTGTCCGCCGTGGAAAGCTGGCGTTTCGCGCCGGCGGCGGAACAGACCGACGGCCACACGCGGGAACTGGAATTCCGCCTGAACGGCTAGTCCGGTCAACGACAGTGACGGATACGGGAGCCGCGACCGCAAGGGTTGCGGCTCCTTTTTTTGACCCACGGGAATATTGCACTGCAGCACAATTTGTCTGTGCTTCAGCCTGCCTCACCACCCTTCATTAAATACATCGTAAGGCCTCGAAAATAGAGTGTCCGGTCAGAAGCACGCTCGGTTGATGAAGGCGTGCCACGGATCGGGGACGCTCTTGGCGAAAGGTCTCGGCAATTCGGCGCTGGGCGAGACGGACATCGCGACAGCCAATGAGGTCCTTGCCGCTATCGCTCGGATCCAGAGCGAATTCATTTCCGGTGCCGGGACGTCGGAGCGCGAAGCGTTCGACGAGTTGCTGGACACCGTGCTGCGCCTGACCCAGAGCGAATACGGGTTTCTCGGCGAAGTGCTGCATGAGGGCGGGCAGCCCTATCTGAAAACCTGGGCGATCACGAATGTCGCCTGGAATGCCGAGACGCGGGCCAGCTACGAGGCGCATGCCGCGGAAGGCATGGAATTCCGCAATCTCGACAGTCTGATCGGGCAGAGCCTGAGGACGGGCGAACGGGTGATCACCGACGCGCCGGCCACCCACAGCGCCGCCGGCGGTCTGCCGCAGGGGCATCCGGAACTGCGCGCCTATGCCGGCATTCCCCTGCACAGTCATGGCGAACTCGTGGCCCTGCTGGGGCTGGCGAACCGGCCCGGCGGCTACGGCGATGCCGCGATGGACGACTGTGCGCCGCTGCTCCAGACGATCGGCGATCTGATCCATGCGCGCCGCGTCTCGCGGGCCCGCGACGATGCGCTGAAGCGCCTGGCGACGTCGGAACACCGGTTCAACCTGGCACTGGACGGTATTTCCGCAGGGGTCTGGGAAATCCAGCCGGATACGGGACGGCTGTTCACCTCGAACCGTCTGCTGGAACTCATCGGCCGTCCGCCCGGCGACAGCGATGTGCGCGGCACCTATACCGAGAACGGGCTGGAACTGCTGCTGTCCCGGGTCCATCCGGAGGATCGCGAGCAGGTGCGCCGGGGCCTGGAGCATACCTGGAAAACCCGCACCCCCTTCGAGATGACCTATCGCACCCTCCATGCCGAGGGGCACTACATCCATCTTTTCGTTCGCGGTCAGGCGGAATGGGACGAGAACGGCCATGCCGTGCGCATGGCGGGATCGGCCGAGGACATCACCGATCGCATGCGCCTCGTCGATGCCGAGGAACGCATCCGCACCCGCCTGGCGGCGGTGACCGAGCTGAGCGGCATCGGCAGCTGGGAACTCGATCTGGAAACCGGGCAGGTGGAGTGGGACGCCACGACGCGGCGCATCTTCGAGGTTCCGCCCGATGCCGAAATCACGCGCGCCGGTCTGGACGATTTCGTTCCGGACGATGCGCGCGAAGAGGTTCGCCGCGCGGCGGCCGACCGGATAGGCGGCTTCGGCTCATGGGAGATGGAAGTCCCCATGCAGACCCGCGGCGGCCGCCGCATCTGGGTCCAGGTGGTCGGCAAGCCCGTCCTCGTCGACGGCAAGCCGGTCAAGGTCATCGGCTCCTATCGCGACGTCACCGAGCGCCGGTTGCGCGAAGCGGAAATGGCGACCCTGTCCAACCGGCTGCATCTGGCACTGGAAGCCTCTGCGGTCGGCGTCTGGGAGTTCGGCATCGACCGGCCGCATTTCTGGTGGGACGAGGCGTGCAACCGGATCTTCGGGCGCGAGGGTTTTGCCGAGGAAATGACGTTCCAGCGCTGGCGCGAGTGCGTTCACCCGGACGATTTCCATCGCGTCATGGGCGTCGTGGACCAGGCTGTCAGCACCGGAGAGCCCACCTGTTTCGAGTACCGCATCGTCCGGCCCGACGGCACGATCCGGCACTTGCGTATCAACGCCGCGATCATCAACCGGTTCGACGGGACCCGCGTGATCTCGGGCACCAATATCGACATCACCGACGACGTGCACACCGCCCAGGAGCTCGACCGGCGGCGCAAGGAGGCCGAGCAGGCCAATGCCGCCAAGTCGCAATTCCTGGCGAATATGAGCCACGAGATCCGCACCCCGCTGAACGGCGTGCTGGGCATGGCGCAATTGCTCAAGATGAGCGGTCTGAACCGCGAGCAGGCCGGTTTCGTGGACACCCTGCAATCGTCCGGACGGGCGCTGCTGGCGCTCATCGAGGATGTGCTGGACATCTCCAAGATCGAGTCGGGCATGGTCGAGCTCGCCTCCGAGCCGTTCGATCTGCGCGAGATGGTCGCCGACGCGCTGCGCGTGGTGGAGCCGATGGCCCGGGAGAAGGGGCTCGACGTGTGTTGCGACGTGGCCCCGGACATTCCCGCCCGGGTCGATGGCGACGAGGCGCGGATCCGTCAGGTTCTGATCAATATCGCCGGAAACGCCGTGAAGTTCACCGATACCGGCCGTGTCATGGTCTCGGTCGAACGCGCGGATGCGGATCGCATCGGCTTCGCCATCGAGGATACCGGGCCGGGCATTCCGGAAAACCGGCTGGGCGACATCTTCAGCCGGTTCGCCCAGGTCGACGATTCCGTGACGCGCCGGCATGGCGGGACCGGGCTCGGCCTGGCGATCTGCCGGGAAATCGTCCAGCTCGCGGGCGGCGATATCAGCGTCGACAGCACCCTGGGAGAAGGCGCGCGCTTCCTGGTCGAACTGCCTCTGCCCGAAGCGATCGGGGCCGACACGGACGATAGGTCCGATGTGGAGGACGCGCCGTCGCGAGCGGCGGCGGGCCGGATCCTCGTCGTCGACGATGTCGAGACCAACCGCGTGGTCGCGGCCGCGCTGGTGCGCAGCCTGGGACACGAGGTCGACACGGCCGCCGACGGGATGGAGGCGCTCGAGGCGTTGTCCAATTGCCGCTATGACGCGGTGCTGATGGACATCCAGATGCCCGTCATGTCCGGCGAGGACGCGATCGAGCGGATCCGCGGTTCCGGCGAGAGCTGGGCCGGCCTACCGGTTTTCGCCGTGACCGCCGATGCGACGGCCGGTGCGCGGGAACGCTATATGGAGATCGGCGCGTCCGGCTATCTGTCCAAACCGCTCGACCTGGCCACGGTCCGCGAAGCGCTCGATACGGCGCTGGGTCCGGCCGGGCGCGAGACGCCGGACCGGTCCGCCGCGGCGACCGGCTAGCGTGCCTCGGCGAGGCCCTCGCGGGCCAGCTCGTCGGCGCGTTCGTTTTCCGCATGGCCGGCATGGCCCTTGATCCACTGCCAGTCGATATCGTGCTGGTCCGTCAGGGCATCCAGGCGCTGCCAGAGATCGACATTCTTCACCGGCTTCCTGGCGGCGGTCTTCCAGTCCTTCTTCTTCCAGCCATGGATCCATTTGGTGATGCCGTCGCGCAGATAGACGCTGTCGGTGACCAGGGTAACGGTGCGGCCGGGCTTCCTGAGCGCCTCGAGCGCCTTGATGGCCGCCAGCATCTCCATGCGGTTATTCGTGGTCTCCGGCTCGCCGCCCTTGAGTTCCTTGCGATGGCCGTTCCATTCCAGGATGGCGCCCCAGCCGCCCGGTCCGGGATTGCCGGAACAGGCGCCGTCTGTGTGGATGATGATGCGGGTCATTCGGGATATGTCTTCGCCATGTCGGCCAGGCCGGCGCGGATGAGCTCTTCGAGCACGTCCAGGTCCACATCGGCCAGCTTGTTGATGTAGAGGCAGGACTTGCCCAGCTTGTGCTTGCCCAGGCGCTCCAGGATGGAGCCGAAACCGGTATAGCCGGGCAGGATGTAGACGACCATGCTAGTCTTGCGCGGGGAAAAGCCCGTGCGCAGGAAGTCGCCTTCGCGGCCGCTGTCATAGCGGTAGCGATACTGGCCGAAGCCGATGATGGAGGGGCCCCACATCTTCGGCGTTTCGCCTGTGATGCGGGTCATCATCTCCAGCAGGACCCGTGCATCGGCGCGGCGCACCGGATGGTCGACGGACGCGATGAAATCGTCCGGCGAAACCTGCGTCGGCTGGGTCTTGTTCGTGCTCATGCGGGCCTCAAAGAATGCGTCCGACGACCGGATCGAGATAGACGACGGCCGTCACGGCCAGGCTGGACATCACGAAGGCTGTCAGAAAGGCGGGCCACCCGGCCCGGCTGCGCATCGCCGTGAGCGTCAGCAGGACCAGAAGTATCCCGACCACGGCCAGATGGACAGGGTAGGGCCCCAGGCCCAGCATCTCGCCGATCCGCGCCTCGTCATTGGGATTGACCAGGATCGAGATGGCAAAGGCGAGAATGCGCGTGAAGGCCGCGGTGAAGACCAGGGCGAAACCGACAAGCGGAAAGCGCCGAGCGAGCGCCAGCCCGATCAGGGCCTGGACCAGGGTCACGGCCGGCCCGGCGCCGGTCATCGTCATCTGCGCCCAGAAACCGGGATCCGCTTCCGGGTCCGCGGGTCCGGCCTTGTTGAGCTGGAGATACATCTCGAAACCCCACAGCCGCCCGCCGGCCCAGTGTCCCGCCTCGTGGACCAGGAAGACCAGAATGCCCGTGATCGCGACCAGACCGGCAAGCCGGACCAGTTGAGACCCGGTCATGCGCGCGCCGGCCGCCACGGCCTAGGCCACGGCGCGTGGCAGTTTGAACACCACGTCTTCCTCGGTCACGCGGACATCCTCGACGCTTACCTCGAAGCGTTCGCGGAAGGCATCGATGAGGCCCTGGACCAGGTCTTCCGGTGCCGAGGCGCCGGCCGTGATGCCCACGGTGGACACATCGCCCAGCGCGTCCCAGTCCACGTCTGCCGCACAGGAGACGAGTTCGGCGCGCGGCGCGCCGGCGCGCTTGGCGACCTCGACCAGGCGCACCGAGTTGGAGGAGTTGGGCGCGCCGATCACGAACACCATGTCGCTGCGCGAGGCGACGGCCTTCACCGCGTCCTGGCGGTTCGTGGTGGCGTAGCAGATGTCTTCCTTGTGCGGCGCCTTCATCTGCGGGAAGCGCGCCTGCAAAGCCTCGACGATGGCCGAGGTGTCGTCGACGGAGAGCGTGGTCTGGGTGACGAAGGCCAGTCGTGCCGGATCGCGCGGTTCGAAACGGCGTGCGTCGTCGACGGTTTCCACCAGGGTGATGGCGCCGTCGGGCAATTGTCCCATCGTGCCGACGACTTCGGGGTGGCCGGCATGGCCGATCAGCACGATCTCGTCGCCGTTTGCGAAATGGCGCTGGGCCTCGACATGCACCTTGGAGACCAGCGGGCAGGTAGCATCGACGAAGATCATCTCGCGCCGCTGCGCCTCTTCGGGCACGCGCTTGGGCACGCCGTGGGCGGAAAAGACAACGGGCCGGTCGTCCGGGCACTGGTCCAGCTCTTCCACGAAGATCGCGCCCATCGCCTCCAGCCGCTCCACGACATGCCGGTTGTGGACGATCTCGTGACGCACATAGACCGGCGCGCCGAAGCGCTGCAGGGCGCGCTCGACGATCTGGATCGCCCGGTCCACGCCCGCGCAGAAGCCGCGCGGGGCCGTCAGCAGGAGGGTGAGGGGTTGGCGGGGCGCGCTCATCGGCTCGCAATCTCCTTCAGCGATGCCGTTGCGGAAGCCGCATACGCATCGTATGACCGTCCTAACAAAGTGCCCGGCCGCTATCCAGTGGCGGGGTCCGATTCCAGGACAGGTAGTGCACAATGTATCTCAGTCACGTGCGTTCTTTCGCCGCTCTCGCCGCCGCTGCCGGAATGCTGGCGAGCTGCCAGTCCGTGTCGAACGTGCTGGACTCGCCGGAGCCGAATATCGGCCCGTGCCCGTCGGCCCTGTCGCTGTACGACGCGCACCGCCTGGTCGAGATCAATGGCGAGGAAATCAGCTACGAGAATGTCGGTTTCACCGGCGAGATCGTCGGCGTGCGGTCCTTCTGCAGCTATTACGGCGAACGCCCGATCCTGGCCAGTCTGGAGATCGACATGGGATTCGGCCGCGGCCCGGCTGCGCGCGGCGATGCCCACACCTATGAGTATTTCGTCGCCGTCACCCGGCGCGACATGGATGTGATCCACAAGGAAAGCTTCCCGGTCCGCGTCGAGTTCGATGCGGGCGAGGACCGTGTCTACCTGACCGAGGAGATCGAGGCGATCTCGATCCCGCGCGCCGAGGAAGGTACGTCCGGGGTGAATTTCGAGATCATCGTCGGTTTCGAACTCACGCCGGAACAGATCGAATTCAACCGCTCCGGTCAGCGCTTCCGCGTGGCGGCCGGCCAGGACTAGAACCATGCCCTCGATTGCCGAACAGCTCAGCGGTGTGCTGGGCGACGCGTTTGCTTCCCTCGAGCTTCCGCGGGAGCTGGGACGTGTCACCCCGTCCAAGCAGAACCCGGAAGTCTTTCCCTTCCAGTGCAACGGTGCCATGCCGGCGGCCAAGCAGGCGGGCAAGCCGCCGCGCGAGATCGCCCAGGCCGTGCTGGAGCGGATCCAGGGCGATGCCCTGATCGACAAGGCCGAGATCGCCGGGCCGGGCTTCATCAACCTCCTGCCGGCGACCGCCGCCATCAATGCGCGCGCCGCGGAGATCGCCTCGGACGAGCGGGCCGGCGCGGCTGCGACCGGCAATCCGCGCAAGATCATGATCGATTTCGGCGGCCCCAATGTCGCCAAGCCGATGCATGTGGGACACCTGCGTTCTTCGGTTCTGGGCGACAGCCTGCAACGCCTCTTCCGCTTCCGCGGCGACGAGGTGATTTCGGATATCCATCTGGGCGACTGGGGCCTGCAGATGGGCCATCTGATCACCGAGCTGGAAAGCGAACAGCCCGACCTTCCCTATTTCGACCCGGATTTCGACGGCGAATACCCGTCCGAGCCGCCGGTCGATATCGAGGATCTCGCGCGGCTCTACCCCCAGGCCTCGAAGAAGGCCAAGGACGATCCGGAACGCCTGGCGGTATCCCGCAAGGCGACGGCCGAACTGCAGGCCGGCCGGAAGGGCTATCGCACCCTGCTGCGTCATTTCATCGACGTGTCCGTGGCGGCCCTGAAGAAGGATTTCGATGCGCTGGGCGTGCATTTCGACCTGTGGAAGGGCGAAAGCGACGTCCACGACCTGATCGACGGCCTGGTCGCCGACTTCAAGGCGCGCGGCGTGGCCGAGGAGAGCGACGGCGCCTGGGTGGTCCGTGTCGCCCGCGAGGACGACAAGAAGGATCTGGCGCCGCTCATCCTGGTGACCTCGGAAGGCTCTTCCCTCTACGGCACGACCGATCTGGCGACCATTCTGGACCGCAAACAGAGCGTCGGCCCGGACCTCACGCTCTACGTCGTGGATCTGGCCCAGTCGGACCATTTCGAACAGGTCTTCCGCGCCGCCGACAAGGCCGGCCTGGCGCCGGAGGGTTCTCTGGAGCACGTCAAGTTCGGCACGGTGAACGGCAAGGACGGCAAGCGCCTGCGCACCCGCGACGGCGGCACGTTCCGCCTGGCCGACCTGATCGCCAGCGCCATCGAGCGCGCCGACGAACGCCTCAAGGAGGCAGGCCTCGCTGCGGATGTCGGCGCGGAAGAACACGATCGCGTGGCGCGCATGGTGGGCCTGGCGGCGATCAAGTTCGCCGACCTGCAGAATTACCGCACGACGAACTATGTCTTCGACCTCGACCGTTTCACCAGTTTCGAGGGCAAGACCGGTCCCTATCTTCTTTATGCCGCCGTGCGGGTGAAGTCGCTGATGCGCCGTGCTGCCGAGGCAGGCGTGGAGCCGGGGCCGATCTCTGTTCACGAGCCGGAAGAGCGCGATCTCGTCCTGGCGCTGGATGCGTTCGGTCCGGCCCTGGAACAGGCCTGCGAGAACCGCGCGCCCAACGCGATCTGCGACCACGCCTTCACGCTCGCCCAGGCCTTCTCGAAATTCTATTCGGCCTGCCCGGTACTCTCCGCGGAAGGCGAGGGGGTGAAGGTCTCGCGCCTGGCCCTGGCCGAGGCGGCGCTGAAACAGCTGGAACTGTGTCTCGGCCTGCTCGGACTGGAAGCGCCGGAACGGATGTAGCCGCGGTCTCCCCCGAACGGGGGAGGTCGTGCGCCCGGCGATAGGGTAAGGTGGTGAAAGCCGGGAGTTTTCACATGATCCTGACCGCCCTTGCCGCACTTGTCGTCACGTCCGGGCCCGCGACCTTCTCCGACGATCCCGCGGATCACTCCGCCTGGATGCAGCATGCCTGCCGTATCCAGCAGGTCGACCGTAGCGGCGGTGTGCCGGAGGATCACGACGCATTCTGTTCGTGTCTCGATGGCTATCTGCAGGACAATGCGACACCGCAGGTCTACCGTCTCTTCGCCCTCGGCTCCCAGGGAGCCATCCAGGACCGTTCCATGCTGCCGGACTGGGAAGAGGCCCGCGATACATCTGCAGCAGAAGCGGCTTCGCTTCCCGCGGAGGAACAGGCCGGCTTCGCGGGATTGCTTCAGGGCGGGCTGGGCGCCTGCTTCGGTATGGGAAATACCGCGCAATAACGGCCGCCGATCATTGACTCTCGGCTGCGGAATCATAGAGTCCGCTGCAATCGCGAAGCGGACGCATGTCCCGCTGCGCGGGACCAAACTCCCCGCGGGAGAGACCGGCGAACAAAAGCCGGCGCCGAAGGCGCAACCGCCCCGGAAACGCTCAGGCCGAAGGACCGCGGGAGAGACAAACGCTGGAAAGTGGATGGGGTAACCCGTCCCACCGACGGAG
>Ga0207849_100355_pt1 | contig 17322 bp, 15 predicted proteins | sample TtaePargueraPR_12_FD_187277 | JGI IMG/M metagenome (GOLD analysis project Ga0207849, IMG submission 187277) | Aerobic enrichment media microbial communities from Bioluminiscent Bay, La Parguera, Puerto Rico - Tt and P2 (4) (SPAdes) | ecosystem: Environmental > Aquatic > Marine > Unclassified ...
GATCGGTGGTCCGGCTGCGCGTCTGGCACAGGATTGCATCAAGAAGGTCGAAGTTCACGAATATCCGGAACTTGGCATGGAAGCCGTCTGGAAGATCGAAGTCGAAGACTTCCCGGCCTTCATCGTTATTGATGACAAGGGCAATGATTTCTTTGCCGAATTCGGCATCTGATTTCGATCCGGTCATCGGGAAAATCAAAAACGGCGCAGGGGCAACCTTGCGCCGTTTTTTCATGGATTTTGCCGCGCATAGCTGACCTCCGGTCAAAGGGGTTGCCGTATCGTGCGCGGCATGGTCTGATTCGGGCAAAATCAACCCTTTATCGGATAACCTGTTATGTCTGAAACTTCCGCGCTTCGTGCCACCAGTGCGACGGAAAGCCGACTTGTCGGTGTGACATCTGCCTTGGCGACGGTCTGTATCTGGGCCGGTTGGCTTATTGCGACCCGTTATGCCATGACATCAAGCTTTACAGCTGTGGATATTGGTCTTTTGCGCTTTGTGGTGCCGTTTGTTCTGCTTGCCCCGATCTGGCTGAAAAAAGGCATCTGGCCCAAGGGGCTTTCGATTGCCAACGGTCTTTTGATGCTGGTCGGGTCGGGGGCGTTTTACACGCTGATGGTTGCCAGTGCGCTGCAATTCGTTCCGGCAAGCCATGTGGGCATTTTGTTGCCCGGTGTGATGGCGGTCTGGGCGGTTCTGATTGCTGTTGTGATGTTTGGCGAACGTCCGGGCAAGCTACGTTTGACCGGGTATGGTGCGGTGATTGTCGGGGTCTTGTCGCTTGTGGCGCTTAAACCGGCCGGCGAGGTCAGCAGTGACATGTTGCTGGGCTATGGCCTTGTTTCTGCCGGGGCGTTCATGTGGGCGTGCTACACCCATGCCATGCGCCAAAGTGGTCTTGGCGCGCTTGAGGCCGCGGCCTTTGTCGGTTTCTGGTCCTTTGTGATCATGGCCATCATTGCGGTCTTTACCGGTACCACGCTTGCCGATGCGCCGGTTGGCGATGTCATGATGCTGTTGACCGCACAGGGGCTTTTGGCCGGTTGTGTTGCGGTGATTACCTATGGCCTTGCCGTGCGTCATATCGGATCAACCGGTGCGTCGGCATTCGGGGCGATGACGCCGGCCCTGACAGCACTTGGCGGTGTGATCCTGCTGGGTGAGCAGGGCAACCTTGCGCTGGCACTTGCCGTGGTGCTGGTGATCCTTGGTGTGATGATCGCATCGGGTGTCTTTCGCAAGGTCAGGGTTTAGGTCCGCTGATTGCCGACAGCGTGTTTCGCGCACCAGATGGCGTGGCAAAGCACCTGTGGCCCGGTCTAAATGATTGATTGTATTGCACACGCGAAATGTTCTTTTCGCGTGTGCAATAGTACGCTAATATTCCCTTGTGACCGGGCAATGGCGCCCGGACATTTCGATGATTGGCAGGCAACGAGGCTTGCATGACCTGTTTGGTTTCCGTGTGGGGACCGAACTGTTTCAGCCTCGGAGTTTCAAGATGCTTGCCGGTTTCATCCGTTCTGTTTCCCCCGAAAACGATCCGCAATTCCGTCGCGCGCCTGATGGTTCTGCACTGGTTGATATTTTGCGTTTGCTGCGCAAGGTCAGCACGGTCGCAGACGAGGCCAGTGCACGCGATGAGGCGATTGGCGATATCCTGACCGCAGTTTGTGATTATTGTGCATGGCCGATCGGGCATGCCTATTTGCGATCGGGTGATGAATTGTCATCTGCGGGCATCTGGTCAATCAGTTCATCAATTTCCGGCGCAAGGATTGCCGATTTCCGGACCCAGTCCGAACAGACTGTTTTTGCGCTGGGGCAGGGATTGATCGGCAGCGTCGCGGCCAATGGCACGGCGGTCTGTATTGCGGATGTCACGCAAAAGGACGGTTTCCTGCGTGCGCCGTCTGCGGCGCGAAACGGGCTTCGGGGATGCTTTGCCCTGCCGGTCAAGCTGGCGGGCCGTACAGAAGGCGTGATCGAATTTTTCAGCCCCGACATTGCCCGGCTTGATGATGAATTGCTGGAACTTCTGGGATTTGTCGGCGGGCAGGTTGCGCGCATTCTGGAACGTGAACAAGTTTTGAAATCGCGCGAACAGCTGGCATCGGATTTTGAAAATCAGGTTCAGGGCACGGTCGGGATGCTTGGTGCGGCGGTCAGTCAGGTGCGCAGCGCGCTTGACGTTCTGGGCGACAGCCATGATCAGACGCGCAACTGCAATCAGGGGATCGCGCAGGCGGCACAAAGTGCGCTTCAGCGGATCGAAAATGTTGCCCAGCAGATGGAAACCCTGAAAAGCCAACTGGTACATGTTGGCGGCGAGGCGGCCGAAACCGTGCGCACCACCCACGAAATCGGGTGTCAGGCCCGTGACATGCGCGAAACATTTGCCACCCTTCAGGCCCGCGCCGCCGATGCGGAAAAGATGCTGTCATCGATTTCTGCGATTGCTGCACAGACCAAGATGCTGGGTCTTAATGCATCGATCGAAGCTGCGCGTGTCGGGGAAGCAGGCAAGGGGTTTGCGATTGTCGCCAAGGAGGTCAAGGCCCTTGCCGGGCAGTCTGCCAGTGCAACAGACGAGATTTCGCGATGGATGGAGCTGATGCTTGAAACCATTGCCAAGGCCGGCAATGACATCGATCAGATTGCCCTGGCGATGGATACCTTGCAGGCGCGATCCGAAACCACCGCCGCACAAACAGAAGAACAGGCCGAAATCTGTATTTCCGTCGCATCGGGGGCAACCCGTGCGGTTTCCGAAGCACGGTCGGTCGGGGACAGTGTCGAAGAAATCACCAATGCCATCGCCCATGCCGATGCGGTTGCCGGTGAACTAAGCGATGCGGCTGCAAATCTTGAAACACAGGGAAGTGAGCTTCGCACCCGGGTCGAAGGCTTTATCGGCAAGATCCTTACGATGTGACCTGATATCTGCGCGCGCAGATGTGACCCATCAGGCCTTCTCGTTTTCGGGGCCGGTCAGATGGGCGGTGCGCCGTGCAACCAACCGGGCAAGCGGCGCACCAAAGGCAAGGACCATGAAAAACCGGGTGGCCTGCAACACCAGAATGAATGACAGATCGACATTGGTGCTGGCAGCAATGATCGCGACCGAGTCAAGTCCGCCCGGGCTTGTCGCCAGATAGGCGGTCAGCGGATCAACATCCATGAAGATCACCAAAAGACCGGAAATCCCCGCACAAAAGCCGATCAGCATGATGATCGACAACAAGACCTTGGGAAAGGCATGGGCGGCGTGGCGCAAGACCGGCGGGGGGAATTTAAGTCCGATCACCCAGCCGATCATCGCATAGGTCAGGCCCAGAAACCATTCGGGCAACACGACATCGATATAGCCGCTGACATGCAGGATCATGGTGACAATGATCGGTATCAGAAGGGTGCCCGACGGCAGGCGCGATTTTTCCCCGACAAGGCAACAGATAGCTGCCAGCCCAAGCGTGATCGCAAAGCCCGGCACATCAAGCGGCGGGAACCATTGATGTGCCAATGCCGCGGCGGCGGCGACTTCGGGATCAACCCAGAAATTGGCAACACTGGATGCCACGGCAACCACGATCACCACCCGGACATATTGCATGAAGGCAACAAGACGGGCATCCGCGCCAAAGGCCTCTGCCATGATGACCATCGCCGATGCCGCCCCGGGGGATGAACCCCAGATACCTGCGGTTCCCGGCAGAACCTGTTTGACGCACAGGATCCAGCCCAGAAAGCTGCTGGCCAGAAGCGTTATGGTTGTGACCCCGATGATCAGCGGCCAGTCCTGGACAAAGGATGTCAGGATGCCGATGGTCATTGATCCGCCAATCATCACGCCGAGCACGGATTGCGCCCCGAGATAAAGGGATTTCGGCGGTGTGATGGTGGCACCATTGGTCCCCATGACAATACCGATAATCATCGGCCCGACCAAAAGTGCAGCAGGCACATGCCAGCGATGAAGCAGCACCGAAAACACCAGCGATACCGATACCATCACCATCCACTGGACCGGCTTGGGCAATCGGCCAAGGCGTTCTTTTGATGGTATTTCGGGTGTGTGTTGCGGTTCTGATGACACGATGATTGCCTTTGCAAACAAAAGGATCGGCATATCGCGGGTGGCGCGATCTGACAGATATCGGCACAAGGGGCTTGCCGACCGGGTGGGGCAGGCAATTATAACCTTATAATCATTCGGGAATCGAGCTTTTGCAAAAGATGTAATCTCTGCAACTGTAATTAGCTGCACGTAGCGTTACGCATCGCAGCCGTGTGGTTCTGTGATCTGGTCTGCAATTGACTGTCTGGAGATTGTCTGATGACGACGTATGAGATCCCGTTTCTGTTTGACGGGGATGAGAAGGCCGGTTTGACCATCGCGCTTGCACATGGTGCCGGGGCGCCGATGGACAGTCCGTTCATGAATGAAATGGCGGGGGCATTGGCTGCTGGCGGTTTGCGGGTGGCACGGTTTGAGTTTCCCTATATGGCCAAGCGCCGGTTGGATGGCAAAAGGCGCGGACCCGATCGCGCCGCAGTTCTTTTGCCGTTTTTAGGGGAGGTTGTTCGTCAGCTTGGCGGGCCGGAAAACCTAATACTTGGTGGCAAATCAATGGGTGGCCGCATGGCCAGCATGGTGGCTGATGATCTTGGCGTGGCGGGGCTTGTATGTCTTGGATATCCGTTCCATCCGCCGGGCAAACCCGAAAACCTTCGGACCGAGCATTTGGCCAGCCTTGGAACGCCTGCATTGATTTGTCACGGAACGCGCGATCCGTTTGGCAAACCTGACGAGATCGCCGGATATGATTTATCAAAGACGATCGTGCTACATTGGGTTGAGGACGGCGAACATGATTTCAAGCCGCGCAAAAGTTCCCGACGGACGCAAAGCCAGAACATTATCGAGGCGGCCGGTGCGATATCGGATTTTGCCCGAAAACTGACCTGATGATACCGGCCCGCCATTGACTGGCGGGCCGGTTGGGTTTGGGTTGATTTGGGGCGTTCAAGTCGTGCGGTTCGGCGCAAGGGGGATCAGGCCAGAATAGCCTGGGTATCATCAAGGAAGTGATGGGCATATTCCGGTGCGACTTGCCCGGTCTGGCTTGCGATATCAAGGCGCACGCCATTGGGATCAAGCAAGGCAAAATGACGTTGCCCCCACGGTTCGTCACGCACATCCATGGCGAATTCGAAACCGGCATCGCGCAGTTCGCTGGCGGCAGTTCCCGCATCTTCGACTTCAAGACACATCACACTGCCTTCGCCAAGGGTGGCGGCATGGAATATGGCCGGCTGGGTTTCATGGCCCGGTTTCATCAGGCCAAGCTGAACGGACGGAAAATCCGACCAGACAAGCTGGCAATACCAGTCGCCATCAAACACCGGGGTAAAGCCAAGCTTTTTGTAAAAGGCACGGCTTTGGGTGAATTTGTCGGTGATGATGATGGGGTATGAGTTGGTAACTTTCATTGTCATGCTCCTGACATTGGCGTTTGATCCTGTCCCGATTTCTCAATGGTTGCACATCCCTCCTGACAGGAGCCTGTCAGGAGCGGTATGATAATTTTCAGGGCAGGATGACGAAGGAGCGATCATGAGAAGGGCCGACCGATTATTTCGCCTTGTTCAAATCTTGCGCCGCCGGAAATTGTGCCGGGCCTGTGATTTGGCCGAGGAACTCGAAGTTTCCGAACGTACGATTTACCGCGATATTCGCGACCTTGCCGCGTCCGGTGTCCCGGTCGAGGGCGAGGCGGGGGTTGGCTATATCCTGCGCGATGGCTATGACCTGCCGCCCCTGATGTTTGATGCCGACGAGATCGAGGCGCTGGTGGTGGCAGCCCGCATGGTGCAAAGCTGGACCGATCCGCAGATGGCGCGCGCGGCGGGGGATGCTCTGACCAAGATCGAAGCTGTCCTGCCGGAAAAAATGCGCGGTCTGATTGGCGGGGTGCCGATTGCCGTTGCCGAAATTGCACAGGAACCGATTTCGATTTCGATGCCTGATCTGAGGCGGGCCATTCGGGAACGCAATCTGATTGATATTGATTATACCGATGCCAAGGGCGACGAGACCAAACGTCGTGTCTGGCCGTTGGGGATGCTGTTTTTTGGCAGTACCTGGCTGTTGGCGTGCTGGTGCGAATTGCGCGAAGCATTCCGCGTGTTTCGGGCCGACCGTATCCGGGGGATGGAAATTTCAACCGCCAAATACCGCCCGGTTCCGGGGCGTTCTTTGCGCGATTACCTGATTTCTGAAGGTGTTGAAGGCGAAATCCTTAATGGCATCGGTCGATAACGAATTTGTTCTGACATTTTCAGAGATCCTTGCGCCACTGGGCAGGATCCGGATCAAACGGATGTTTGGCGGGTTTGGCCTTTATTGCGACGGGGTGTTTTTTGCCATCGTTGCCGATGATGTTGCCTATCTCAAGGGGGATGAACAAACCCGCAAGGCATATGATGACATGGGCATGGCGCCGTTTGTTGTGCCATCAGGACGCGCGCAGACACTGTCCTATTTCGAAGTGCCCGGCGAATGGATCGAGGATGGCGATCAACTGATGGCGTTTGCCCATATGGCACTTGGCGCGGCCCATCGTGCCCGGGCGATCAAGGATGCCAGGGACAAAAGACCGCTCAAGACTGCAAAGAGAAATCCATCAAACAAGTCAACGGTCAAGCTGCCCGGAAAAGGCGGCTAACGGGCCCGTCGGTGCGCAGTTTGTGTGGTACAGCCAAAACCGCTTAAAGTGGTGGTTTTATAAATAAATACGCGCTTTTGGCGAGTTTGGCGATCAAGGTATGTTATCTAATATAAATTCTGTGTAGTATTTTGCTACGACAATGAAAGTATTAGGTTCCTGATCCGTGGCAGTCGGCGAGTTTGGGCAACGTGTTGCCGATATCTTCAGAATACATACAGAGAAACCGGAACTGATCCGTGCACAGGTAAGGGCCCTGTCGCGGCAGATACCGGTGCTTTACATGTTGCTGCTGGCCAATGCGGTTGCGCTGGCCTACACCCATTACGGGGTCGCCCCCGACTGGTTGACGATTTATGCCATCGGCATTCTTGCGGTGGTGTGCATTATGCGCGCCATTTCATGGAGCCGGGCGGGGCTTGATGTCAGTGACATTGCGGTCTGTATCGGGCATCTGCGCAAAATACGGGTTCTGGCGGCAGCGGTTGCTGTGCTTTTCACGGCATGGGCGATCACGATGTTTGGCTATGGCGACCCGTATCAGAAGGGGCATGTTGCCTATTTCATTTCGATCACCGTTGTTGGCTGCATCTTTTGTCTGGTCAATTTCCCGCCCGCCGCAATGCTGGTGGTGGTGATCGTTCTTGGCACCTTTGTCATGTTTTTCGGGCTGAGCGGCAATGAAGTCTATGTCGCGATTGCGGTGAATATGGCGCTGGTGTCGGTGATGATCATTCAGATCATCCGAAGTTTTTATTCCAACTTTGTCGGTTTGATCGATACCCAGCTTGATCTTGAAGATCAGCACCAGACAACGATCGAGCTGTCGCGCCAGAATGAGGCGCTTGCGCTGATTGACGCATTGACCGGGCTGTCCAATCGCCGGGCCTTCTTTGCCATGCTCGAACAAACGGTCGCGCAGGCCGGTCCCAATGACCAGTTCGCCGTTGCGATGATTGATCTGGACGGTTTCAAGCCGGTCAATGACGTGCATGGTCATCCGATCGGTGATGAGTTGCTGATCCAGGCCGGGATGCGGTTGCGCCGTATTCTTGGGGATGAAACATTGCTGGCGCGCCTTGGCGGTGATGAATTTGGCGTCATTCTGACCAAAGGCCGCGATGCCATCGAACTGATCGAACTCGGATGTGAACTGTGCAAGGCGCTGAACCGTCCATTTGTTCTGAGCAACATCACGGTTCAGGTATCCGCATCCCTTGGTTTTGCGACATATCCAAGTGTGGCGCGCAATTCGAACGGATTGTTCGAACGTGCGGATTTCGCGCTTTATCACGCCAAGAAAAATTGCCCGGGCGAACCGGTGCTGTTTGCAGCCCATCATGAAACATTGATCCGTCATGATTCCCAGATCGAGCAGGCCCTGCGCAAGGCTGATCTTTCGCGGGAATTGTCGCTTCATTATCAGCCGGTCTTCAACATCAAGACCGGCCGGGTCAATTCGATCGAGGCCCTGGCACGCTGGGACAGCGAAACAATGGGCCGGGTTTCGCCCGCAACGTTTTTCCCGGTCGCCGAAAAGACCGGCCAGGTCAGTTTCCTGACCCGTGTGTTGTTTGAAAAGCTGCTTGAAGATATGGCGGGTTGGCCGGGGAGTGTGCAGGTATCGTTCAATCTGTCAGCCCGCGATATTGTTTTGTCCGATACGGTTGAATGGCTGATCGAACAGATTACGCACAAGAATATCGATCCCGCGCGGCTGACATTCGAGGTTACCGAAACTGCATTCCTGCGCGATTTCGCCGCGGCACGCACCAGCATCCGCTATTTGCGTCAGCATGGGGCACGTGTCGCCCTGGATGATTTCGGGATCGGCTATTCCAGTCTGCGCTATGTGCATGAGTTGGAATTTGACGCGTTGAAGGTCGATCGCAGCTTCATCACACCGCTTGCCAATAACGAACGCAGTCGCCGTATTGTTAAAACCGTTGTCGATATGTGTGCCAATCTTGATATCGATTGCGTGCTTGAAGGCATTGAAACCGAAAGTCAGCGCGATGCGGTCATGGCGCTTGGCGGGCGGTTGATGCAGGGCTATTTCTTTGCCCGCCCGGACCGGGAACCACGGTTGGTCGCACTTTCGGATGCGCTTCGGGCCTGAATATCTTGCCTGTGTCAGAAAAACAACAAACGGTGCAATCGGTGCGACTCGGTTAATCTTCCCGCAACCAGATGACGTTAATCTGTTCTGAACGGGATCATTGCCATCAGGCCAAAATGACGATGGTTCCCGGTTTTTGGCGAGAACGGGGCATCTGGCAATGTCGTCTCAGACACAGATTTCGCAGACATCTGACATCGCAATCGCGGGGGAGATTGACCTTGCCCCGGAGATCCGCACGCGTCTGCGTCAACTGATTGACAGTCTGCCAAGCCAACCGGCGCGGCTGCGCGTTTTGGGGCATGTTCTGCTTGATCTTGGTTTGGGTGATCTTGCGCTTAATGCGTTCGGGCGGGCGTTGCTGATTGATGATCTTGATGCCGCGACTCATCTGGGACTGACCCGGGTTTATATCCAGACCGGCCGTCGTGACACGGGGCTTGAGCATTTGGAAATCGCCATCAGTTTGCGTCCCGATGCCCGTGAATTGCGGGTATTGGCCGCCGACCTTCTGGGATGCCGGGACAAAATGCGGGCATTGGATCAGTTGGGTAATGTTCTTGCGGCTAAGCCCGATCATGCCGGCGCGCGCAAGGGGCTTGCTAATCTGGTGCGCACGGTTATTGCCGGACGCATCGAAGCCAAAAAACGCGATATCGTCATGCGGGACCGGGCCGAACCGATGGTCGATCACAGCCAGTTTGTCTGGAGTGACGCCGAACCGTTTGGTGATCTGGTCCATTCATCGCTTGGACGGGCGCGTTACCATTCCTGATGCTCGAATGTCTCCTGCATCAAATGGTGCAGGGGATTGGCGTTGATTGCAACGAAACGATGGTAAAGTCATCGGCAAGCTGAGCCGGGGCGCGGTCCATGAACTGATCGGCAATCTGGGCGGCCAGATCAATTTCCGACTTACTTTCAATGATGGTTTCACGCAGCATCGACAGCAGCTTTTCCTCGCTCAGGAACTGGCCGTCATCAAGTGTGGTTTCAATCAGCGCATCACTGTAAAGCAGCAGGAAATTGGCACCGGTAAACGGCACCTCGCGGGTTTCGTAACGTGCATTGCGCACCACGCCAAGCGGGACACCCGATCCGTCAAGATACCGTGCCTGACCGGTCAGGCTGTTGCCAAGAACCGGGGATGTGCAGGCTGCACTGGCATAGGTGAACTTGCTTTCGACCCGGTCGATGATCCCATAGAGCATGGTGGCATATTGCCCGATCGGCAAAAGCCCCTTGAGATGGCGGTTCAGGTTTTCAAGATATTCGCCCGGCTCCCGATCATGGAGCTGATCAGACCAGATCAGGGAATGCAGCCGGAATGTGTTCAGTGCGGCACCAAGACCATGTCCGGCAAAATCGACGATATAGACGCCAAGCCGATGTTCGTCGATCGGCATCAATCCCCACATATCGCCGCCAAGTTCCGATGACATCTGGAAAGTCGCACTGATCCGAAGCCCGTAATCAATACCGGTGCCGCGGTAGTTTTCCGGGGTGGGGTTGAGGTTTTCCTGCATGTCGCGCGCCATGGTCAGTTCAGAACGCGTGCGTTCCTGATAGGCTTGCAACTGTTTGACCAGAAGCCGGTTTTCAAGATGAATGCGTGTGCGCGCGATCAGTTCCGCCTTGTTAAGCGGCTTAAGGATAAGGTCGGTCGCGCCATCATCAAATATCCGTGTCCGGCCTTCGTTTTCTTCAAGGGCGGTCTGGGCGATGATCGGGGTTTCGGCGTAATCCGGATTGGCGCGGATGGCCTTGCACACTCCGTAACCATCAAGTTTCGGCATGATGATATCAAGGATGATCAGGTCGGGATTATGGATTTTGACCTGATCAAGCGCATCTTCGCCGTCCTTGGCAAAGACCAGATTGGTAAACCCGTCCGATCGCAGATAGGACGCGATGATTTCGCGCGACAACATCGTGTCATCGGCAATCAGAATGGTTGCATTTTGCGGGTTGCGGATATCGGTATCGGGGGCCTGGTCTTTATTACCGTCCAGTTCGGATACAAAGATATCCGATGTCGTCAGAAGGTCGGCCTTGTCCTGATCAAATTGCAGCTCGATGCTGCGCCCGCTGCGCGAAAAACTGACGGAATGGCACAGGCTTTTGATCAGCGGCAATCCGCGGCCAAATGTTGTTTTGCGCCCGGCCACCGCGGTTGAGCAGGAATCGGATGGCGGGGTAAAGCCATTGCCCTGATCATTGACGGTAATCACGATATGGCCGTTCTTTTTGCGGCGCGCGGTCAACAGAATGACGCGTGCGCCATGCTTGCTTGACGCCAGCCGGCGTTTGGTTTCTTCGCCCAGTTCGGTGAAGCTGTCCATCGACAGGTGGCCACTGGTATCGAGTTCGAGATTGCCGTGAATAAGCGAATTGGCGAAGGCTTCCTGAACCGCCATTTCAACGGTTGCCGCGATTTTTTCAGCGATCAGGCCACGATGGCGCAGGGCGGTCACGAATTTGCGCGCAACAGGAAGGTGATAGGCACTGCGCGTTGACATACAGACCGAAAGCGCATGGCTGCGCCCGCCATTTGTCGGGATCAGCGGTGCCAGATCGGCGAAATCGATTTCAGATGAACATTCAACAAACGTGTCGCAGTCCAGACGGGTCAGGCCGCCAAGCCATTCCCGTCCGACACCGGATGGCAGGAAGCATACCGAAAACCGCTTGTTGTGCGAAAAGTCTTCGGGTGTTTGCCCCGTAACGCTTTTAACTGAAACACGATCCGGGGTATCCCAGAGAGCACTGCTGGCAAGGAGGGCATCAATGTCACTTTGGGCAAGCGACTGCGCAATGGCGACCGAATGGGCGGTGCGGCTTTCTTTGCCAGCAGTCATATCTTAGTCTTCCAATTTGAACAAAGTATCGAAGCGGGCGACTTCAAGCATGCGCTTGACCTGTCCCTGTGCGCCGCGAATGACCACGGATGTGTTGGTCTTTTCGCCTTCGTCACGGGCAAGCAGCAGCATGCCAAGGCCTGCGGAATCGATGAATTCCACACCGGCAACGTCGAGGACATAGGTGTCCGAGCCGTGCGGGCGGATCTCTTCGATCAGTTTGCGAAAACTGGAATGGTCACCAAATGTAAAACGACCACTAAGTTCAACTTTTGTGGTCCCGTCGGCGGTTTCTGTCTTGTAGTTCAAAACTGGTACTCCTGGTGGCAGGTAACGGCGTAAAAACTATGCCTTTTTTAACCTTAGTCTGATTGTGTATGCTTTAGGAAGCCACGGCAAGAATGTTAGCAGTTGTGACGAACACAGCTCTATCGGTATGTTGGGCCATAGTGGCTATATCGGGACATGAACACGAAAATGCCAGATCAGGCACGCATTGTAATTGTGGAAGATACATTGTCGCTTGCGCGTGTGTATCAAGACTACCTGCGTGCGGATGGTCATCTGGTTGATCATGTCGTCAATGGCACAGATGCGATTGAACGATTGCGTCAAAACCCGCCCGATGTTCTGGTTCTTGATCTTGTTCTGCCTGACATGGACGGGCGTGACGTGCTGCGCAGTGCTGCCCAGATTTGCCCGGATTGCAAAATAGTCGTCATCACCGCGCACGGATCGGTCAATGTTGCGGTCGAAGCCATGCGCGAAGGGGCATGGGACTTTTTGTTAAAGCCGTTTACTGCCGACAAATTGCGTGAAACCGTGACCAAGGCTCTGGCCGGTGCGCCGTCCATTCCCGATGGACCTGATGTGGACCTTGCCGGGGCGGACACCGACGAGATGTATTTTGACATCATCGGCGGGTCGAACAATATGCGCGACATTTATCGCATCATTGAAAATGCCGCACCAAGCCGCGCGACCGTGTTCATCACCGGTGAATCGGGTACGGGCAAGGAACTTGCCGCCGAAGCCATTCACAGGCGATCAGAACGTTCCAAGGAACCGTTCATACCGCTGAACTGTGGTGCCATTCCCAAGGACCTGATGGAAAGCGAGATTTTCGGTCACGTCAAAGGGGCCTTTACCGGTGCGGTTTCCGACCGCGAAGGTGCGGCACACCGGGCCGAAGGCGGCACACTGTTTCTTGATGAAATCTGCGAAATGGATCTGGATCTTCAGACCAAGCTTCTGCGTTTCATCCAGACCGGCACATTCCAGAAAGTCGGTGGCAGTTCGATTGAAACAGTTGATGTGCGGTTTGTTTGTGCGACCAACCGTGATCCGCTGGAAGAAGTGCGTGCCGGGCGGTTCCGTGAAGATCTTTATTACCGTCTTCATGTGATCCCGCTTCATATGCCGCCCTTGCGTGATCGCGATAACGACATCCTTCAGATCGCCAATTTCTATCTTCAACGCTACACCCGCGAAGAAGGCCGTGACTTCGAACAGTTCAGTCCGGAAGTATCCGCCTTGTTTGCGCGCTATACCTGGCCCGGAAACATCCGGCAGCTGCAAAACATCATCCGAAATATCGTTGTTTTGAATAACGGCACCGAAGTCACCCTTGCCATGGTGCCGCGTCCGGTCAATAGCGGGACCGAGGATGACCGTTTCGGGTCTGCGACAATCGAAGCCCCGCCGCCCCATCCGGTGGTCTCGCGTGATTCCGGGGGAAGTGGTCGCCTGTGGGAAGGCGATCCCGAGGCGCTGGCCTTTCTGGCCGGGGCGCGCCAGATGCGCAAGGTTGTTGAAAACCACCAGTCAGACAAAAGCAGCCAGCTTGTCGGCACCAACGGTGCATCGAATGACCGCATGAGCATGCCGTCGCAAGGTCTCGGCGCGCCGGGACTGGGGTTTGGTGAAATCCGGCCACTTTGGCAGGTGGAAAAACAGGCGATTGAAGAAGCCATCGAACGTTGTGGCGGGTCCATTCCGCGTGCCGCCGATGCGCTTGGCGTCAGCCCATCAACGATTTACCGTAAAAAACAATCCTGGGAAGAAAACGGTCTGTAAGACATTTGCGACCCCGGCAGGTCAGAAGCGGCACAAAGCTTTGCCGTCATGAACGAACCTGCCAGTCGTCAAGTGCGCTGATCAGGCGTTGCCAGTCATCTGACGTACCGGGAAAGCCAAACCGGATCTTGGCGCGGTCGTGATCAAACAGCCGGACTAGAATGGCGCGCCGCGCCAGATGATCCGCCAGTTCGGCACAGTCGCCGCCATCATAATAGCGAAACAGATCGGTCGCCCCGCAAAGGGCAAGCGACGTTTTGGTCGTAACTTCCCGATCCAGTCGCAGACCGTCGGCATGCAGGCGTTGTCTGGTTCCTTGCTGCCAGTCTGTATCGGCAAATGCCCGCGTGGCAATTGTCATTGTCGGGCCGGGAATGGCCCATGGGCCAATGCGTTCGCTTAGCGATGTGACCAGATCGGGGGCCATAACAACACACCCCAACCGGATACCGGCCAGTCCGAAAAACTTGCCAAAGGAACGCAGCACCAATGTATGGGGTAAATCCGCGATCATCGGGCAGACCGACTGATCGGGCTGACAATCCATAAAGGCTTCATCAATGATCAGCCAGCTATCGGCCTGCCGGGCAAGCCGGGATAGTTCGCAGATATCCTTTACCGGGATAAGGACGCCATCGGGATTGTTCGGATTGACAATGATGATGACGGTGCCGGGACCTGCCGATGCAAGCAGATGTTTTGCATGATCAAGACGCGCATCGGCCGCGGTTTCATGGATATGGCAGATGTGACCGGCCCGGTCCCAGCAACGCGCATGTTCGCCATAGGTCGGCCCCATGATATGCACGCCAGATACATCGACATGATCCCTGATCCAGAACGGGATTGTCTGGATCAGCGCCTGGGTCCCCGGTGCGCAGGCAAGGTAAGCCGGATCTGGGATGCCGTAATATGCACAGGCAGCATCCCCAAGGGCGGCCAGTTCGGATGCCAGTGGCAGGCGTTGCCAATGAATGGCGGGGATGTCATCAACCTGATAGGGACAGGGATTGATCCCGGTGGACAGATCAAGCCATTCTTTGGCCGGAATGCCGTATTTGCGTGCAGCAGCATCAATGGCGCCACCATGATTGATGGGCGCGGGCGTCCGGGATGATGTCATGTTGGGTGCCATTGAAAGAGCCAAACTCGTTTTTGAACCGGCAAACCAGTGCCACAGACCGTTTTGCCATGGCCGAAGGGGACTTGCCAATAGGGCGGGTGCTGCGTATCGTCCGGCCACCTTCAATACCGGACATTTGTCGATGATCACACCGAAAAACGCCATGCTGCCCGAACAGTGGCAAAAGCTTAATCCGCAATTGTCGATTTCTGATGGCGTACCAATCGGTCAGGCGGTCGAGGAAATCGGGGCGCGTGAAGGCGGGTTTGATGGCGGTTTGCTTTCAGACCGTTTCTGGGACGAGGGATATTTCCTGATCGAGGATGTTCTGCCGGTTGCCGAACTTGCCAAATTGCGTGACGGGATCGAAACCCTTGTTGCCAACGGCATGTCGCCCGCGCTGATCTATCTGTATGACGAGGCATGGCAGGTGTTTTTGCGCCTGCGCCCATTGCTTAGCCATTTTCTGGGCGACCGGATTGCTTTGTTGCCGCATTTCTGGGCCTGGCATGTTGATCCGTGCGAAGGCGGGCGCGGCTGGCCGCCCCACCGCGATTATCAGGGCGAAAGCGTCATTGGCGATGACATGCTGATCAGTCTTTCACTGTGGGTGCCACTGAGCAAGGCAAGCCCGGAAAACGGCTGTATGTACGTATTGCCGCGTTGTTTCGAAAGGTGTTATGGTGCGTCGGTAATGAAACCAAAAGACGTTTTGTTGCAGGATGTCAGGGCGTTACCAGCCGAACCCGGGGCGGTGATGGGGTGGCGGCAGGATTTGTATCATTGGGGTGGTCGGGCCAGCAAACATGCCACCGAACCACGGATCAGTCTTTCGCTGGAATTCCAGAATGCGGCCTTTGACCCGCTTGCCGAGGAGCTTCTTAGTCTTGAATGTCCGCCGGCCTTTGACAAACGGCTTGTGTTGATTGCAAGCCAGTTCGAAAAATACCGGCATATGCAGGCCATAGACGACGCCACGGTAAACTGGGCGAAAGCGGTGCTGGAACATGCATCATGATGCCCCGAGGATGTGGTATTGATGCGGGGCGGTGATCCGGTTCATGGGCGGATGCAGTATCAATAAGGTAGCATCCCTGATGTCGGGGATGCGTACGGTCTGAAACCACGACTTGTGACGAAAGATACATGAATGGATCTGATCGATAAAAGCCGGTTCGCAGAAGTCAGTTCAGCATTGGGCAAAGAACATTTTGGCATGCTGGTAGGGTTGCTGAGCTCATCCTATCAGGAAGAACGCGCGCGACTGGTAAGCGCGGCAAGCAATCATGACAGCAAAGCCCTGCACGAAGCGGCCCACACCATCAAGGGGATGGCGGCAAATATGGCGGCAGCCAAACTTGCCGAAGAAGCCCGCCGCCTTGAAGGATATGACGGCGCCTTTGACGACGAGATCACTGCAAGGATTGCCGAACTCGACAAGACGGCCGATGACACGGTCGCAGCCATGAAGGCCGAACTTGGCCTGATCTAGGTCTGGTCTCAGCCTGATAAAGATGGCGCGGGGGCGCCAATGTTTGATCGGTGTCGGATCGATATCAGATCGGCATAGCGACTGGACTGAAAATGCAAAGGGCAACCCGATACAGGTTGCCCTTTGTTTTCATGATCAGCGCGTGATCAGATCAAGGCCATGGCGCGATACGCTGTCATTGCCGGTTTCGGTGACAATGACCGAATGGCCCGGACACATGGCAATCCCGCTTTCGCTGTCCATCAGGATCATGTGCAGGAAGAATACCATGCCCGGTTCGGCAATCACCGGGTTGCCGTGATAGAACATCGGCCAGTCCATCCAGTTCGGGGCAAAGGTCGTGCCCATCGAATAGCCACAGGCATTGAGCCGGTGGGCGCGCATTCCGGCCTTATCACAGACCTTGGCATAGGCATCAAACACCTTGCCGATCGGCTCGCCGGGGCGAAGCGCCTCGCGGCAGGCAACCAGCGCATCGGTTGCGACCTTGTGCATTTCAATATGCCGGGGCAGGGCTTTGCCAACCGGGATGGTGCGCATCATCGCCGCATGATAGTGCCGATAGGCACCCGCCCATTCCAAAGTGATCTGGTCGGTCTGGGCGATATGTTTGCGCCCGGTGAAATACCGGCACAACAAGGCATCGCGCCCGGCACCGATAATGAATTCATTGCCCGGATAATCCCCGCCGCCTGCGAAAATAGCGCCCTGCATAGCCGCCAGAATATCGCCTTCGAATGCGCCGGGATGAACCGTATCAAGCGCAGCATCCCATGCGTCATCAGCCAGTTCGGCTGCCTTGCGGATATAATCAAGTTCGGCCGGGCTTTTGACGACGCGCAATTCGGAAACCAGTCCCGATGCATCTTGAAGCGTACAGAAGCCGTCCAGCGCGGTTTCAAGCTTTTTGCCATTGGCCGCG
>Ga0207849_100359_pt1 | contig 17061 bp, 19 predicted proteins | sample TtaePargueraPR_12_FD_187277 | JGI IMG/M metagenome (GOLD analysis project Ga0207849, IMG submission 187277) | Aerobic enrichment media microbial communities from Bioluminiscent Bay, La Parguera, Puerto Rico - Tt and P2 (4) (SPAdes) | ecosystem: Environmental > Aquatic > Marine > Unclassified ...
TCCGGGGCCCGCCGGCCGTGGCGAGTAGCTGCGCTTCAACTGGACCCCGGAACAGGTCCGGGGGAAGTGGGGGTGTGCGTTCCGCTACCCCAGCCGCGCCAGGATCGGGCAGTCGGGGCGGTGGTCGCCGCGGCAGGCTTTTACCAGATGCGCCAGTTCGTCGTGCAGGGCGGCGAGCTGGCGTTGCTTTTCCTCGATCTCCTCCAGGTGCGCCTGGGCGATGCGGCGGACATCGCTCGAGGAGCGGTTCCGGTCCTCGTAGAGGCTGAGCAGTTCGCGGCATTCCTCGATGGAAAAGCCGAAATCGCGGGCGCGGCGTACGAAGGCCAGCTTGCGCACGGACGCCGCGTCATAGCGGCGATAGCCGGTCTCGGAGCGGTCCGGCGCCTCGACCAGGCCGATATCGGCATAATAGCGCACCGTCTTGACCGGCAGGCCGGCCGCTTCCGCCGCGCGTCCGATATTCATGCCATCGCCTCCTTGACCTTCCAGTTACAGGAAACATTAGATGTCTTCGCATCGACTGTAAATCGGAGCCCATCATGACGGCGACCACACTCACACAGCCGGCCTTCTGGCAGCGCGCGCACACCTGGGGCCAGGCCTCGAAAAACACGCTCTGGTGCCTGATCGGCTGTTCCATCGGCGACTTCGGCACCATCGCCTTCTTCCAGCTCACCGGCATCGCCTGGCCGACCCTGGCCATCATGACGCTCGCCATCATAAACGGGCTGATGACCTCGATCGCGCTGGAGACATTCATCCTGTCGCGCCAGATGGCCCTGCAGACCGCCTTCAGGACGGCGATCGGCATGTCCTTCATCTCCATGATCGCCATGGAGGCGGTGATGAACACGGTGGACGTGGCGCTGACCGGCGGGGCGAAGCTCACCCTGTGGGTGATGCCGATCATGCTGCTGGCCGGTTTCCTGGCGCCGCTGCCCTATAACTACTGGCGTCTCGCCGCGCTCGGGAAGAGCTGCCACTAGAAGGCGGTCACAGCGGTTCCTTCGCCAGGCCGTGCCCGCCCGCGGGCGCGGTCTCGGCGATGCGCTCCATATTGGCGATCAGCGGACGGCCGCGGGCGATGGCCTGCTGCACCGAGGGCAGGTCCAGCGAGGCGCGGTGACTGTCCGCATTATCCCAGACCTCGGTGATCCAGATCGCGTTCGCATCATCCGGATCCCGCGCCACCACGTAGGAAAAACAGCCCGGCATGTCGGCCATGCCCTCCAGCAGGATATCGATCAGCGCATCGCGCTGCCCGTCCTGCGCCGTGAATTTCCCGATCAGCCCGTACATGTGCGTGTCCCCTGCTTGTCCAGGCGCACGCTAGCAAAGCTCCGGGAGGAGGGCGAGGGCGGCGACATCAGGGCTCGCCCCGCTTGCTCAGATCGACGCAATGGTTTCTGCGTCAACTCGAAACCAGCCATTCTCGTCGATGAAATGAAGATGTTTGCCTCTTCCGATCACGCTTGAAGCGACGACTGACGAGCCGTCGGGCCGGACCACTTCGACCGACCGCGTATACGACAGGCCGGATTGCGTACGGCGATATCCGTGGCAAAGGCTTTTCGGATCGTCGTAGCCCGATGAGAAGGCAATCTGGCTCCCGTCCACAGCGAAAGCGAGGCTGCCGTGCACGCTTACATGGTCGATTAGATTGGGGGCTTCATCGACCACTTCGGCCAGCGCGTAATCCGCGTAGTAGTAAAAATAGGCCCCTTCAGATGAAACATTGAGCGCTTCACAATCGTCTATCGTGATTGACCGCTCATTGGGCTGAGCAGCCCACACAGGATCCCCATCCGGCGTGAAACATACCAGTCCGCCAGCTCCGAGCGCGACAAGGCCGGAAATGCCTTCATCGAAGTATGCGATCCAGATCATGTCGGCGTCGTCGATCTGGCAATGCTCGATACCGTCCCCAAGGTGCATGAACCGGCAATCGTCTGTGTCTGGGTCGACAACACAGGCGTTCAAGTCGTCAGAAGACCTGGTGCGCGAGGCGACAAGGAGAATCCGCCCATCCGAAAATACGTCCAGTAGCGATACATCGGTCATGGGCGCCGTGAAGCGAACCTCTTTGACCTGTTGCTGCTCGGCCATCAGCAGCTTGTAGTGCCTATCGCTGCTGAATGCGTCGTCCGGGGTCAAATTGCGCTGAAACAGAAGGAGTGCTGTGCCGGAGTATGAGACTGATGTTGCCACCCGGAAATAGCCATCAGGTTCCTTGGGACAGCCCATGTCTTTCGCAACAACGCTCGGATAGTCAGTTTCACGCATTCGCGGCAGGGTAGAGAGGTCGCATGGCCGCGCAAGCCTTTCCTCCCCACGACGTGGGGAGGGGGAACCGCGAAGCGGGGGAGGGGCCGCCGCGGCACGCGGCGGAACGGTGGGGCCCGTTTCCAAAGCCCTTCGCGGCCTGCGGCCGCGACCCCTTCGACCCCTCCTTCGCCAAGGCTTCGGAGGGCCCACTTCCCCGCAAAGCGGGGAAGAAAGGACTACCCCTAGATTGCCACCTCGCCGGCGGGTTCGCGCATGTTGTAGGAACTCGCCATCACCCGCCCATAGGCGCCGCCGTTTGCGATCAGTACGACATCGCCCTCCCGCGTGTCCGGCATCAGGCGCTGGGCGCCCAGGCGGTCGGCGGTTTCGCAGATCGGGCCGACGATATCGGCGATGTATGACGCCTCCTCGTCGAGCCTTGTGAGATTGACGATCTCGTGCCGGGCTCCGTAGAGCGCCGGGCGGATCAGCGAGTTCATGCCGGTATTGAGGCCGACGAAACGCGCATCCGGCGTGTGTTTGAGCTGGGTGACCCGCGCCAGCAGCACGCCGGCCTCCGCCGAGATATAGCGGCCCGGCTCGATCCACAGCTTGTACTGGGGATGCGCCGTCTTGAGATCGCCCAGCACGGCATCCAGCGCCGCCATGTCGATGCGGCGCACGCCGGAGGCTTCGTCGACGGAAAGGCCGCCGCCCAGATCGAGAATCTCCACGTCCGGCATGGTGCGCGCCGTCTCCACCAGGAAGAGGCCGACCCGGCGCCAGTGGTCCGGATCGGAAATGCCCGAGCCGGAGTGCACGTGAAGCCCGTTGACGATCGCCCCGGCGCTGGCGGCAAGGCTGCGCGCCTCGTCCAGCTCGTCGGCATGCAGGCCGAACTTGGCTTCCGGGCCGGCGGTGCGGACATGCTTGTGATGGCCTTCAGGGCGCTGGGGATTGATCCGCAGCGTGATCTTGCGGCCCTTGAAAATCTCCGGCCAGGCGCGCAGCGGGTGCAGCCCGTCCAGGGTGACGTGTACGCCCAGCTCCAGCGCCTCGGCATATTCCGCTTTCGGCGCGAAGTTCGGCGTGAAGAGGATGCGGTCGGGATCGAGATCCGGCACCGCCGCGCGCGCGGCGCGCACCTCGAAGATCGAGACGCATTCCACGCCCAGCCCGGCCTCGACGGCCGTGCGGATCATGTCCGGATGGCCGTTCGCCTTCATGGCATACCAGCCGCGGTCGAGATGCTTGAGGCCCGAGACGGCTTCGGCGCGGGTGCGCACCGTCGCCAGATCGTAGACATAGGTCGCGCCGTCGGCCGGGCAGAGATCGAGCAGGGCCTGGCGCTTCTCGCGCCACCAGGTGCCCGCGCCGGCCGGGGCCGCCTCGGTCAGGTTCTCGCCGATCTCGCGCCAGGAGGGGCCGAACGTTTTGTCGCGCGGTTTCGGCTGGATCAGCTGGTCATGCAGGCGGCGGCACAGGGGCACGCCCTGATTGCCGTCGACCACGACGGTGAGGTTGAGATCGTTAGCGGCCTGGGAGACCAGACGCACCGGATAGTGGGCGAAGGCCTCCATCGCCGGGCCCAGCTGGGCCAGCAGGGCGCGCACGCCCCGGCCCACCATGGAGACCGCGGCGCAATCCTCGATCAGTTTCACGCGGGCGATGGCGGCGAGGTCGTCCTCCAGCGCGCCGAGCACGTCGGGGGTGAGGCCCGGATCGTCGTCCAGCGAGACGGTGACGGAAGTTTCCGAGGTGGAGACCAGATCGATCGACACGCCATGGCGGGCGAAGGGTGCGAAGGCCTGGGACAGGAAGCCCGACGCGCGCCACATCCCGTCGCTTTCCAGCGTGATCAGGCGCACGCCATGCTTCACCGACACCGCCTTCATGCGCGGCGTGTCTTCCGACGGCGTCGCCGAGATGGTCGTGCCGCTCATTTCCGGACGGTGGGTGCACAGGATGCGCATCTCGATCCCGGCCGGACGGACCGGGCCGATGGCGCGCGGGTGCAGGATGCCGGCCCCCATGGAGGCCAGCTCCTGGGCCTCTTCATAGGCCAGCGAGCGGATCTGGCGGGCGGCGCCCGTCAGCCGCGGATCGGCGGAGAAGAAGCCGGGCACATCGGTCCAGATTTCCAGCCGTTCGGCGCCCAGCTTGGCGGCGAAATAGCTCGCCGACGTGTCCGAACCGCCGCGGCCCAAAAGGGCCGTGTCGCCGTCCTCGCGCCGGGCGATGAAGCCCTGGGTGACGATGACCGGCGGCAGCTTGGCCAGCGTGTCGGTGAGGTGTTCGTCCCGGTCGCAGAGACAGTCGCAGGACAGGTAGCCCCGAGCGCCGGGGGCGTGGATGGCGGCCAGGTGGTCGCGCGCATCCAGCCAGGCCGAGGCCGTGCCTTCACGCGCCAGCCAGGCCTGGCCCAGCGTGGTCGACATCAGCTCGCCCTGGGCCATGATGCGGGCCTTCAGGCGCGGCGACACGTCGCCGGTCAGCGCCAGGCCGGCGCGCAGCCGGGTGAGTTCCTCGAAATAGGGCGCCAGCAGGGTTTCCCCGTCCACGCCCAGCTCGGTGGCGAGTTCGAGATGGCACGCCTTGATGGCCTCCAGCTCCGCCTCGCCCTCGCCGGAAACGGACTTCACCACCAGCGTGTCCAGCAGGTCCGAGATCGTCGCCACGGCCGAGTGCACGACGAAGACCCGTTTGCCCTTGTCGCGCAGTTCGCCGATGCGTTTGGAGATCACACGCCAGTCCGCCAGCGATTTGACGCTGGTGCCGCCGAATTTCAGTACGACCCAGTTTTGCGTGTGATTGTCCATAACCTTGCTCCATTTCACGCCCGGACCGGTCTTCAGTCTCCTTTGTGAGCGCGGGATCCGGGAGCGGGGTGCATACAGGCCCTGTTGCGCTGCAACAACAGATAATTGCGCAAACCTGCATCACGCACCGTGTGCGGCGCATGTTCCGTGCCGGCTAGTCGCGAAAAACGGGGGTGCGTTTTTCCAGATTGGCCATCACGGCCTCCACCTGGTTCGGCCCGCCCATGACGCTCTCCTGCAGCCGGGATTCCGCGACGAGGATGTCTGCCGCGCTGCCATCGTCGAGCGTGTTGAGGAGTGTCTTGCCGGCGCGGATCGCCGACGGGCTGCGGCCTGCGATCTGGCGGGCGATCTCCATTGCCCGCTCCGTCGGGTCCGGGTGGATTTCCGTCACCAGGCCCAGCGTCTGCGCCTCGGTGCCGTCGATGCGTTCGGCGGTATAGGTCAGCCGGCGCAACACGTCGTCGCGCACCAGGCGCCGCACGAGGGCGCAGCCGGACATGTCGGGCACCAGCCCCCACTGGGTTTCCGCGATGGCGATTTTCGCGTCCGGCGCGGCGATGCGGATATCCGCGCCCAGCGCGATCTGCAGCCCGCCGCCCAGGGCGCCGCCCTGGATCGCCGCGATCACCGGGACGGGCGCTTCATGCCAGGCATAGCCGGCATATTGCGGCTTGTTGCACAGGCCGTGGGTGCGCGGTTCCAGCGCCGTTGCGCCGGTATCGCCATCGCCCGCCATGGCCGCGAAACTGCCGAAGTCCAGGCCGGCGCAGAACATCCGGCCGCGCCCGGTGAGGACGGCGACCCGCGCCTCCGTCTGGCCGCCGAGCCACTCCGCCGCTTCGATCAACGCGTCGAACATGGCCGGGTCGAGGGCGTTGAGCTTGTCCTCGCGGATCATCTCGATGCAGGCGATATGGTCGCTGAGGGAAACCGCGACGCGGTCGTGGAAAATCTCGGTCTGCGTCATGGCTCTCTTCCCCTGCCGGCTGCGCTCCGGAGAGAAGGTGCACCAGATGCCGGCCGTTTTGCCAGTCCGGCATGCGGCGCCGCTGTCGCGGATATTTCGTGATCTGGGAGATTTACCCCCCGCACGAAATGGGGCATGAGACCGCCGATGACAGTTTTTACGGTTGCGAACAGCCCCGAGGAAGCGGTGGAGCAGCTCGACGCGCTCTACCAGGCTTCCGTTGAACGTCTCCAGACAGCCCTGAAAGCCTTTCTCGATGGCGGCAAGCCGCCGTCGGACAAGGACCGCAAGTCCGGAGCCTTCGTCTATCCCGAGCTGCGGGTGACCTATCTGCCGGACGGACCGCCGCCCCCGGTCAGCCGCGCCTTCGGCAAATTCACCGATACCGGCGTCTACGCCTCCACGATCACCCATCCCGCGCTCTATCGCGAATACCTGATCGAGCAGCTCTCCTTGCTGGCCGAGCAGTACGAGATCACGATCGAGACCGGGCCGTCGCAAACGGAGATTCCCTTCTCCTACGTGCTCGACGGCGCCGACGATCTGGACATGAATGCGGCCAGCCCGGCCGAGCTGGTCCGGCATTTCCCCTATGCCGACCTCTCCAAGGTGGACGACGAGCTGCCCAACGGGCTGAAGCCCTCCGTGCCCGGCGAGGTGAAACCGCTCTCGCTCTTCGAGGCGCCGCGGGTGGATTATTCGCTGCAGCGGCTGCGCCACTATACCGGCACGCCCTACGAGGATACGCAGCAATTCATCCTCTTCACCAACTACCACCGCTATGTCGACGCCTTCACCGCCTGGGCGGTCCGCCAGCTGAAGGAAGACAATCACTACGAGGCCTTTTCCGCGGCGGGCAATGTGCGTGTGGATGCGGACACGCCCAACGCCCATGCCCTGGTGGAAGGCGCGCCATGGCGGCGTTTCCAGATGCCGGCCTATCACCTCATCGCGCCGGGCGGGCGGGGCATCACCCTGGTGAATATCGGCGTCGGCCCGTCCAACGCGAAGACGATCACCGACCACCTCGCCGTGCTGCGCCCGCAATGCTGGCTGATGATCGGCCATTGCGGCGGCCTCAGGCATTCCCAGCGCCTGGGCGATTATGTGCTGGCCCACGCCTATCTGCGCTACGACGCGGTGCTGGACGAGGACCTGCCGCTGGAAGTGCCCGTGCCGCCGATCGCGGAAATCCAGATCGCGCTGGAAGAGGCGGTCGCCAGCGTCAGCGGGGATAGCGGCGACGCGCTCAAGGCGCGCCTGCGCACCGGTACGGTGGCGACCTATGCCGACCGGAACTGGGAGCTGCGCTATGCCGCCCAGGCCCGCCGGATCAACCAGTCGCGCGCCATCGCCGTGGACATGGAATCGGCGACCATCGCCGCCAACGGGCTGCGCCTGCGCGTGCCCTACGGCACGCTGCTCTGCGTCTCCGACAAGCCGCTGCACGGCGAGCTGAAACTGCCCGGCGCGGCCAATCTCTTCTACCAGCGCTCGGTCTCCGAACACCTCGCGGCCGGGATCGAGACCATCGAGATCCTCAAGCGGGACGAGGGCGCCGCCCTGCATTCGCGCAAGCTGAGAAGTTTCGACGAGCCGCCGTTCCGGTGAGGAGAGGGACATGTACCTCCGGTACGTGTCCCGGTAAAAGAGACGGTATCGGGGACACGTACCCAGGGTACATGTCCCCTGGTTTGCGAGGGGGCGCTCCATGTCGAAGACTTCTTCCGTCCAGGCCTGGCTGGGCCGTGCGGTCATCGAGGCCGCACTCATCGTCTTTGCGGTCGTGCTGGGTTTCGTCGTCAACGAGTGGCGCGAGGACGTCTCCGACCGCCGAGCCGCCGAGGCGGCCATGACCCGCGTCGTCGCCGAGATCGAGACCAATATCGCCCAGCTGGAAGCGGTGGTGGACTACCATGAAGCCGTGGTCGAACGGATCGACGAACGCCTGGCCGAGGTCGAGGCGGTGGGCGAAGCGGTGCGCGGCATTCCCTTCGACGAATATCCCGAACTTCTGCCGCGCGGTGTGAATGCGCCGGGCCTGTCCGACTTCGCCTGGGCCCACGCCCAGGAGCATGGCCGGCTGGACGTGCTGCCCTACGATCTCGTCGCGGCGACGGCCCGCGCCTATGGCATGCAGGCCAGCGGCGTCGAGGCGACCTGGCGGCAGATCGTCGAGCTCCTGTTTGCCGGCCCGCAGGTCATGCGCGAACAGGATATCGAGGCCAGCCTGCGCTTCACGCAGATCGGCTTCACCGAACTGGCCTCCCAGGAACGCTTCCTGATCCGGAACTACCGCCAGGTTCTCGAAGAGCTCAGAGCGAGCGGGCTGGGCTAGGAGCGGGCTTTCCGGCGTGGACGGGGCGCAAGGTCTTGCCGCGCCGCAGCGGATTGCGTACCTCAAGGGCATGACACGCATCACACCGCTCGAAGGCGTCCACAATTTCCGCCACTTCCACGACTATGACGCGGCCGACGGCCGCCGCGTGCGGGCCGGCCTGTTCCGCTCCGGCCATCACAGCCGCGCCACGCCCGCCGATCTCGACGCGATGCGCAAGCTGGGCATCAAGGTCGTCGCGGATCTGCGCAAGCCGCGCGAACGGACCAACGAGCCTTCGATGTGGCCGGAGGACATGGCCGTGCGCGTGATCGCGTCCGATCTGGGCGATAGCGGCGAGCCGCCGCACCTGGCCTTCCTGCGCAAGGGCGTGCACACGCCCGAAGCGGTGCACGACTACATGCTCTCGGCCTATCGCCGCATTCCCATGGAAGCGGGCAATCAGGAGGTCTATCGCGAGGGCTACAAGGCGCTGGCTTCCGGCGAGGCCGATACGGGCTTCCTCGTCCATTGCGCCGCCGGCAAGGACCGCACGGGGATTTTCTGCGCCCTGATCCTGGAAGAGCTGGGCGTCGATCGCGACACGGTGATGGCCGACTATCTGCTGACCAACGAGGCGGTGGATTTCGACAGCATCATCCCGCGCATCCGCGAGCGCACGCTGGAACAGTACGGCCAGGCCATGACGCCCGCCATGATGAAGGTCTTCCTCGGCGTGGATGCGGACTATCTGGCCGAAGCCTTCCGGACCATGGGCGACACCTCGCGCTACATCACCGAACAGCTCGGCATCAGCGAGGCCGAGCGCCGGGCCCTGCGCGAGCGCTGGCTGACTTCCTGACCCGAAACGGGCGTCCGACATGACCGGCCATTCCATCGACCTGCCCTGGCGGGACCCGCTGTCGGCATTCGCGCCGCTCGCGGACATGCCGCACGCCCTGCTGCTGCATGACGGCCGCAATGAGCGGGCGCGGATCTTCGCGCGGCCCGATGCGGTGTTCGGCGGGGAAGGGCGCGGCGGTTTCGACGCCCTGGCGGCCTCGGTGCGCCGGATCGGCGGCATGCATGCGGGTCTTCTCGGCTACGACCTCGCCGCCGCCTTCGAACGCCTGCCGCATCTCGATCCGCGCTGGCCGATGCTGGCCATGGCCCGCTATCCGGCCTGGGCGGAATTCGACCGCGCGGCGGGGCTGTGCCGGGTGAAGGGCGAGAGCGGCGAGGGGGTGCAGCAGCTGGCCGATCTGCTGTCGCAGGACGGTGCGGAACCGGCGACACCGTCGGGCCATGCCCGGCTTGTCCCGCGCTGGAGCCGCGAACGCTATATCGAGGCGGCGCGCCGGGCGCGCGACTATGTCCATGCCGGCGACGTCTTCCAGGTCAATCTCTCCCAGGGTTTCGACATCGAGCTGGCCGAGGGCGATGCGCCCTGGCCGGTCTTCGCCCGGCTGTGCGCGGACAGTCCGGCGCCCCATGCCGCCTTCCTGCGGCTGGATGCGGACCATGTCGTGATGACCAATTCGCCGGAACGCTTTCTCGACGTGCGCGACGGCCAAGTCGAGGCGCGTCCGATCAAGGGCACGCGCCGGCGCGCCGCCGATCCCGAGACCGATGCGGCGCTGGCCGCCGAGCTGTCCGCCAGCGCCAAGGACCGGGCGGAGAACCTGATGATCGTCGACCTCATGCGCAACGATCTCTCCCGCGTCTGCCGCGCGGGCAGTGTGAGCGTGCCGCGCCTGTGCGAGCTGGAAACCTATGCCAATGTCCATCACCTCGTCTCGGTGGTGGAGGGCGAGCTGGATGCGGGCCGCGACGTGTTCGACCTGCTGGCGGCCAGCTTCCCGCCCGGCTCGATCACCGGGGCGCCGAAAGTGCGGGCGATGGAGATCATCTCCGAACTGGAGGGTGAACCGCGCGGGCCCTATTGCGGCGCGCTGGGCTGGATCGACGGTTCCACCGCCATGGATCTCAATGTCATGATCCGCACCGCCGCCCTGCGCCGCGCCGACGGCGTCTGGCGGGCCAGCCTGCGCTCGGGCGGCGGCATCGTCGCCGACAGCGATCCGCAGGCGGAATACGAGGAAACGCTGACCAAGGCCTCGGCGCTGCGCCGGGCCTTCCGGGTGGAGGAGAGATGAGCGGGATCGCGTTCAAGGATGGCGACTGGATCGAGGAAGAGCGCCGGGCCTGGGCGCTGAACGATCGTGGCGCGCTGCTCGGCGACGGGCTGATCGAGACCATGCGCGTGGTGCGCGGCAAGCCGCTGCGCTTCCAGCGTCACATGGACCGGCTGACCCGCAGCTGCAGCGAGCTCGGCCTGCCCGGGCCGCGCGATCCGGACGGCATGGCGGCCCTGATCGAGGAACTGGCCGGACGCAATGCGCTCAAGGATGCCGTGGTGCGCCTCACCCTGACGGCGGGGCCGGGCCCGCGCGGGCTGGACCGGCCGGAAGAGCTGGTGCCCTCGCTGAGCCTGACGGCCGCGCCTTTCAAGGCGCCGCCGGCGCAATACCGCCTGGCGACGAGCGAAATCCGGCGTTCGCCGGCGAGCATTGCCGCGCGCTACAAGACGCTCAGCTATATGGACAATCTTCAGGCCCGCCGGCAGGCGCGCGGCGCCGGGGCGGACATGGCGCTGCTGCTCGACACCCACGGGCGCCTGTCCGGCGGCGACTGCGCCAACCTGTTCTGGACGAGGGGCGAGGACGTGTTCACGCCGGATCTGCGCTGCGGTGTGCTGGCCGGCACGGTGCGATCGGAAATTCTCGATTCCATTCCCGTCGAGACGGGCGGGTTCGAGGCGGCCGAACTCTTCCGCGCGGACGCGGTCTTCGTGACCAATGCGGCGACCGGCGCGGTGCCCGTGGTCACGCTGGACGGCGTGCCGGTCGGAAACGGGGAATTGCCGGAAAGGATCGCGGCGCTATTCGCGTGAAACGACGAGGGAGCGCCGGGGGCGCAGATAGAAGGACTCGTCCAGATTGAAGCGGCCCACGCCGAGCTCGCTGAACAGCGTGTCGTGACGGTAGGCCACCTCGACCATGATGATCGAGCGGTTCGGTTGCAGGATGCCGCCCGGCACCGTCACCGTGTCGCCTTCCGCATAGGGCGAGCGCCCGCGGGCATCGCTCCACTGTACTTCGACATCGCCGTCGGCATTCATCATCACGCTGCTCACCCGCACTTCCAGCGGCCCCGGGTCGAAGGGCGAGACGATCACCGCGCCGGCGTCGAGGATCTCGGATATCTCGTCGTCCGTGATGATGTCGTCCTGGGCGACGAGATCGGCCAGGGCGCTGGCGGCGCTGGTCACCTTGCGGTCGACGGACAGGGCCAGGCTGAGATCCACCGCGCCGAGATAGAGCAGGATCATCACCGGCGCGATCAGGGCGAACTCGACGGCCGACAGGCCGCGGCAGTCGCGCGCGAAACGGCGCAGGCGGCGGAGCAGCGGACTAGTCATCGAAGGGCTCGTTGCGGAAGACCGTCGCGGCGGAGACCAGGTATTCGTTATTGTCCATGTTCGCCAGCGCAGCCGTGAAGCCGGGCGTCAGGAGTTTCCAGCGGTAGAAGGCGCGCACCAGCACGATGTCGCCGGCATCGCCCGGATCGAAGCCGAAGCCCTCGCTGTCCATCTCGCCGTCATCGATCGGGCTGGACTGGTCCACCCCGTCGAAATCCTCGAAGACGCGCACGTCGATCTCGACATTGTCGCAGCTGCCCAGCATCGAGATGCGTTCGCACACCGCGTTCTTGAAAGCGGATTCCGACATGCCGCTGGACTGGGCGCGGCCGGTGCGGATGTCGCGCGACGCTTCCAGGACGGCGTTCTCCATCACCGACCCCATGAAGAAGACCGCGGCGACCTCCATCATGGCGAAGAGCAGGAAGAAGAAGGGTGCGGCGATCAGGGCGAATTCCACGGCGGCCACGCCGGAGCGATTGCGCAGGAAACCCGCCAGGCGCGGGCGCAGGCTTTCGGCCGTGTTCGCGGAATTGACGAGCTTCGCCATGGTTCTGGGGTCCCCCGGTGCCCGGTGCCGTCCGGCTATTGTTGCGGTCCGCCGGCGCCGCCACCGCCGCCGCCCACACCGGCCTCGGCCACGCTGAGACGGCTGTTCTGGGCACTGGTCAGGGCGCCTTCGCTGTCGGCATCGTCGCCGACGCGCGGAACCGGATCGCAGACATCGCCGCAGGACAGCGTGTTGCGGCTGGGCCCGCGGAAGAGGGCGACCTGGCCGTCCGACGGGCTGGAGACCACGACCTCACGCGAGTAGATGATGCGGCCGACCCGGTCGAGCGCGATCACATTGGTGCGGCCCTGAAGACGGCCGGTGACCACGAGGGTGCGTCCGTCATGGACCAGGGCATCGGCGATCGAGGGATTGCCCACGACCACCGCCGAGGCTTCGCCCGGCAGGCGCACGACCTGCGCATGCTCGACGGCGACGTCGAGGTCGCTGGCGGCGGCCGGCGCGGCCAGGGCGGCGAGCAAGGTGAATGCGGCGGCGATCCGATGGAACATGGAAGCACTCCGTTCCGGTGAGCTGAACATGGCGTCCAGTCTCGCGCGCGCGTCTGAATCTTTTCTAAACGCTGGTGGGATTATTTGTTTTTGAAATGGACCGGCATTGTTATCCGAAAATTAACTATAGACCGGATTGGTGTTCGTACAGATTTTGTTAAGCACGTATTTTTACTGAACCGAAATCGTTCTCGTGTTTGATGGGCATCGTTCAGGAGGGGTCGGGACGGATCGACTCCTGATGGTGAGGTACCTACACGGGAGTAAAACAATGAAACTCATTTCTCGCTTTTTCAAAGACGAATCCGGCGCCACCGCGATCGAGTACGGCCTGATCGCCGCGCTTATCGCCGTTGTCATCATCGGCGCCGTGACCACGCTCGGTACGGGCATCAGCGGTACGTTCGGCGACGTTTCGGCCGAGCTGAACACCGGCGGCTAATCCCGCAATACCGACGCTGAAATGGCAGGGCCGCTCCCGAAGGGGGCGGCCCTTGTCGTTTGGGCCCTTGCCTGCCGTCCTGAGCGTCTTTCAGCGCCAACCCGATATTAAGGCCTTTCTGCCAGCATCCGGGCGGTCTTCGAGGGAGCGCCATGCCGATGTTCGCCGATATCCTGTTGATTGCCTTCGCCGGCCTGATGGTCGCGGCCGCCCTGTCGGACGCGGTGCGCTTCACCATTCCCAACTGGCTGGTCGGCGCGATCATGGCGCTCTTCCCCGTCATGGCGCTGAGCGCGGCCGGCATCGGCTGGAGCGAGGCCGGCTTCCACCTGCTGGCCGGTCTTGCCGCGCTGGTCTTCGGCTTTGCGCTGTTCGCGCCGGGCTGGATCGGCGGCGGCGATGCCAAGCTGATCGCGGCCGCGGCGCTGTGGATCGGCTGGACGGATCTGGCGGCCTTCGCCTTCCACACCGCCCTGGCGGGCGGTGTCCTCGTGCTTGTGCTTCTGGCCGCCCGCCGCATGGCGCCGGCCTTTCCGCTTCCGGCCGGCTGGGTGGCGCGGTCCGCCTTCGCCGAGAATGCGCCGGTGCCCTATGGCATCGCCATCACTGCCGGCGCACTCTGGACGCTGCCCCAGCTGGCCTGGCTCTGAGCCGGCGGGAATCAGTGCCGCTTCCGGGCGGAAATACCGGCCAGAGTTGTTAAGCCAAACCCGGTGCAGTCCCCGGTTGCCGGTGCGTCACAGCCAATCCGGCCCTGCCGCATTTTATTCGAATCACTCGCGATTTCGGCTTTTGCTGAAAAATTACCGGTTCAAACGGATTGTCCCGATAGCATTAACGCGACTTTGAGGAATTCCGCTTCTCCTGTGGGGCGTATTCGTGCGCCCGAGAGGTTCGAAGCGTCCCATGAACGCTGTTCGCATTGCCATCCTAGCCGCCGCCGCGATCGCCGCGATCGCCGTGGCCTTTTTCGTCAAGCAGGCGATGTCCGGCCAGGACGCCGCCCCGCAGGTGGTGCAGGTCCAGGAGGAGCGTCCCTCGGTCCGTGTGCTGGCGGCGCGGGGCGATCTCGCGACGGGCGCACGTACCAGCGCATCCGATTTCTACTGGCAGGCCTGGCCCGACGAGGCCGTTTCGCCGGGTTATATCGTCGAGGGAAGCGGTCAGGGCATCGAGGATTTCGCCGGTTCGGTCGTGCGGGCGCCGATCGCCCAGGGCGAACCGATCACCGGGCGCCGTCTGGTGCAGCCCGGCGATGCCGGCTTCATGGCGGCGGTCCTTTCTCCGGGCATGCGAGCCGTGGCGGTTCCGATCTCCGCGGAGCGCGGGGCGGGCGGCTTCATCCTGCCGAACGACCGGGTCGACGTGATCGTCTCCTTCGAGGAGGAGAGCGAAGGCGGCCGCGGCGCGCGGCGCGCCTATGTCGCGCGCACCATCGTTGAAAATGCCCGCGTGCTGGCCATCGACGAGGTCTTCGGTGAAGGCGGCGAGGGCGAGGAAAACGTTATCGGCGACACCGCCACGCTGGAGCTGACGCCGGAACAGGCGCGCGCGGTCTCCGTGGCGGTGGTGCGCGGCGAGGTCTCTCTCGTGCTGCGCAGCCTGACCGACAATGAAGGCGGGCCGGTGCTGATCTCCGGCGGCGAACCGCAGGACAGCGCCGCGCTGACCGACGGCACGTCATCCCGCAACAGCCACGTGACGCTGATCCGCTACGGCCATGTCCAGCAGGTCGCGCTGGCCGGAGACGAGTGAGGACCGACGCGATGATCCGCTCCCTGATCCTTCTCGCCGCGATTGCCCTGGCGGCCGGCCCGGTCCACGCCCAGGCGTCCGGGACCGAGCGCGGCAACACGATGCAGGTGCATATCCGCGAACCCGGCGACGGGCCGGTCTCGCGCTCGCTGGACCTGCCGTTGTCCAAGGCGGCTGTCGTGCACCTGCCGGTCGATGTCGCCGACGTGCTGGTGACCAATCCGGAGGTCGTCGACGCCGTCGTGCGCACGCCGCGCCGCGCCTATCTGATGGGCATGGGCATCGGCCAGACCAACGCCTTCTTCTTCGATGCCGACGGCCAGCTCATCCTCGACCTGGACCTTCGCGTCGAGCGCGACCTCTCCCCGCTGCAGGGCGCGCTGGAGCGTTTCCTGCCGAATGCGCGGGTGCAGGCGGAAGCCATGAACGACCACATCGTCCTGTCCGGTTCGGTGCCCAGCGCCGCGGACGCCGATGCCGCCATGCGCATCGCCCAGCGCTGGGTGGACGATCCGGAGAACATCCTCTCCATGGTCTCCATCCAGGCCCGCGAACAGGTCATGCTGAAAGTGCGCATCGTGGAAATGCGCCGCACCATCGTGCGCCAGCTGGGCGTCAACCTGACCGCGGCCGGCAATTCCGGCGAGTTCGGCTTCCAGATCGAGACCGATCCGGAGTTTTCCCGCGTCGGCCGTTTCCTCGGCGGTGCCGGTGCGCTGATCGACTGGGCCAGCGGCAACCAGACCGGCATCACCGACGTGTCCACCCTGTTGCAGGCGATGGAACGCGTCGGCCTGGTGCGCACCCTGGCCGAGCCGAATCTCACGGCCATCACGGGCGAATCCGCGAACTTCCTGGCCGGCGGCGAATTCCCGGTGCCGGTCGGGCGCGACCGCGACGGCAATGTGATGATCGAATACAAGCCCTTCGGCGTCGGTCTCGGCTTCACGCCGGTCGTGCTGTCGGAAGGCCGCATCAGCCTGCGGATCTCCACGGAAGTGTCCGAGCTGACCACGCAGGGCGCGCTGAATGCCCAGGAAAGTGCCGTCATCGGCGAGAATGGCGAAGTGATCGGCACCGTGCCCGGCCTGACCATTCCCGCGCTCAATGTGAACCGGGCCGAAACCACGGTGGAACTGCCCTCCGGCGGCTCCATGGTGCTGGCCGGCCTGATCCAGGAAGAGACCCGCCAGAATCTCGACGGCGTGCCCGGTGTGCGGAACCTGCCCGTTCTGGGCACCCTGTTCCGCTCGCGCGACTTCGAGAACCAGGAAACCGAGCTTGTGGTGCTGGTGACGCCCTATCTGGTCGATCCGGCCAATCCGAACCAGCTGGACACGCCCGCCGACGGCTACCGCACGCCGCACGAGGCGACGGCCTTCCTCTTCAACCGGATCAACCAGGTCTATTCCGTGCCCGGCGCCGACACCGGCGACCGGGGCTGGAACGGCCCCGTCGGCTATCTGTTCGAGTAGTGGAGTTGGTGATGACGGCCTACCGCAACACATTCGCAGCCCTGGCCTCGCTGGCCGCGCTCTCGGCCTGCGCCGCCACGCCGACGGCGGATTTCGGTCTGCCCCAGGCGACGGCCGTGGAAGAAACCTTCCGCAGCGAAATGCCGATCGATCCGCGCGACAACGGCCTGACCTGGGCGCAGCGCGACCAGCTGGCGGCCATCGCGCAGGAATACATGTCGCGCGGCCACGGCCCGCTGGTCATCAGCTACCCGCAGGGTGCGTACAACCAGGATGCGGCGATCGGCGCGATCTCCGAGGCGCGCACCTTCTTCTACGAGCAGGGCATCGACTGGCGGCAGATCGCCGGCGGCGCCTATGACGCGCGCGGCGGCGAGGCCGGCCGGCTGATCTTCTCCTTCCGCCGCTATGCGGCGGTGGCGCCGGAGTGCGGCCGGCAATGGGACAATCTCGCCGTCGAGCGGGACAATCG
>Ga0207849_100368_pt1 | contig 16783 bp, 7 predicted proteins | sample TtaePargueraPR_12_FD_187277 | JGI IMG/M metagenome (GOLD analysis project Ga0207849, IMG submission 187277) | Aerobic enrichment media microbial communities from Bioluminiscent Bay, La Parguera, Puerto Rico - Tt and P2 (4) (SPAdes) | ecosystem: Environmental > Aquatic > Marine > Unclassified ...
TCGGTCCGGCCACTGCGCCGCAGCCTGCCTGAGCGCGACCGCAATCTCGCCCCGCAGCCATCGATGGCCGGGGTCATTCGTGCGGCTGGTTTTCCAGGTCATGTAGATCCGTTCATCGGGATGGGCGAAGGGCAGGTCGTAAAGCTCCAGCGGGTAGTTGCGTGCAATCACCCGCGCGAAAGCGGTCGGCAGGATGGCCACCAGATCCGTCGTCATCAGGATGTGGGGGAAGGACCAGAACTTGGTGACCGAGTACGCCACGTGCCGCTGGATATCGAGCCGGCGCAGCGCTTCTTCCAGCCGCGACAGCGCCCGCATCCGCGGCACCAGTGCGATATGGTCGAGCTTCTGGAAGTGGTCGAGGGTGAAGGCCCCGTCGATGGCCGGGTGGTCGTTGCGTGCGACCATCGACAGGTGAACCGGTGACAGGTCTTCGCATTGCGTGTCCCGGCTCTCCGTCAGAAAGCCGGAAATCACCAGGTCGAGCGATCCCTCGTTCAGCCCGTCGCTCATCGGCGTGTTCACGATGGCCAGGTTCTCGATCGATATGGATTTGTGGTCCTGTATCCGGCGGATCACGTGCGGCATGATGATGGGCTCCATCGCATCGAGCACGACGAGGCGGAAATGGCGGCTCGATCTTGCCGGGTCGAAGCTGTCGCCCGGCGCCACCCCGCTTTCGATCATCTGCAGCGCTTCGCGCACCGGCCCGATCATCTGCATGGCCCGCGGGGTCGGGTGCACGCCGCGTCCTGCGCGCACAAAGAGCGGATCGTCCAGACTGTCGCGCAGGCGCCGCAAGGCGTTGGAGATTGTCGGCTGGCTCATGCCCAGCCGCCGGGCGGCCTGCGAGATATTGCCGGCCGAATAGACGGCCTCGAAGACAACCAGCAGGTTGAGATCCAGGTTTTTCAGCGCTGACAACGATGGCCCCTCAAAATTATTCTCAATGAGAATGTAGTTCATTCGAATTATTTGGCTATCGGGTATTTTCAGAATTTGTAAAGGATTGCGCGCGGCGGCGAAAACCTTGCCGGCGCGTGGGATCGAGGCGGTTCGGCGCCGGGACGGCCGAAGCGGAAGCGTGGACGAGTAAGTCTATGAAAAATCGGGTTTGTGTGAAGCCGGACGGTGCGAAGCCGTTGTCCGGGGCGGTGGAGTTTTGTGCCCGCGCAAAGCGCGCAGGTTCGGCTGTTGCGCGCGTACTGGCACTGGCTGCTGTGGGACTGGGCGCAATGGCGGGGGCCGCGCAGGCCCAGGGCTGGAGCAACCCGTCCGTCAGCCTGTCCCTGCCGTCCGACGGCAACTGCATGGCCGGTCCGTACGCCAACACCTTCATCACGCAGGTGCAAATCCAGTGGACGGCCTTCAACACCGACGCCGTCGCCGGCCGTGGGCTTCAGCTTGTCGTCTGGGATGAGGGTGACTCTTCGGCGGCGGTCGTCGCATCCGTGCCTTATTCCGAGCCCGGCCAGTTGCCGCAGCAGACCCGGACCGACAACCGGTCTGACAGTCATTTGGTGGCCAGTCGATATCTGTATTACGGCCTGCGAGACACCTGGGCGTCGGGAAGTATCCGGTCCTGGACTCAACCGCCCACGAGCCCACCGAACGTAACCGCCCCGGCCGACGGCGTGGCCGGCTACACCAGGCTGGACCTGGCGACCGACCCCGATTGCGTCCCCAGGCCTGAGATCAGCGTGACCGGCAATGGCGTGAACATCGCCGATGGCGACAGCTCGCCGGCATCCGGGGATCATACCGATTTCGGCGCGGTTGATGTGAGCGGCGTCCAGACCTTCCGGACCTTCACCGTGACCAATCCGGGCACCGGCACACTGACCCTTGGCAGCAATGCGGCCAGCATTTCAGGCTCTGCAGCTGCCGACTTCGTGATCACGTCGCAACCGGCGGCGAGCGTGTCGTCCGGCGGTGGCACAACGACGGTGGTGGTCCGGTTCGATCCGTCGGCCATCGGGACGCGCAACGCGACTTTGACGATCGCCAATGATGACGCCGACGAGTCGCCCTACAATTTCGCGATCCGGGGTACGGGCGCCGCGCCGGAGATTGCCGTGACCGGCAATGGCGTGAATATCGCCGATGGCGACAGTTCGCCGGCCGCGGGTGACCACACCGATTTCGGATCAACCGTTATCGGCAGCGGCACGTTGAGCCGCACATTCACCATCACCAATTCGGGCGGTGCCCCGCTGACCCTCGGCAGCAATGCAGCCAGCCTTTCGGGGGGCAATGCTGCAGACTTCTCGATCACCTCGCAGCCTGCGACCAGCGTCCCCGCCAGCGGCGGCACAACGAGTGTGACGGTCGAGTTCGATCCTTCGGCCCTGGGCTCGCGCAGCACGACCCTGTCGATCGCCAACAATGACAGCGACGAGTCGCCCTTCAATTTCACGATCCAGGGTACGGGCACCGGCGCGCCCGAGATTGCCGTGACCGGCAATGGCACGAATATCGTTGATGGCGACAGTTCGCCGGCATCCGGGGATCATACCGATTTCGGATCGGCCAATCCCAGCGGCGGCACGGTCAGCCGCACCTTTACCATCACCAATTCGGGCGCCGGTACGCTTGTGCTCGGTTCCGGTGCGGTCAGTTTCTCCGGCACCAATGCGACGGACTTCTCGGTGACCGCGCAGCCGGCAACCAGTGTCGCGGCAGGGGGCGGCACCACAACCTTCACCGTTGAGTTCGACCCTTCGATCACGGGCTCGCACTCCGCGACCCTGTCGATCGCCAACAATGATGCTGACGAGTCGCCTTTCGATTTTGCCGTTCAGGGAATTGGCGAGGATCTGACGGCGCCGTCGGGCTATGCGGTGGTCTTCAACCAGCCTTCGGTCAATGCGGCGAACGAGACGGCGGTGTCCTTCGATTTTGGGGGTGCCGAGGTGGGTGCGGATTACGACTACACGATCAGCTCCAACAATGGTGGCGCCCCGGTCAGTGGCTCTGGCACGATCGCCACGGCGACGGACACGATTTCCAGCATCGACGTGTCCGGCCTGAATGACGGCACGCTGACCCTGTCGGTGACGCTGACGGATGGCAGCGGCAATACCGGTTCGGCTGAGACCGACACCGTGAACAAGGACGCGACGGCCCCGTCCGGTTATTCGGTGACCCTCGGCCAGGACCCCGTGACGGCGGCGAACGAGACGGCGGTTTCCTTCACTTTTGCGGGCGGGGAAGCCTCGGCGGACTATGCCTACACGATCAGTTCGAACAATGGCGGCACGAATGTCACAGGCAGCGGGACGCTGAGCGGAGCGACGGACACGATCTCCGGTATCGATGTGTCCGGCCTGAATGACGGGACGCTGACCCTGTCGGTGACGCTGACCGATCCGGCGGGCAATACCGGCACGGCGGCCACCGATACGACGGAGAAGGATGCCGGTGCGCCGTCGGGCTATTCGGTTTCGTTCGACCAGACTGCGGTCAATGCCGGCAATGCCGATTCTGTTTCCTTCACCTTCGCCGGTGCTGAAGTCGGGACGGACTACGACTACACGATCACCTCGTCGCATGGCGGCGGCTCGGTCACCGGGTCCGGTACGATTGCGACGGCAACCGACCAGATCGGCGGCATTGACGTGCTCAGCCTGGTCGACGGAACGCTCACCCTGTCGGTGAGGCTGACCGATAGCGGTGGCAATACCGGTTCCGCCGCGACGGCCACCGTCTCCAAGGACGTGGTGGTGCCGTCCGGCTATTCGGTCTCCCTGGACCAGGACCCGGTGACGGCGGCCAATGACAATGCCATCTCCTTCACCTTCGCCTCGGCGGAATTCGCGGCCGACTACGCCTACACGATCACCTCGTCCGGCGGTGCCGGTTCGGTCTCCGGATCCGGTTCGGTCGGCTCGCCGGGGCAACAGGTCTCCGGGATCGATGTCACGGGTCTGCCCGACGGCACGCTGACCCTGTCCGTGACCTTGACCGATGACAGCGGCAATGCCGGCTCCGCCGCGACGGACACGGCTGAAAAGGACGCGGCCGTGCCCTCGGGGTATTCGGTGGCCTTCGATCAGGACCCGGTCGGCCCGGCGGACCAGGCAAGCGTGTCCTTTACCTTCGCCTCGGCGGAAATCGCCGCCGACTATGCCTACACGATCACCTCCTCGAGCGGGGGCGGATCGGTGACGGGATCCGGCACGATCGCAACGGCGACCGACCGGATCGGCAGTATCGACGTGTCGGGCCTGCCGGACGGCATACTGACCCTGTCGGTGACCCTGACAGACAGCGGCGGGAATACGGGCGGCGCGGCGACGGATACGGTGACCAAGGACACCACGGCACCGGCGGGCTTCTCCGTCTCCTTCGACCAGGATCCGGTGACCGGGGCCAGCGAGAGCGCGATATCCTTCACCTTTGCGGGCGGGGAGGTGTCGGCCGATTATAGCTACACGATCTCGTCGAACGGTGGCGGCGCGAACGTCACCGGCAGCGGGACGCTGGCTGGTGCGACGGACCAGATCGGTTCGATCGACGTGTCCGGTCTGGGCGATGGTACGCTCACCCTGTCTGTGACGCTGACCGATGGTGCCGGGAATGCCAGCGGTACGCAGACCGACACGGTAACCAAGGACACCAATCTGCCGGGCTTCTCCAAGGCTTTTGCTCCGGCCGCTATCCTGGTCGGCGATGTGTCGACGCTGACCTTCACCATCGACAACAGCGCCCGGGGCCTGAGCGCGACGGCACTCGACTTCACCGATAATTTCCCGGCCAGCATGGAAGTCGCGGCAACGCCCAACGCGTCCACGACCTGTACCGGCGGAACCCTGACGGCCGTCGCAGGGGCGGGCGTCGTCAGCTATACCGGCGGTTCCGTCGGGGCTGGCGCGGCTTGTACGGTTGATGTCGATGTGACGGCAACGGCGGCCGGTTCGCTGGCCAATACATCGGGCAGCCTGACCTCTTCGGCCGGCAATAGCGGTACGGCGAACGCGACGCTCACGGTGGCCGAGCCTAGCCTCAGCGTCGACGATCCGTCGGTCACCGAAGGCGACGCCGGAACGTCGAACCTCTCCTTCACGGTGACGCTGGCTCCGGCGTCGGCGCAGACGGTCACCGTCGATTACGCCACCTCGAACGGCACGGCCACGGCCGGCTCGGACTATACCGCGACGACCGGCACGCTCACCTTCACGCCCGGTCAGACCAGCCGCACTGTCACCGTCACGGTGCTCAACGAGACCGTTGTCGAACCGGACGAGACGGTGATCCTCACCCTCTCCAACCCGTCCAACGCCACGATCGGCGATGCGACCGGGACCGGCACGATCCAGAGCGACGATACCGATGCGACGGCACCCGTTGTGGCGTCGATCGAGCGCCGCTCGCCGGCAAGCGAGGTGACCCGTGCCACGACGCTCAGCTGGACCGTGACATTCAGCGAGGATGTGACCGGTGTCGATGCGGCCGACTTTGCCGTCGCCGGCAGCACGGCTTCCGTGACCGGCGTGACCGGTTCCGGCGACAGCTATGACGTGACGGTGTCCGGTGGCGATCTCGCCGGGCTGACCGGCACGGTCGGGCTCGGTCTGCCGGCCAGCGTCTCGATTGACGATCTGGCCGGCAACGCGCTGACCGATCGCAATCCGTCGGGGGCCGACGAAACCTACGCGCTCGACCACACACCGCCGACCGTCGATGCGATTGCGCGCGAGACGCCCGCGAACAAAATGACCCATGCGGACACGCTGACCTGGGCCGTCATGTTCAGTGAAAGTGTAACGGGTGTCGACGCGGCGGACTTTGCCGTCGCTGGCAGCACGGCAAGCGTGACCGGCGTGAGCGGCGCCGGTGCCAGCTATTCGGTGACGGTGTCCGGCGGCGATCTCGCGGGGATGTCCGGCGAAGTGGGGCTCGACCTGGCGGCGGGTGTTTCGGTGAACGACCTCGCCGGCAATGCGCTGGCCGATCCCGATCCGGCGAGCGCTGACGAAACCTACACGATCGATACGGATGTGCCGGGTGTGACCCTGGATGCCGGTATGACCGAACCGGTCGCAGCGCCTTTCACCCTGACAGTGACCTTCAGCGAACCGGTCAGCGGTTTCTCCCTGGCCGGGCTCAACGTCGTCAATGCCACGGCCGGCAATTTCCAGACTGTCTCGACGCGTGTCTACACGGTCAGCATCACGCCGCCGGAAAGCGGATCCTTCAGCCTGTCGGTTCCTGCCGGGGCTGCCACGGACAGTGCGGGCAATGACAATACGGCATCCGATGTCCTCACACTGGAGGCGGATAGTGCCGGTCCCGAGGTGGTTTCGGTTGAAGCACTCAACGCGCTGGTGACGAATGTCGACACGCCGGCCTGGCGGGTGACGTTCAGCGAAGCTGTCGAGGGCGTCGATGGGGCCGATTTCATCCTGACCGGTGCGCCCGGTGCCGCGTTCTCTGTCTCGTCTGGCGACGATACGGTGTTTGACATCACGGCATCCGGCGGTGGGCTGGCCGATCTGGACGGTGAGATCGTGCTCGGTCTTGCGGCCGGCCAGGACATCGCCGACAGCGCCGGCAATGCGCTGGCCGATACGGCGCCGACCGGTATGGATCAGGGGAGTGTCACGCTCGACAACACCGCGCCCGGCGTCACCCTGGCCGCCAGCGAGGACGAGGTGACCGGGCCGTTCACGGTGACGATCAGCGTCTCCGAAGCCGTCACCGGCTTTGTGTTCGACGATCTGGTCCTGGACAATGCGACGGCTGAGACGCTGACGCAGATCTCGGCATCGGAGTACACGGTGGAGATCACGCCGGAGACCTTCGGCGAGATCGGTGTCTCCGTCGGCGCGGATGCCGCGGCCGATGCGGCCGGAAACGGATCGCAACCGGCCAGCCTGACGACCGAGGCCGTGACGCCACAGGTCGATGTCGAAATCGACATTGATGTCGACAACAATGACCCGGTCGGCGTCGCGGGCACGGCGGTTGTCAGCAATCCGGGCGAATTGCCCGTCGATTTCCGCGCTGAGGCGAGTGCCTCCTGGCTGTCGGTCACGCCGGAAACCGGCACCATCGAAGGCCTGTCGGACATGGTTTTCACGGTGAGCGTCACCGAAGAGGTGCGCAACCTCGCGCCTGGAGACTATACCGGCCGTGTCACCATCTTCCGGCCGGTAACATCGTCGGCGACCGGCGGCGGCCCTGCTGCGCCGGCCGCGGCGGGCGAGGCGGTGCTCGTCGAGGTTCCGGTCTCGCTGAGCCTGGCAAGCACGGTGGGTACACTGCAGCTGGTGTCGACGACGCCGGGCGGTCCGTCAGGCGATGCGAACTTTGCCCTTGCCTCCAGCCTGTCGGCGATTGACGGCCAGGTGCTGGCGACCTCCGGCGGCCGTGCCGAGACGACGGTCATGGAACTGGCCGGCGGCACGTTCGACATTCTGCAAAGCGTGCCGCAGGGCTGGCGCATCGAGACGATCTCCTGCACGGGCGATGCCGACCAGGGCTCGCAGATCGACACTGCGAGCGGCCGTATCCAGGTCGATCTGGACATCGGCGAAGCGATGGTCTGCACATTCGAGAATGTCCGCGATGAGGACGCGGTCCGTCTGGCTACCCAGCGCGTGATCCGCAACTTCATGCTGCGCCGCGCCGACCGCATCATCGAGGCCGCGCCGGATCTGTCACGCCGCCTTGGTGCGCGCGACGCGATGCGCCCGGGCGGTTTCGCGGCCGATGTCGATGGAGGCCGGTACACGATGTCGATGTCGACCTCGCTGTCGGGGGTCCGCAATGCGGCCCGGGCCAAGGAGGGCGAGGCACCGGATGCTCCCCGTCATGAAAGCGAAACGGACGGAAGGCTGGATATCTGGCTGTCTGCGGAAATGTCCGGCGTTTCGGATAACCGCGCGGGCGAGCGCGCTGAAAGCGACTTCGGCGTGACACAGCTGGGCATCGACTGGGCCGTGTCGGATGACATGCTGGTCGGGGCGATGTTCCAGTATGACTGGATGGACGAAACCGCGAGCGAGATCTTTGTCGAGGCCGGGGCCGTTGCCGGCGCCGAGGTCGACGGGACAGGCTGGATGGCCGGGCCCTACATGGTCTGGCGCTTCGCGGATGGTGTGATTTTCGACGGCGCGGCCCTCTACGGGCAGAGCCGGAATACCGTCAATCCGCTCGGCCTATACGAGGATGATTTCGACACGGAACGGTGGATGGTGCGCGCCAATCTGACCGGAGAATATGTGCATGGGCCGTGGATGCTGCGTCCGCAGGCGACGCTCACGCACTTCGAGGAAACCCAGGCCTCCTATACCGACAGTCTGGATATCGGCATTCCGCAACAGACGATCGCGCTCGGCCGTCTTGCCGCGGGACCGGAAGTGATCTGGCGGCATGCGCGGGCGGACGGTCAGCAGCTGGAACTGAGCACCGGCGTGCGCGCGATCTGGGACTATCGTCCCGCGGAGCTTCTCAATGATGCCGGTCTTCTGACAAGCAATGGCTCCGGCATGCGTGCCGATGGCCGGATCGGTATCGCGACGCAGCTCGCCAATGGCGCCCGGATGGGCCTGGAGGTCAGTCTCTCCGGCATCGGCAATGACGATTTCGAAGCCAGTTCCGCCCGTCTGAACCTGCGCGTCCCACTGTCCCTCGGCCGCTAGCGGACGCGTGTTGGTGAGCCGCCTGGCGTTGCTGGCTGGGCGGGCCCTGCCAGGGGAAAACGAGATTGAGCGGGTTGGCGTGAAATCGTAGTGCACTCCGACGCGTAATCCGCTCCGGTATTTCAAGACTTCGCCCGACATCATCCGCCCTGCAGTGATGATGTATGTCCGTTTCCGGCTGTCGCTTCGAGATGTCGAGGATTTGCTGCACGAACGCGGCATCGACACCGGTCACTATTCGAACCGGGCACCGTATTCGGCGAGGCTTTACTTGGATCAACGGGGGACACAAAAACGGCACTCCGTGAACTGGAAGGCATAGATCGCCAAGAGACCGGAAAATGGCTGAACAACCGGGCTGTAAACTCCCACCAGCCGTCGTGCCGGCGGGAGAAAATCACGACGCGGTTCCGCTTTCGATTTGAGCGTCACAGAGGTTCACCACGGCTCAAGCCTCCGTCCACAATCGCCTCAACCCGAATGCCATACCAACCGCAGCCCCTGCTTCCAGAAGCACCGCGCCAGGGCCGCCAGCTGATGGACAGTGACGCATCCCAGGCCGGCGGCAGTTTCACCGTATTGCCGCTAAGATCCGCTTTCCCGAAGCTGTAGCGGGCGTACTCCGCATCGACGACGCCGATCGATGCGATCAGGTCCAGGCTGTCGGACGGGTAGGCAGCGAGTTCGGCCTCGAAACCCCGGCTTTCGATCGCCGCATCCGAGGTAATGACCGTCGTCGATGCGACCTTTCCGCTCTGGTCGTAGACGATGTCGCCAGGCCGCAGCTCAGATGCAGACCGGGCGGCAATGGCGCGCGGTAGTGGATATCGCCTGGCAGGGGCCTGGGGAAATGATGGAAGAGAGTGCCGCGCGCAGGCCCGATCGCGACATCGTCATTCAGTCCGCCGTCCTCGACCACTTTGCGGACACGCTGCGAGTGTCCGTCCTCGCTGGGAGTGTTCGCCAACTCAGGCGTCATGTCGACCCAACCCTGCCGGCTGCCGTGATGCCGATCGCATCATGTGCCGGCCCTATGAAACAAGCAGAACCGGCACGCCGGCGATGATCAGGGCTGACGCGGCCATCAGGATGAGGCTGGTGCGGCGTCTGAAGCGGATCAGGAAAAACAGGAAGAAGCCGAGCAGGGACAGGGCCAGGATCAGGATCGCCGATATGTCGATTACCAGTTTCCAGACGGCTCCGGCGTCCTTTCCCCGGTGCAGGTCGCCCATGAAGTCGACGAAGCCGGCGCGCCGTGTCGAGATTTCGGCCTCGCCGGAGGCGATGTCGAGGATGACGTCGCTGCGTCCCTTGGGGCCGGCGAAGCGGAAATAGGCCTCGTCCTCGAAGATCTCCGACGAGGTCATCGTCCCCACAATGTCCCCATTCGCCCGGAGCAATGTGTCCAGGGCCTCGTCCGGTTCGTGTCCGGCGACGGCCTGTTCCATGGCCGGAACCGGCAGGTTGACGATTTCGGTCCGTTCCTCGGCGCCTGTATTCTCGAACCAGCCGGGGTGGTTGAGGATGAGCCCGGTGAGCGAAAAGAAGATCAGGGCGATGAAGGCGAAGGCCGACAGATAGGCGTGGGCCGCGCGGCTGATCTTGTGGAAGGTCAGCTTGAACCTGTTCATCCGGAGGGCGAATGCGCTGGGCGCCGGGCGGGGCCGGGCTGTCGCGGTCATGACGGCGAGCGCCTGTACTCCAGCGCGATGCGGCCCAGTTCGCCCTCGCCGGCCTGCTCGATCTCCACTGGCGCGTCGGCAAGCTCCAGATCGATCGAGGTCAGGGCATGATCGCCATGTTCGCGGGCTGTCTCGATGTGCAGCGTGTAGTCGCCGGGGGGGACCGGTTCGCCGAAATCGTCAAAACCGTCCCAGACGAAATGGTAGCGGCCGGGCCGCCGCGTCGGTTCGCTCATCGCATCGACGAGGTCCGGGACCCGCCGGCCATAGCGGCGCCACCACACATAGATTTCCTCGCGCCAGCGCATCTGGTCGCCCAGCGTGGCCAGGGTGCGCACCAGCTGGCGGTCCTCGTCGGTGACCCAGATCGCGAGATAGGGCGCGCGGTAGGAGGCGGCCTGCATGCGGGGAATTTCATAATCGACACTCAGCCGGAACGGGGAGGCGGCCCCGGCAGCGTCTGCGGGGGCGGCGACATCCGGGCGCCAGGCGGCGCTGACATATTCCCGCCCGTCCTGGGTGCGGATGATCGTGTCGACACCGTCGAGCCGGTTGGCGAGGTCGAGCGCGGCCTGGGTGGGTATGGCTACGAAGGCGGTCGCCAGAGCGTCCGCGGTCAGGGCGTCAGGCGCACGCACGGTGGCGGTTAGCACCCGGTCGTCCGCCCATCCGGACTCCGCGGAGACGATGTGGGTATAACGCAGATGCCCGATTTCCAGATCGCGCGGCCCGGATCCGCTGGTGGCCACGGCCGTGCCGGCGGCAAGACGGACCGGCTGCTGCGTGCTGCCGGCGATCTCCACGGACCAGTCCGTACGGCTGCCCGGTGTCCCGCGGCTGCGCATGTCGCCGCCGATATTCAGGAGCAACCCTGTGGCTTGCGGCGCGGCTCCGGCCGCGGCCTCAAGGGCGCGATCGATGATGTAGCCCTTGGCCAGCCCGTCGGTAGAAAACACCACGTCGTCGGGGCGCTCGACGGTCCGGCCGGCCGGATCCAGCGCCAGCTCCGCCCGGCGAATGCGTCCGGCCAGAAGGCGGAGTTCGCCGCGGTCCGGCGCTGCGTTCGTCGCGTCCGCCTGGCGCCAGATCTCCACAATCCGGCCCAGGCGGCAGCTGAACGCCCCGTCCGTTTGTTGCCGCCAGGTCTCGCAGGCTTCCAGCACGGCAAACAATTCCGCCGAAACGGCTCCGCCCGCGCTGGTATTCAGCCGGGAAATTTCCGAGTCGGGATCGTAGAGGTTCAGGATCGCCGAGAGACGTTCGATTTCCGCCTGGGCCGCCGTGTTCGCGTCCCGGGCCGCGTCCTCAGACGTGGTCCAGACCGAGAGCTGGTAGGAGGTGCCCAGAATGCCCTCCTGATCGAACCGGTGGAGCTGCTGGCTGCGCGCGGGTGCCGCGGCTGCGAGCGCCAGAACGAGCCCGGCCAGAAGCGGCAGGCCGAAGGCGAAGGCCGGTTGAAGATGCCGATTTTGGTGTGAACGCATAATTTCCTGTCCGACTGCGAATTCCGCTGCTGGCGATGCCGCCCGGCCGTACGGCGCCGAACTGTGTCTGCACGCAGAAAACATTAGCCGGTCGCGGGTGGCGAAACGGGTGGCGCCGCCAAGTCGGCGACACCATAAACACGAAATATGCATTTGCAAGTCATTCGCATTCACATTAAGCCTGCGAACAACAGCGACGTGGCGACCGGGGGGATCTCGCTTGCCGACATCTTACAGGAGGCTGATATGAAAGACTTTTCTGTGCGGCTTGTTCGAAGGGCTGTGGCTTCGGCTGGCTGTGCGGCCGTGATGACCGGGTCGGCCCTGGCGCACACGCCCTACATTCTCCCGAACGCGTTCTCGCCGTCCTACGCCCGCATGGTGACGGCCGAGGCCTCGTTTGCCGAATCCTTTTTCGCGCCTGAGTTCGCGATCGATTCCGACGCGTTCCATGTCGTGCTTCCGGACGGAAGCCGCGACGCGTTCGACACCGAACACCATTTCGAGCAGCTCGTCGTGCTTGAGGAGGCCCTGGAAATGGAGGGCACCTATCGCCTCACGACCGGGCCGCGCGCCGGGCGGAAATTCCCGATGCGTCGGGTCGACGGCGTGTGGGCGTATCTCGACCGCGACGAGAACGGCGAATACGTGGCACCGGGCGCGGGCGTGGAAACGGCCGAATTCCAGACCCTCACCGTCGCGGAAGCCTATGTCACCAAGGGGCCGCCGACCGCGCCGTCGCTGGCGGTCCGTGGTGAGGGGCTCGAAATCCATCCGCTCACGCATCCCAGCGAAGTCTATCTCGGCGAGGGGTTCGAGCTGGAAATCCTGTTCAATGGCGAACCGGTTCCCCAGGCCGGACTGAACCTTTATCGCGCCGACGGCGACTACGAGGAGCCCCACTTCCACCAGACCGCCGAGACCGACGCGGAAGGCCTTGCCACGCTGCGTTTCGATCGTGCCGGCGTCTATCTCGTCATGCTGCGCCATCGCGCGGAAGCGCCTGACGGCGCGGAGACCCCTTACCGCAGCTACACCTCCTCGCTGACCTTCGAAGTCGTGCGCTAGCGGCTGAAGTCTTTCACCTCCCAAAAACCAGGAGCCATCACCATGACCCGACCCAAAAACCTTCTCTGCCTGGCAGGATGCGCACTGCTTCCTGCACTGGCCGCTTCCGCCTGTGCTACCGCCGCAGGCGCTGGAGACCAGACCGCGCAAGCACAGCCGGCACACGAGGCCTGCACGTCGCGGAATACGCATGCGCACTCGCGCTGCGGTTTCCTTGACCGCTACGACACCGATGGCGACGGAAGCGTCTCCCGCGAAGAGTTCGACGCCGTGCGCCTGGACAGCTTCTCCGCCAAGGATGCCGATGGCGACGGTGTCGTGCTGGAGGAGGAGTATGTCGCCGAGTACGAAACGCGGCTGGACCGGCAGCTGGCCGAGCGGCGCGAGGCCGCGATCCGTCAGACCTATGTCCGTTTCGAATTCCTCGATTCCGATGACGACGAAAGAATGACGCAGGACGAGTTCGGTGTCTCGGGAAGCCGGATGTTCGGCCGCTATGACGTCAATGGCGATGGCCGCATCGACGATGCGGACCCCAGTCCGCAGTCGCGTCGCGAGCAGGCTGAATCGCACGAGGGTTCGCACTGATCCCGTCGCGCGCTCTGCGGGCGGGCATGCGTGCCCGGACCCGGAGGCTGCTCTGTTCGGTCACGCCGAGGCCTGACCGTCGGGCGGGCAACAGACACGCACCGCCCATTTATTGCAAATAGTTCGCATTAGCACTTGCGTCGCGGCGCGACCCGGGCTAGTGCGGGATTTATATGCGAATGCGAGTCAATCGCATTAAAGTTTGTAGGGGGACATTTCCAATGTCACATTCCATCCGTACCCGTATGCTCTGCGCAACAGCGCTGCTTGCTTCCGCCGGCGTTTCCGGTGCCGCATCGGCGCAGGACGCCGAGGACGATTCCGAATTTCTCGGCACCATCCTGCTCGGGGAAAGCAAACGGGAGGTGCAGACCGGCACGGCGACCCCGGTCACCGTGATCGACCAGGAAGAAATCGACGGCCGGCAGGCTGAAACGATCGCCGAACTGATCGACTCGGTCCCGGGCGTGTCCCTGGTCAATGGCGGGACGCCGTCCGGGTCCGGCATCAACATCCGGGGTTTTGGCGCCAACGGCACTTACGGCACCGACCAGAAGGTCGCCATCCAGATCGATGGTGCCAGTGTGGGCTCTGAAGAGATCTATCGCGTCGGAACCCAGCTCTACACCGACCCCTACCTCTATCGCAGTGCCGAGGTGATCCGCGGCACGGTGGGCAGTTTCGCCTATGGCTCCGGCATCATCGGCGGCGTGGTCCGCCTGGAGACCAAGGACGCCTCTGACTTCACCGGCGGCGAACCGGGCTTTGCCTTCGGCCAGACCCTGGGTGTGTCCTCGAACGGGAGCGGGTTCTCGAGCTCGTCGACCCTGGCCTGGCAACCGACCGAGCAGTTCGAGTTCCTCGGAAACTTCTCCTGGCGTGAACAGGATGTACTGGAAGACGGTGACGGCAACGAGATCGGCAATACGGCCTACGAACTGCCGTCCTTCCTGGTGAAGGGGCGCTACTCCTTCGGCGCTGATCGTGCCCACGCGATCGAACTCTCCGTCACGCGGTCCGAATCCGCCGACCGCGACGTGCCCTACGACACGTTCGGCACAACGGGCGGCTCCTTCGGCAATGTCGACCGCGACATCATCAGCGACACGGTTTCGCTGGGCTACACCTACAGCCCGCTCGCCAACGACCTAGTCGACCTCGAGGTCCTGCTGACCTATGCCAACCAGGAAATCGACCAGACCTGCGTGCCCGGCTCCGGCCCGTTCGGCTGCTTTGCGGTGATCGATGCGGACCTGCAGTATGAAACCACCAAGCTGACCCTGCGCAACGCCTCCTACGTGGTGGCCGGCGGCCTCGAGCACGAGATCGTGTCGGGCGTGGAACTGATCCACAAGGACCGCCTCGACGCCAACTCCGCACCGGGCGGTACGGACGACCGCGTTGCGCTCTTCCTGGTGGACGAGGTTTCTTTCGGCGACGGCTGGGTCGTCTCTCCGGCGCTGCGCTACGAGACGTCCGACATTGAGGGTGAGCTCGATTCCGGTCAATCGGTGTCCTACGACAACGACTCCCTGATGGGTGGCGTCTCGCTCCGCTATGAGTTCGACAGCGGTTTCGCGCTCTTCGGCAGCTACGCCTACACCGCTAACCTGCCCATCCTCGATGATCTGGAAACGCCGGCCTACATGGAGCGGGCTGAGCGGTCGAACACCTACGAGGCCGGTGCCTCCTTCGACCGTACTGGTGTCTTCTTCGGCACGGATACGCTCGCGCTGAAAGGTAATTACTACTCCACCGACCTGTGGGACGTGACGTCCTATTCCGGCGTCATCTCCGTGCGCGTCGAAGGGGTCGAACTGGAAGGCTCGTACGCCACCGAGGGCGGTTTCTATATCGACCTCAATGCGAACGTCATTGATGCGGAAAACACCACCTCCGCCGGCGATGTGGTCGACTGGAACAATACGCCGGCCGACAGCCTGCGTCTGACCCTGGGCCAGCATGTCACGCCCGCCCTGGACCTGAGCTGGGAAGTCGTCGCGGTCGACGAGGCCGAGACCAACGGCAACACGGTGGACGGTTATACGACCCACAATCTGCGTGCCACATATCGCCCGCAGAGCGGCGTGCTGAGCGGGACCCAATTCCGTGCCGGGATCGAGAATGTCGGCGACATCGAATACACGCCCATGCTCGCGACGCGGGCGGCGCCGGGCCGGAACTTCAAGCTGAGCGTGTCGCGGCTCTTCTAGCCTTGCGAGCACACATCGGTGTGTTTCGCCTGAAGGTGCGCCGTGGCTTGTCCCTGCTGCGGCGCACCGGCCGGCGTTCGAGGCACATCGTTCGATAGCCGATGGAGTATTCGACATGTTTGACGCACTGGCCGGACGGGTCGCAAGCTACGCCGAAATGGGCGGACCCGTTCTGACGCTTCTCGGCCTGCTCTCGATGGTCACGCTGGCGGTGATCGCGTTCAAATTCTGGCAGTTCATGGCCATCGGCGTGGGGCGGCACAAACGCTTGCGGCACGCATTGGAGCAATGGGATGCAGGCCATTGCGACGATGCGCGCAGAACGTTGGACAGCGCGCGCAGCTTTCTTGCGTCACCGATAGCCCTGTCCATGGACATGGCGGGCCGGCCCGAGGCGCGCGACCGGATCGAGGCGGAAGCGGAACGGCAGTTCCAGCCGCTCGAGGGCGGTTTCCGTTTTCTCGACAGTGTCGCACAGCTGGCGCCGCTGCTGGGACTGTTCGGGACCGTGCTTGGCATGATCGAGGCCTTCCGCGCCCTGCAGGACGCAGGGACGCAGGTCGACCCGTCCATCCTGGCGGGCGGCATCTGGGTCGCCTTGCTGACCACGGCTGCGGGGCTTGCGGTCGCGATGCCGACAGCCATGGCCCTGTCCTGGTTCGAGTCACGGGTCGATCGCGACCGCGCACTCGCCGAGCGGGCCATCGCGACCGTCATCACGCCGGTCGCAACGGTCTCGGGACAGGCTGATGAGAGCTAGGCGTGTACGCAGGAAGCCATTGTCGATGACGTCGCTCATCGACGTGATCTTCCTCCTGCTGCTCTTCTTCATGCTGTCCTCGACCTTCTCGAAGTACAGCGAGATCGAGCTTGACGCGGCCCTGCCCGGCGGAACGGCGACCGGCGCCGCCGGCCCGTCCGTCCGCGTCGCGCTGTCCTCCGGCCACATTCTCGTCAATGGCCGCACGGTCGCGCAAAGGCGTCTGGCGCCCCGTGTGGATGCGGTGCTGGGCGGACAGGGCGGTCTGGTCGTGCTTGCCGTGGACGAGGCGGAAAGTGCCCAGAGGCTGACGGATGTTCTCCTGACCCTGCGGGAGCTCGAT
>Ga0207849_100375_pt1 | contig 16462 bp, 18 predicted proteins | sample TtaePargueraPR_12_FD_187277 | JGI IMG/M metagenome (GOLD analysis project Ga0207849, IMG submission 187277) | Aerobic enrichment media microbial communities from Bioluminiscent Bay, La Parguera, Puerto Rico - Tt and P2 (4) (SPAdes) | ecosystem: Environmental > Aquatic > Marine > Unclassified ...
GCGGGCCGCCGCGAGCAGGCCGGACAGGCTGAAGCCGGCGGCCGTCACCGCAGGCAGCGTCCCCAGTCCGAAACCCAACATGATCAGCGCGCCATTGAGCGCCGTGCCCGAGAGCATGGCGTAGAACAGCGTGGCATAGACCATGCCGCAGGGCAGGAAGCCCCAGAGGAAGCCCGCCAGCAGCGGGCTGGCCAGGGAGAGCGCACCGGAAAACGGCGTCCGGATCCAGCCGAGCAGCCTGGCGCCGATCCGGTCGAGCCCGGCCAGGGCCGGCGCCCAGCCCATCACCGACAGGCCGATATAGACCAGCATCGCGGCTGCCAGCCAGCGCAGGACGAAATGCGCGGTGGCCCGGTCGAAGGCGAAATAGGCCTGCGAGCCGAGCGCCGCCAGGATCGCCCCGGCGAGCACATAGGCGGCGATGCGGCCGGTCTGGGCGAGCATCAGGGCGCGGGCGCGCCCGCCCGTGCTGTCCCCGCCCAGCGAGACGGAGAGGCTGGCCGCGATGCCGCCGCACATGCCCACGCAGTGCAGGCTGGAGGCGAAACCGGCCAGCAGTCCGCCGAGTATGCTGAGTTCAGACAGTCCGTCCGGCGACATCAACGCCTCCCTGACGCTGTCTTTGACTGGACAATTCCACAAATAAAGTGTGGCGTAGTGACGCAAAACAGCCGACGCTGGATAGAATAATATGTCGCCGGGAGGACATCATGGTTGAACTTCAGCACGTCCGTCGGGATGCGCCCTGGGCCTGGCTCAAAGCCGGATGGAACGACCTCATGCGCGCCCCGCGCGTCACGCTCGGCTACGGCCTGGCCTTCGTCGGCTTCGGCGCGCTGATGGTGCTGGGCCTCAACGCCATCGGCCTGGCCTCGGCGGTGCCGGTCGCCCTGAGCGGTTTCGCCCTGATCGCGCCGGCCCTGGCGATCGGCATCTACCAGGTCTCCCGCGCCTTCGAACGCGGCGAGGCGCCCCGCTTCCGCTTCATCATCTCCCGCTTTCCCTCGCGGATCTCGCAGATCGGCTTTCTCAGCCTGCTGCTGGTGATGCTCTTCCTGATCTGGGTGCGCGTCGCGCAATTCCTGCTGGTCGCCGTCGCGCCGACGGCACCGCTCATGCCCGGCCCCTTCATGGAGTTCGCCCTGACCGATCCGGCCGGACTGACCCTGATGGTGATCGGCACCGCGATCGGCGCGGGCCTGGCGGCCATCGCCTTCGCGATGTCGGCGCTGGCCTTCCCCATGCTGGTGGACCAGGACGTGGATGCGGTGACCGCGCTGGTGGCGAGCTTCAAGGCGGTGATCGAGCAGCCCTTCGTGATGCTCACCTGGGCCTGGCTGATCGCCTTCATGGTGGCGGTGGGTTCGGCGGTCTTCCTGGTGGGACTGGCGGTGACCTTCCCCTGGATCGCCCTGGCGACCTGGCACGCCTACCGGGATTTCTCGCCGGTGGCTTCGCCGTCGGCGCCCTCCTCCGCCTCGTCCTCGGCATAGCCTTTCGGCACGATCGGCTTATCGTCATCCATCAGGATGCGCTCGGCAGCGCCGTCCAGATCGTCGAACTGTCCGGACTTCAGGCTCCACATGAAGGCCAGGAGCCCCAGTCCGCCCATGCCGATGGCGACGGGTATCAACCAGATCAGGACGGACATCAGCGGGCGAGCCTCAGGGCGTTGAGCGTGACCAGGACCGAGGACGCCGACATGGCGATGGCGGCGATCAGCGGCGTGACGAAACCGGCCACGGCAAGCGGCACGGCGATCATGTTGTAGCCCGCGGCAAGGGCGAAATTCTCCAGCACCCGGCGGCGCGCCCCGCGCGACACGTCCAGCGCGACCAGGGCCGCGGCCAGCTTGTCGCCCTGCAGCACAAAATCGGCGGCGGCCTGGGATATCTCCGCTGCCGAGGCGAGCGACACGGAGACATCGGCCGCCGCCAGAGCCGGTGCGTCATTGATGCCGTCGCCGATCATGGCGACATGCCGCCCCTCGCCCTTCAGGGCGTCCAGGCGGGCGATCTTGTCCTGGGGTTTCAGCTCGGCCTGCCAGTCGTCCAGGCCCAATTCGCGCGCGATCGCCTCGACGGGGCCGCGGCGGTCGCCGGACAGCAGCTCGACCCGGCAGCCGCGTTCGCGCAGATCCGCGACGGTCTCCGCCGCATCGGCGCGCAGCCGGTCCTCGAAACGGAAACGCTCGGGCGCGTCCTCGCCGATCTGCAGCCAGGCCTCGGTGTGCGGATCGCTGGCGGCCTCGATGCCCAGCCAGCGGGCCGAGCCGAAACGGATGGTGACGCCGTCCTCGACGGCCTCGATCCCGCCGCCGGAGATTTCCTTCGCCTGCGACGCGGCCGCGCCCATGCCGGCCGCATCGGCGACGGCGCGGGAGAGCGGGTGGCGGCTGGTGCGGGCGAGCCGGGCCGCCATGTCGAAGGCGGCATCGGGAATATCGGACCGGTTGACCAGGCGCGGCTTGCCCTCGGTCAGCGTACCGGTCTTGTCGAAGACGACCGTGTCGATACCGGCCAGGCGCTCCATGGCATCGCCGGACTTCACCAGCACGCCCTCGCGATAGAGCCGCCCGGAGGCGACGACCTGGACGGCCGGCACGGCCAGACCCAGCGCGCAGGGGCAGGTGATGATCAGCACCGCGATGGCATGGATGATGGCCAGGTGCGGATCCTGCCCGATGACCAGCCAGCCCAGCAGGGTCAGCGCGGCCAGCGAATGCACCACGGGCACGTAGAGTTTGGCCGCCCGGTCGGCCAGGCGCACATAGCGCGAGCGGCTCTGTTCGCCCGCCTCCACCAGGCGCGTGATCTCGGCGAGCAGGGAATTGTCGCGGTCGGCCGTGGCCTCCAGCACCAGCTTGCCGTCCAGGTTGAGCATGCCGGAGAAGATCTCCGTGCCCGGCCGGGCAGGAACCGGCGCGGTCTCGCCGGTCACCAGCGAGCCGTCCAGGGCCCCCTCGCCTTCGCGGATCACCGCATCGACCGGCACCCGGTCGCCGGCGGCCAGAACCAGCCGGTCGCCGGCCTTCACCTCGCGGGCCGGCACGGCCTCGATCCGGCCGTCGGGCAGGAGACGATTGGCCGTGGCGGCCTGCATGGCCGCGAGCCCGCGCGCCGCCTCGCCCGCCTTGGCGCGCAGGCGCATGTCCAGGAAACGCCCGATCAGCAGGAAGAAGAGCAGCATGGCCGCGGCGTCGTAATAGGTGTCGCCATGGCCGTAGAAGGTTTCCCAGACCGACAGGCCGCAGGCCAGGATGACGGCCAGCGAGATCGGCACGTCCATATTGACGTGCCCGCCCCTGAGCGCGGCGATCGCCGACCGGAAGAAGGGCTGGCCCGCATAGGCCGCCGCCGGCAGCACGATCAGCGCGGAGATGCGGTGCATCAGCGCCTGGGTCGCCTCGGTCATTTCCAGCCCGCCGGCCCAGACCGAGATGGAGAGCAGCATGACATTCGCCATGGCAAAGCCGGCCACCGCCAGGGCGCGGAGCAGCTTGCGCTCCTCCTCCTTCTGGGGATCGGCCTCGGCCTCCGGCTCGTAGGGCGTGGCGGGATAGCCCAGCCGGCCCAGCTTGGCGACATACGCGGACGCCAGCGCCGGATCGCCCCGCCAGCTCAGGCTGAGCCGGCCCGTGGACAGGTTCAGCCGGGCATGTTCGACGCGGTCGTCCTCATAAAGCCCCGCCTCGATGCGCGAGATGCACCCCGCGCACACGGCGCCGCGCACCAAGAGGTCGAGATGGCACTGCCCGTCGACGATGCGCACGAAGGCCTGCGGATCGACCTGGCTGACCGGTTCGGAAAAGTCGGCGGTGTCTAGCGCAGCCAAAGCTCGTGCTCCATCTCGAAGGGAGCCTCGCCGTCATTGTGCGCGCGCAGATGCCACTGGCCGGCCTCGCTGCAGGGCAGCGCGACACGATAGAGGCCCGAGCGCGTCTCGGCGAAATCGAGCGGACAGTCGCGCGATGTGTTCGTGGGGTGGTTCAGCGTGCCGACGAGAGCAAGGCCGGGAACCGGCTCGCCCGCCGCGTCGCTGACCTCAACGAGGAGATTGCCGTCCACCACATTGACCCGTGCCGACCAGCCCAGCGCTTCCTGGGCATGCCGGCGGGCCAGCGTGTCGTTGTAGTTCAGGCCCTGATAGTAGGAACGCGGCACGTCCTCGCCCGGATGGGTGCGCATGGCCAGGGTGATGAAGGTGGCATTCACCCCGATCGTCACGCTGAAGAAGAGCACGATGAGGATCAGGACATGCCAGCCCCGTACGGGGTTGAGGAAGGACTTCATCGTTCCGCTCCGGTGACGATCATGGACGGCGTGGTCGCGGTTTCGCCCGTGCGCGTATCGGTGACGCGGAAGTCGAATTCCTCGCGCGGACCGTCGATCGCGTCAGGCGGCAGGGTGAGGTATATCACGAAATCCCGGGTCCGGTCGGCGTCCACGGTCAGTTGCATGGGCGCATCCTCGGCGGCGCCGAGCAGGCGCGTCTCGATCTGCGGATCGCCCTCGATCGACAGGGTCAGCGTGCGCGGCTCGTTGGCCTTGTTGACGACTTTCAGATTGTAGCCGTTGCGCACCGATCCGTCCGACAGGATGACGAAGTTCGGATTGCGGTCGCGCTGGGAATTCAGCTCCAGCTCGGACCGGTTGAGCAGCGCGCCCAGCATGATCGCCACCACGATGGCCAGCGCCGTGGCATAGACCAGAGTGCGCGCGCGGATGAATTTGTAGACCGGCTTCTCGCCCTTCTGGAAACGGTCGATATTGTCGTCGGTCTCGTAGGTGATGAGCCCGGTCGGCCGGTCCACCTTCTTCATGATGTCGTCGCAGGCATCGATGCACAGGGCGCACTGGATGCATTCCAGCTGGGCGCCGTCGCGGATATCGATCCCCATCGGGCAGACCGCCACGCACTGCTTGCAGTCGATGCAGTCGCCGCGGCCCTCCCAGCTCTCATTCTTCTTGTGCGGCCCGCGCGGCTCGCCCCGGTCGACCCGGTAAGTGACGTTCAGCGCGTCGCGGTCGGTCATCGCCGCCTGGATACGCGGCCAGGGGCACATATAGGTGCACACCTGCTCGCGCATCGTGCCGGCGAGCGTGTAGGTAGTGAAGGTCAGGATGCCGGCGAACAGGTAGGAGGACGGCTCGGCCTGGCCGGTGAAGAAATTCCCGATGACGTCGTAGGCGTCGTGGAAATAGAGGATCCACGCCCCGCCCGTCGCCAGGGCGATCAGCAGCCAGACGATGTGCTTGCCCACCTTGCGCCAGGCCTTGTCGAAGGACATCGGCGCGCGGTCGAGCTTGATGCGGGCATTGCGGTCGCCCTCGAAGGCGCGCTCGACCCAGATGAAGAGGTCGGTCCACACGGTCTGCGGACAGGCATAGCCGCACCAGACCCGGCCGAAGAGCGCGGTCGCCAGGAACAGCGCCAGCGCCGCCATGATCAGCAGCCCGGTGATGTAGTAGACTTCCTGGGGCCAGATCTCGATGAAGAAGAAGTAGAAGCGCCGGCCGGCGAAATCGACCAGAACGGCCTGGTCCGGCGCGTCCGGTCCGCGGTCCCAGCGCAGGAAGGGCACGAGATAGTAGATGCCCAGCGTCACGGCCATGACGAACCATTTCACGGTCCGGAACTTGCCGTGGGCGAGTTTGGGATAGATCGGCTCGCGCTTCTTGTAGAGTTCGCGCGTATCCGCGGCGTTGACCGCTTCTGCCTTGGATTTCTGGACACCGGGCGCCGCCATGGCGCGATTGGACGTATCACTCATGACGGCGCTTTATCCCGGTTCCTCTGGTTTAGGGATGCGACCTACCGCCCCGTGGGACGGTTCGCCGCAGTCTCGACTTCCTCGCCGCCGCCCAGCAGATAGACATAGGCAGCCAGCGCATCGATCGTGGCGTCGCCGAGACGGCCTTCCCAGGCCGGCATGACCCCGTAGGGACCGCGATGGATGATGTTGATCACCTGTTCGCGGTCGGAGCCGTAAAGCCAGTTCTGGTCGGTCAGGTTCGGCGCACCCTGCATGCGGTCGCCGGTCCCGTCCGGCATGTGGCAGGAGACGCACTGCATGTCGTAGATCTCCTGGCCTGCCGCCAGCGCGTCGGCCGAGGCGTCCTGCGCGCCGCCCGACAGGGACAGCACGTAGTCGGCCACATTCTCGATTTCCTCGTTGGAAAGGAGTTCGTCACGGCCGAAGGACGGCATCTGCGAGAAGCGCGTATCGGGGTGTTCCGACCGGATGCCGAAGCGGATCGTGGTGCGGATGTCCTCATAGGTCCCGCCCCACAGCCAGATATCGTCATTCAGGTTGGGATAACCGATGGCACCCTGGGCACCGGAGCCGTGGCAGGTGGCGCAATTGTCGCCGAAGGCCGCCTCGCCGGCTGCCCGGACGAAGCCGAGCAGTTCCGGATCGTTCTCGATATCGTCGATCGAGGCGCCCTCGAGGGCCGCGAAGCCGCTGGCGCGCGTGGCGTGCAGCTGCTCCATGGCCTCGGCCACATTGGCCCGTTCGGAGTGGTCGCGAAGACCGCGCGTGTGGTCGGTCTCGCCCGCCAGGCCCGGCAGGGCCGGCCAGGCCGGCATCAGCACCCAGTAGACAACGGACCAGGCGATACAGGCGTAGAAGATCCACAGCCACCAGCGCGGCAGCGGCGTATCCAGTTCCTTGATGCCGTCCCACTCATGGCCCGTCGTGGCCGTGCCCGAGTGGGCGTCTCTTTCGCGTTCTTGATCATGCTCGGACATGGGTCTCGTCCTTGTTGTGATCGGCCGTTTCCGGCTTGTCGGTTTCTTCCAGGGGCGTGCGGGCTGCCGCATCGAACTTGGCCTGGTTGCGTGGCCAGAGCGCGTAGGCGAGCACGCCGGCAAACAGGAGGATGAAGATCAGCAGCCCCCCGGTCTGGGCGAAGTTGGAGAGTGTCTCGTGCATGGCGCTACCTCAGATTCTCGTCGGCTTCGGCCTCGTAGGTGGAGAAATCCACCATGGTGCCGAGCACCTGGAGATAGGCGACGAGGGCATCGAGCTCGGTGACCCGCGAGGGGTCGCCGTCGAAGTCCCGCATCACCGCATCCGGGTAGCGTTCCTGGAAGCCGTCATAATCGGCGGCATAAGGATCCAGCTGGGTGGTGATGTCCGCGACGGCATTCTCGATCATCGCGTCGTCATAGGGCACGCCTACGCGGCGCAGGGCCCGCAGGTTGGCCGCGACGTTGTCGTAGTCCAGCTCGGACTCTTCCAGGAAGGGATAGTCCGGCATGATGGATTCCGGCACCACGGACTGCGGGTCGCGCAGGTGGTCGCGATGCCATTCGTCGGAATACTTGCCGCCGACCCGGGCGAGGTCCGGCCCCGTCCGCTTCGAGCCCCACTGGAAAGGGTGGTCGTACATGCTCTCGGCCGCCAGCGAGTAGTGGCCGTAGCGCTCCACCTCGTCGCGCAGCGGGCGGACCATCTGCGAGTGGCAGTTGTAGCAGCCCTCGCGGATGTAGATGTCCCGGCCCAGCTGTTCCAGCGGCGTGTAGGGCCGCACCCCTTCGACCTCCTCGATCGTGGAGTCGAGGTAGAAGAGCGGGGCGATCTCGACGATGCCCCCGATCGACACCGTGACCAGGATGCCCACGGTCAGCAGCAGGGAGTTCTGCTCGAAGAGCTTGTTGTGGAGCTTGCTCCAGCGGCTTTTCTTCTGTTCTGACATGACGGCCCCCTATTCGGCCGGAACGGCGGCGGACTGGGGAATGACATTCTCGTCTTCCTCTTTCACGTCGCCCTTGATGGTGCGGTACATGTTGTAGGCCATGATGATCGCGCCGCTCAGATAGAGCAGACCGCCGACGGCCCGGATGATGTAGGAGATGTGCATCGCCTCCACGGTCTCCACGAAGGAGAATTCCAGGAAGCCGAGCTCGTTATAGGCCCGCCACATCAGACCCTGCATGATGCCCGCGACCCACATCGAGGTGATGTAGAGCAGGATGCCGAAGGTCGCGATCCAGAAGTGCCAGTCGACCAGCGCCTTGGAGTGCATGCCCTTGCGCTTCCACAGCCAGGGAACCAGGCAGTAGATGGCACCGAAGGAGATGAAGCCGACCCAGCCCAGCGCACCGGAGTGCACGTGGCCGACGGTCCAGTCGGTGTAGTGCGAGAGCGCGTTGACCGCGCGCACGGACATCACCGGGCCCTCGAAGGTGGACATGCCGTAGAAGGCGACCGACAGGACGAGCATCCGCACGACCGGGTCGGTGCGCAGCTTGTCCCAGGCCCCCGACAGGGTCATCAGGCCGTTGATCATGCCGCCCCAGGACGGCATCCACAGCATCACCGAGAAGGTCATGCCCAGCGTCTGCGCCCATTCCGGCAGCGCCGTGTAGTGCAGGTGGTGGGGACCCGCCCAGATGTAGATGAAGATCAGCGACCAGAAGTGGATGATCGACAGGCGGTAGGAATAGACCGGGCGCTGAACGCGCTTGGGGATGAAGTAGTACATGATCCCCAGGAAGCCGGCCGTCAGGAAGAAGCCCACCGCGTTGTGGCCGTACCACCACTGCGTCAGCGCATCCTGCACGCCGGCGAAGAGCGAGTAGCTGCGCGCGCCGAAGAAGCTGACCGGCATGGCCAGATTGTTGACCACGTGCAGCACGGCGATGGTGACGATGAAGGCTAGGTAGAACCAGTTCGCCACATAGATGTGCGGCTCCTTGCGCTTCCACAGCGTGCCGAGGAAGACCAGGAGATAAGCCACCCAGACGATGGTCAGCCACAGGTCGGTATACCATTCCGGCTCGGCATATTCCTTGGACTGGGTGATGCCGATCACATAACCGGTCGCGGCCATGACGATGAAGAGCTGGTAGCCCCAGAACACGAACCACGGCCAGATGCCGCCGGCGATCCGGGTCCGGCAGGTGCGCTGGACGACGTAGAAGGATGTCGCCAGCAGCGCGTTGCCGCCGAAGGCGAAGATCACCGCCGAGGTGTGCAGCGGGCGCAGGCGGCCGAAACTGGTGAAGCCGAACTGCTCGATATTGAGGACCGGGAAGGCGAGCTGGAAGGCGATGACGACGCCGACCAGAAGCCCGGCGATGCCCCAGAACATCGTCGCGATCGCCCCGGCCTTGACCAGGTTCTCGTTGTATTCGCGTTCGTCATTGATGACGCCGCCATTGGCGATCGTTCCGACGAGCAGGATGATGCCCGTCAGGAACCCGCCCAGCAGAAGCCAGGCCTGGCCGCGCATGGCGGCCTCGGGCGCGTAGGCCGCGGAGAATAGCGACCAGAGTGCCCCCAGAACTGTGATGAGAAGGACGACGGCAGTGGAGGGATCGGCCCCTGCGCGCCGCAGCACTTGCGACGAAGTCATTTATGCGCCCCCGGATTGGCTGTTATCGGCTCCGGTTTAGCGCACAATCCCCCAGAAACTCTATGGCAATTTGTCGCGTGCGACGAAATGGAACTGCGACACGCGCTTGCCGCGACGCGGTGGTGGAGAATGCCCGCCCTGCGTTACCGGTCCTTGGACGCAACTATGCAGGCTTCGGGCTTGATTCCCAAGCGCTTTCTGCCCGGTCTCGCCAGAGCGGCGAAAATCGGGACGCGTTTTCCCGGCTCGGGCCGCCACTGCACAAAGCCGGGTACCCGCACCATGCGGGGCGCGCCGGCGCTGCGCCGGATGCCCTAGAGAATCGACTGGCCGGTCTTCTTCCAGTCCGACAGGAAGGCCTCGAGACCGGCATCGGTCAGCTTGTGCTTCACCAGCCCCTTGAGCACGCCCGGCGGCACGGTGGCGACATCGGCCCCGGCCAGGGCGCATTGCTGCACATGGTCCGCCGAGCGGATCGACGCTGCCAGGACCTCGGTCTGGAAACCGTAATTGTCGTAGACGATGCGCAGATTCTCGATCAGCTCCATGCCGTCAACGCCCAGATCGTCCAGCCGGCCGATGAAAGGCGAGACATAGGTCGCGCCGGCCTTGGCCGCGAGCAGGCCCTGATTCGCCGAGAAGCAGAGCGTCACATTGGTCTTGATGCCCTCGCCCGTCAGCGTGCGGCAGGCTTTCAGGCCCTCGAAGGTGAGCGGCAGCTTGATGACGACATTGCCGGCGATCTTCGCCAGCTTGCGCCCCTCGGTGACCATGTCCCCGGCCTCCAGCGCCGTGACCTCGGCGCTGACCGGACCGTCCACCAGGCCGCAGATCTCTTTCGTCACTTCAAGAAAGTCGCGCCCCGACTTGGCGATCAGCGAGGGATTGGTCGTCACCCCGTCCACGAGGCCGGCCTCGTTCAGCTCGTTGATCTCGGAGACGTCGGCGGTATCGACAAAGAACTTCATCACTCAACTCCAATCGGGGCGGCCTGTTTGGCCGCGTCTTACTATGCCGTTGTGACAATTGGAACGGCTTGTCTTGGCGTTTCATGGCACTGGCGGCTTGCCCCCCTTCAAACCGTCATCCCAGCGAAAGCTGGGACCCAGGCGGCTCGGTGGCGGCCGGAATGTCCGATTTTCAGCGACCCGTCATGCCCCGTCTCCGAAGGCCGGCACGAACTCGCGAAGACTGGGTCCCAGCTTTCGCTGGGATGACGGTGCAAAATCAATCCATCGGAGCCCACATCTGGATCGTCTCGTAGAAGTCGGTCCAGTCCGGGTTCGACGCTTCTATGAGTTCCAGCTTCCAGGCGCGTTTCCAGGCCTTGATGCATTTCTCCCGCTGGATGGCGTGACCGAAGTCCTGATGGAATTCGTACCAGACGAGGCGATGCACGCCGTATTTCGCGGTGAAGCGCGAGCCCTTCCCTTGCCGGTGGAGCATGACCCGGTTGCCGATATCCCCGGTCACACCGGTATAGAGCGTTCAGTTCCGCCGGCTCGCCAGAATGTAGACACAAGGGTGCTTGGCCATGTCGACGACAAGCGCTCCGCCTTGCTGGATCAAATGCAATTATAAATTGCATTTTGGCGCTTTCAACCCGAAATGCCTGCATGACTAGTAACTCGCCTGCTCCACGCGGAAGCCCGCTTCGCGCAGGGCGGCTTCGATCCTGTCCATGTGGGCGGCGTCCTGGGCCTCCAGGGAGATGTCGATATAGGTCACCTTGGCGGGCAGGTCGGAGAAGGTCTTGTGGTAGGCGACGTCGGTGACATTGCCGCCGGCGCGCGAGATCACGTCGGAGACGGAGGTCAGCTGGCCGGGCACGTCGACCAGCTCGATGCGCAGCCGCGCCAGGCGCCGCGAGCGCGCCAGATCGCGCAGCAGCAGCGAGGACAGGAGCCGCGTATCCACATTGCCGCCGGTCAGCACGAGACCGACCCGCTTGCCCACGAAACGGTCCGGCGCCGCCAGCACGCCGGCCAGGCCTGCCGCGCCGGCGCCTTCCGGCAGCACGCGCAGATGCGAGATGAAGAGGTTCAGCGCGCGCTCGATCTGGCGCTCGTCCACCAGCAGCACATCGTCGAGAATGTCGGTGAGGATGTCCCGCGTCTGGCGGCCCGGTTCGCGCACGGCAATGCCTTCGGCCAGGGTGAAGCCGCCGATCGGCCGGTCCGTGCCGTGATAGAGATTGGCGAAGGAGGGAAAGAGGTCGGACTGCACGCCGACGAGTTCGATGTCCGGCTTCACCCGCCGCGCCGCCAGCCCGCAGCCCGCCGCCAGCCCGCCACCGCCAACCGGCAGGACGAGCGTATCCAGATCGGGATACTCGGCCAGCATCTCCGCCGCCAGCGTCCCCTGCCCGGCCATCACGACCGGATCGTCGAAAGGATGGATGAAGACCGCGCCGGTCTCTTCCGACAGCGAGAGCGCGTGCGCCTTGGCGGCATCGAAATCGGCGCCGGTGATGTCCACCTCCGCGCCCAGGGCGCGGGTCTGGTGCACTTTCACCATGGGCGTGCCCTCGGGCATGACGATGGTCGCCTTCATGCCCATCGCCTCGGCATGGCGGGCGACGCCCTGGGCGTGATTGCCCGCCGAGGCCGCCACGACGCCGCGGGCGCGCTCGGCCTCGGAGAGCGAGGCCAGGCGGGCATAGGCGCCGCGCTCCTTGAAGGAGCCGGTCGCCTGGAGGTTCTCCAGCTTGACCACGACCTCACAGCCCAGCGCCCTGGACAGGGCGGGCGATGGCAGGCAGGGCGAGCGCAGAATACCGCCCATCCCCTGCTCGTGCAGGCGGTCGACGAAGGCAAAGGCTCCGGCAAGCGAACCGGGAAGCTCGGCGGTCGGTTGTGCGGCGGTCAGCGGCATGGCGTGTCTCCGGGCGGAGAGACCGTCAGACAAGAAAAAGCCCCGCTCCTTTGGGAGCGAGGCCGGTTTTCCGTGTCGTCTGGTCCGTTGGACGTCAAACAGGGAAGGGCAGCGCTCCGGTGAGGGCGAGGCCGATAATAATCGAAATGAGGATGAGGCCGGACATCATCAGCGTCCGGACGTTGGACGTCCGCTCTTCGTCGATCCGTTTGGCAATGGCGATGGCGCGAGCGCGGTTACGCATGTCAGTCCTCGTGTTGCTGTTCATGACAATGGGGTGTCTTGGCCCGCCTGTCCAGCCCCCGCGCCTAACCCGCCCGCTCATATGCCATGCGCAGCCAGTCCAGGAGCTGCGCGTCCACCTCGCCGGGAGAGGCGATCCGCACCCGGTGGGAGACCATGCCGTTGAAGGAACCGGAGGCTTCAAGCCGCCCCTCCGGCGGCACGTCCTTGAGATTGATGCCGACATCGACCCGTGTGCGCGTCGAAGGCTGGATCAGGCCGAACTGCCTGGCCCGGCGCAGGCTGACATAGCTCTTCTTCGGCGCCAGCTCGACATCGCCGCCAAAGCCCGAGACAGCCTCGGCGATCCGGTCGTAGATCGGGCGCAGACCGGCCTTGGCGCCGGCATACTGGGCCGCCACCAGATCGCTTGACGGATCCGTCAGCTGCGCCGCCACGCCGCCGCGCACCTCGTGGGCGACCAGATTGGCGAAACCGTGCGTCATGCCGTGCTCGGTCTTGAGCAGCTTGATCATCTCGCCATGCTTTTCCAGCCCGCTCGCCCTGACGATCGTCACCCATTCGGCCAGGGGTTTTCCGGTCTTTTCCGGCATGTTGGCGATCATCGTCGCGGCCATGTCCTGCGGTGTTTTCGCCATCATGATCTCCTCAAGACTTCGGCGCGCGATCGAGCGGCCAGTTCTCCGAACGCGCCGCCTTCGGCGTCATCGGCGCCATCAGCGAGAACATGAACAGCATCATGCGCCCGCCGAAGGTCGCCTTGCCGGTCTCGACCACGGATTTGAGATTGTCGCCGATGAATTTGGCGCCCTGGGCCATCTGCTTTTCCGACTTCGACACCGGATCGCTCGCGGGATGCTCGTTGATCAGGGTGAATTCGGTGCCGCCCTCCACCTCCTTGAGGATGTAGCGCACCACGGACACCGGATCGTCCGACGTGGTGAAGCGGAAGGTGTGGGCATAGCGATGCGGCGGATCGAACTCGATCACCTCGCCCATCGCCAGGGTGAACTGGCCGTCCGGCGTGCGCATGGCAAACGGCGCGCCCGGCTTCAGCCCCGGCGTGTCGTACTGGCCGCCGAAGAAGAAGGGCAGCGGCCGGTCGGTGCGGATGAGCTCCGACCAGACCGTGTCGATCGAGGCGCGGATCACCACGCGATACATGGATGTGCGCAGCTCGCCATCCGGCGCGGCCTTGGCGGTGTCAGTCATTGGCTTCCCCTGTCCTGGCCGCCCCCTCCCCGGAGCCGGCATCCCATCCGTCCGCCGCAGCGCGCTGCTCGGCGAGATATTTGATGTCCAGCGTGCGACCGGCCCACATTGCCGAATACTCGCTGGCCCAGCGGTCGTGGATCATCTGGATCGGGACCGCATTCATGTAGAGATGCCGCGTCCGGCCGCGCTTCTCGGAGACGATAAGGTCGGCCTCCTCCAGCACCGTCAGATGCCGCATCACGGCGATCCGGCTCACATCGAAACCGGCGGCCACTTCGCCGACGGAACAGCCGGGATGGTTCTTCACATGGTCGAGCATGCGCCGGCGCTGGGCATTGCCCAGGGCCTGAAACACCGCATCCATCGTTGCCGGAGACATCATCGCCGCACCTCAATATGTAATGCATATATTACATATTATTCCGGCACGAAGTCAATTGGCGGGGAAACGGGTCAAACCCGGCCATCAACCAATTGAAATAAATAAATTTCCTGAAAAAAATCCGCGCGAGACGAACGCCTCACCCGGCCGCGATCCGCCGCACGAAGGCGTCCACGCGCTCCGGCTCGATCACGAGCGGCATGTGGCCGCGGTCTTCCATGGTCTCGATGTCCGCCCCGGGCAGGGCCTGGCGCAGCACGGCGATCTGGTCCGCCGCCGAGAGCAGGCGGTCGCCGGTGCCGTAGAACAGGCCCACCGGCACGGTGATCTCGCCGATACGGGCGGTGATGGCGCCCATGTCCCGCGGGATCGCCTGCAGGTCCGTCGACGCCGCGTAGAAGGCATTCGGGCGCAGGCCGAGCAGGCCGCCGCCGCGCATGGCGAAATCCGCCGGCGGCGCGTCGGGACCGAAGACGAAGGCCAGCGTCTTCTCGCCATTGCGGATCGACATCGGCACGGCCAGCGTGTTGGCCACCAGGCGGCGCAGGGCGGGATTGGCGATATCCAGACCGTTGAAGGCCTCGGCCGGCCGGGTGGGCGCCTGGACGAGCGCCGAGACCAGCGCCAGGGCGCGCACGCGTTCGGGATGGTTGAGCGCCAGGGTCAGCGAGACCGCACCGCCCAGGGAGTGTCCGACCAGCACGGCCGGTCCGACCCCTTCCTTCTCCAGCATGGCAGCGATCATCCGGGCCTGTTCGGGGACCCGGGCCTGTTCGTCGCCGTCGCGCTCGGACCAGCCGCAGCCCGGCCGGTCGACGGCGATCACGCGGAAGTCGGCCGCCAGGCGGTCCATGATGTAGCCGAAATTGTGCAGATTGCCGGCCAGGCCGTGGATCAGCACGAGCGGCGGCCCCTCGCCCCGTTCGATCCAGTGGATGCGCCCGCCGGGCACGTCGGTGAAACGTCCGCGCGGCGGAAGGGCGGCCGAGGCCTTTTTCGCCATCGTGGCGGTGAAGCGCCAGGCGGCGAGCAGGCCCAGCGCGACCAGCGCGGCCAGGGCCAGCAGGATCCACAGGATGACTGACAGCATGAGGTTGCCCCTACTCGTTCTTCGCCCCGACCAGGCGGTCCAGTTTCGACCAGTAGCCGACCGGCCAGATCCGTTCGATCAGCGCCATCGCATGAGCGTCCCGGCCGACCAGGATGCGCGGCTTGCGGCGCTCCACCCCGCGCAGGACGATCCGGGCAGCCTCCGGCGGCGGCATCACCAGGAGGCGCCGCGCGCGATCGCGCCCCTCGGACACTTCCCGGTTGCTGGCATCGGCGGGCATGCGGGCGCTTTCGGCGATCCGGGTCGCCACGCCGCCGGGATGCACCACGGTGACACCGACGCCGGAGCCGGCGGCCGCCAGCTCGTGGCGCAGCGCGTTGGAAAAGCCGCGCAGGGCGAACTTGGCAGCGGAATAGGCCGACTGGCCGGGCGGCGAGACAATGCCGAAAATGCTCGACGTGTTGACGATCTGCGCCGGCGCGGACCGTTCCAGCAACGGCAGGAGCGCGCGGGTCAGCCGGACCGGCGCATTGAAATTGATCTCCATGAGCCAGTCGAAATCGGTGTCCGAGACGCGCTCGAACGTACCGCCCAGCGCCACGCCGGCATTGTTGAACAGGAGGTGGAGCGGTTCGCCCGCCTCCACCAGGCCCGCGGCGAACGCCTCGACGGCGGCACGGTCGGCCAGGTCCAGCGCTTCGGTCCGCACGGTCAGTCCCGGCCGGGCCGCGGCTTCCGCCACGCGCGCCAGCCCGGCCCTGTCGATGTCGACGAGCAGGAGGTGCGTGCCCCGGTCGGCGAGTTCTTCCGCGATGGCGGCGCCGATCCCGCTGGCCGCGCCGGTCACCAGCGCCGTACGGCCCTCGAAGGCGAACGCCCCGCTCACTCGGCCGCCTCCCGGCGCAGCGCGGTATGGGTGAGCCGCGGCACGTATTCGCCGGCCTTGGCGAAGCGCATATGCCCGTCCTCGAGCCGGCCGTAGCGGATCGTCACCATGTCGCGCAGATAATTCTGATAGGTCCGCCAAGGTGCGCGCGATCCCTGTTTGGGCAGGTGCGGCAGGGCCCGCTGGACATAGCCCGAGGAGAAGTCGAGCAGCGGCGCGGGGGTCAGGTCGTCCGGCGGAATGGCGACCGCGATATCCGTGCCCGTGCGCTCCATGTAGTTGAGCATGCGGCACACGCGCTCGCAGGTCAGATCCACCTTCAGCGTCCAGGACGCATTGGTGTAGCCGAAGGCCAGGGCGAGATTGGGCATATTGCCCAGCATCATGCCGCGATAGGTGTAGAGATCCTTCGGCTCGACCGGCTGGCCGTCGAGGCTGAGCCGGGA
>Ga0207849_100376_pt1 | contig 16444 bp, 17 predicted proteins | sample TtaePargueraPR_12_FD_187277 | JGI IMG/M metagenome (GOLD analysis project Ga0207849, IMG submission 187277) | Aerobic enrichment media microbial communities from Bioluminiscent Bay, La Parguera, Puerto Rico - Tt and P2 (4) (SPAdes) | ecosystem: Environmental > Aquatic > Marine > Unclassified ...
CCCCTGGGGCTCGTTCAGCTATCGCGACCGGATCTACGGCAACGGGCTGGACGGTATCGGCTACAATGTCATCAAGCGCGACGACCTGCGCGCCGGCGTGCAGCTGCGGCCGGCCTATTCGGTGGAGTCCACGCTGGAAGGGCTCGACAATCCGGACATGGGCGCCGATGCCGCCGTCTACGCCTTCCAGGCGCTGCCCGGCAATTTCGTCGTCGGCGGCCGGATCGCGCACGATGTGGCCGGCGTGTCGGACGGCACGAGTTTCTTCGCGTCGGTCAGCCGCCAGGACGTCACCCGCATCGGTCTGCTGCAGACCACGCTCTACGGGCGCGGCGGCGACGATGCGCGCTCCCAGGCCTATCTCGGCGTGACGCAGGAAGAATCGCTGGAATCGGGCATCGAGGCCTTCCAGGCCGATGGCGGCGTGAATGCGGTCGGCGCGGCGGCCCTGCTGATGGTGCCGCTGGGCGAGAATTACGGTGTCGGCGGTTTCATCAACTACGAACGCGCCACCGGTGCGGGCGCCGACAGTCCGCTGACCGAGCTCAGCGAGAACGGCGCGGACCGGTATCGCTGGGGGCTGATCGTCGTCCGGCGGTTTTCCTCAGCCGACTGATCGCGGCTCCCCGCACATGTTATGATCCGCGCGCGCATGCACCTGTTTTAACCGCGCGCGCGAGACTCTAATATCCCCACTGAAAGTGTGTGCAACTCGTCCCCCGGTTCTTCTGGTCAAGCCGGTTTCCGGCCGCTAATAACCGGGGGAAGCGTTAACGCGCGGGGAGAATCCATGTTTTACGGCGTCAGCCTCACCGCCATCCTGGTGGCGCTCTGGCTCACTCTTTCGGGGCCCTATACGCTCAGCGGCGACTATCCGATGGTGATGGGGCTGGGCGTGATCTCGATCGCGGCCACGGTCGCACTGACCTTTCGCATGCGGATCGTCGACCGCGAGACGGTGCCGGTCATTCCGGCGCTCTCGCTGTTCGCCTACTGGTCCTGGCTGGGGCGCGAGATCGTCAATGCCAACCTGGCCGTGCTGCGCCTGGTGATGAAGCCGGAACTGGACATCGAGCCGCGCCTGGTGCGCGTGCCGGCCAAGCAGCGCTCGGGCCTGGGCCTGTGCGTCTTCGCCAATTCGATCACGCTGACGCCGGGCACGGTGACGGTGGATGTGGAGGATGACGGTTTCCTCGTGCATGCGCTGGACAATTCCTTCACCGATCCGGAGGGCTTCGCGGAAATGGGCGCCCGTTCGGACATCGCCTCGGACGGCCGCCGGAAGGAGATTGCCTGATGGAGCTGATCAACTTCCTCGTCGCGCTGGGGGTCGCCGTTGCGATGGCGATCATGCTGGCGCGGCTCTTCGTCGGCCCGACGCTCTACGACCGCGTGCTCGCCATGAATTCCTTCGGCACCAAGACCGTGCTTTTCCTGCTGGTCTTCTCGGCGATCGCCGGCCGCCAGGATGCGATCGACATCGCGCTGCTCTACGCGCTGATCAATTTCGTCGCGACCGTCGCGATCCTGAAATTCTTCCGCTACCGCTCGCTGGAAATCGCCCTGGCGCAGATGTCCCTGCGCAAGGCGCTGGACGGGGAGTACGAGAAATGAACTGGGGCGAGATCGTACACTACGCGCTCTATGCCGTTTCCGTGGGCTCCATGGCGCTCGGCCTGGTCTTCGTGATCGCCGGCGCGACGGGCGTGATGCGCCTGCCGGACTTCTACACCCGCATGCATGCGGCCGGGGTCACCGACACGATGGGCGCGGAACTCATCATCATGGGTCTGATCCTGCAGGCGCCGGACTGGCAGACCGTGGCCAAGCTGCTGCTGGCCGGCCTGCTGCTCTTCCTGACCAGCCCGACCGCCACCCATGCCATCGCCAATGCCGCGCACCGCGCCGGACACAAGCCGCGCCTGTCGCGCTTCCATCCGCCGCACCCGTCCGAGGCCGGCAAGGGGGAGGGCCAGTAGATGGATCACACAGACCTCACCCAGTATCTGGACTATGCGCTGATCGCCATGCTGCTCGCGGTCGGTTTCGCCATCGTCCGGCTGCGCAACCTCTTTGCCGTGGTGATGCTGACCGGCGTCTATTCGCTGCTGTCGGCGGCCTGGTTCGTCTCGCTCGACGCGGTCGACGTGGCCTTCACCGAAGCGGCCGTCGGCGCGGGGATTTCCACCGTGCTGATGCTGGGCGCCATGCTGCTGACCGCGCGCGAGAGCGAGCCGGCCGGCGCCCGGCGCCACTGGGCGGCCTTCGCCGTCGTGGCCGCCGCAGGCGCGGCGCTCTTCTTCGCCATTCCGGACATGCCGGTCTATGGCGATCCGACATCGCCGGCCAATTCCTATGTCGGCATGGACTACATGTCCTCGACGCCGGAAGACATCGCCATTCCCAACGTGGTCACCGCCGTGCTGGCCTCCTACCGGGGCTATGACACGTTCGGCGAGACCGTCGTGATCTTCACCGCCGCGCTCGGCGTCATGCTGCTCCTGGGCTTCGGCACCGGCCGTCGCGAGGAGGAGGAAGGCGAGGAAGAGGAGGACAAGGCATGAGCCCGCACCTGATCCTGCGCGTCGTCTCCAAACTGCTGATCCCGATGATCGTCGTGTTCGGCTTCTACGTTCATTTCCATGGCGATTTCGGACCGGGCGGCGGCTTCCAGGCCGGCGTCATCATCGCCGCGGCGGTCATCCTCTACGCGCTGATCTTCGGCATGGAAGAGGCCCGCAAGGCCGTGCCGCCGGTCGTCGTGCGCTACGGCGCGGCGCTGGGCGTGCTGATCTATGCCGGTACCGGCATCGCGACCCTGTTCATGAACGGGGCGGGCGAGGCGCTGAACTTCCTCGACTATGACGCGCTGCATCCCGACCAGTCGCACCATACCGGCCAGCACTACGGCATCATCCTGGTCGAACTGGGCGTGCTGACCACGGTGACCTCGGTCATGCTGGCCATCTTCTACGCCTTTGCCGGCCGCGTGCCGGACATTCCGGAAGAGGAGTGGTGAGCATGCTGGAAATCATCCTCGAGCGCTTCAACTACATTCCGATCATCATCCTGATGATGACCGGTCTTTATGTGGTGATCGCCACCGGCAATCTGGTGAAGCGCCTGGTCGGCCTGTCGCTGTTCCAGACCTCCGTCTTCCTGCTCTACATCACCATCGGCAAGGTGTTCGACGGCCAGCCGCCGATCATCGCCGATGCCGGTCATGGCGAGGACGCCGGCCACGGCGCCGAGACGGCCGGTCATGCGGCCGAAGCCGCCGGACACGCGGCCGAGGTGGCCTATTCCAACCCGCTTCCGCACGTCCTCATCCTCACCGCCATTGTCGTCGGCGTGGCGACCCTGGCCGTCGGCCTGGCGCTCGTGGTTCGCATCCGCGAGGCCTACGGCACGATCGAGGACGACGCGCTCAACGCGGCCGATTATTCCCTTGAGACCGGGAGCGCCGAATAAATGGACATGCTGGCCTCACTTCTGCCGGCGGGCGTTGCGGTGCACGCGCCCGCGCTGATCGTCGTGATCCCGCTGATCATGGCGGCCGTGGCCGCCTTCATGCCGAAGGGCCTGTGGGCCTGGGGCGTCACGCTCGTCACGGCCATTGCCGTCGCCATCCTGTCGCTGAACATTCTCGGCCAGGTCTCCACGGGCGGCGTGATCTCCTATGCCATGGGCGGCTGGGCGCCGCCGGCGGGGATCGAGCTGCGCGTCGACATGCTCAACGTGCCGCTCCTGCTCCTGGTGGGCATTGTCGGCCTCCTGTGCGTGATCTACGCCCTGCCGTCGGTGGCCGACGAGATCGCCAAGAAGCAGCAATCGCTCTTCTACTCCGCCTTCCTGGTCTGCTTCGCCGGCCTGCTGGGCGTGACGATCACCGGCGACGCCTTCAACGTTTTCGTCTTCCTGGAAATCTCCTCGATCTCCACCTACACGATCATCGCCATGGGCGCCGGCAAGGACCGCCGCGCCCTGACGGCGAGCTATAACTATCTCGTCCTGGGCACGATCGGCGCCACCTTCTTCGTGATCGGCGTCGGCTTCCTCTACATGGCGACCGGCACGCTCAACATCGCCGACATGGCGGCGGTGCTCGAAGAGACGGGGCACAACCGGGTCACCGAGGCGGCCTTCGCCTTCATCGTGGTGGGCCTGGGCCTGAAGGCGGCGATGTTCCCGCTGCATGTCTGGCTGCCCAACGCCTATGCCTTCGCGCCGAATTTCGTGACGGCCTTCCTGGCCTCCACGGCGACCAAGGTCGCCTTCTACGCCCTGGTGCGCTTCGTCTTTTCCGTCTTCCACCCGGAAGTGGCCTTTGTCTCCATGTCCTTCACCTGGCTGTTCGCCGTGGTGGGCGTGGTCGCGATGATGGTCGCCTCGGTGCAGGCGGTCTTCCAGACCGATGCGCGGCGCTTGCTGGCCTATTCCTCCGTGGCCCAGGTCGGCTACATGATGCTCGGCCTCGGCATGGGCACCGCGGCCGGCCTGTCCGCCGGCATGCTGCACCTGATGAACCACGCCCTGATGAAGGGTGCGCTCTTCATGGCGCTGGGCGCCTTCGCGCTGAATTTCGGCGTGCGCCGGGTCAAGGATCTCGCCGGTCTCGGCCAGACCATGCCGGCCTCCTCGGCGGCCTTCACGGTGGCGGGGCTGTCCCTGGTCGGCGTGCCGCTGACCGTGGGCTTCACCTCGAAATGGTATCTCGTCACCGCCGCGCTGGAGCGCGGCTGGTGGTGGGCCGTCGCGGCGCTGATGATCTCCTCGCTGCTGGCGCTGGCCTATGTCGCCCGCCTGCTCGCGGCGATCTGGATGGAGAACCCGCCGGCCAGCCGCGGCGGCACGCCGCCGGCCCGGCGCCTGGCGCCCTGGATGGTGCTGGCGCCGATGAGCGTGCTGGCCGTCGCCAATATCTATTTCTTCTTCCACGCCGACCCGCTGGTCGGCCTGGCCCGCGCGGCCGCCAACGCCGTGATGGGAGGAAACTGAGCCGATGTGGACGCCTGAACTTTCCCTCGCCCTGGCGCTGGCCATCCCCGCCATCGGCGGTGTCGCCGTGGCGCTGCTGGGCAAGCATCCCAATCTGCGCGAGGCCGCGACGCTGGTCTCCGCCGTGCTGCTGGCGCTGAACGTTGCCTATCTCGTCGAGATCGCGCCGGGCCATCCCACGCTGGAACTGGCCAATCTTGCGCCGGGCCTGCACCTGGTCTTCCGCCTGGAGCCGCTGGGCGCGATGTTCGCGGCCGTCGCCTCGGGCCTGTGGATCGTCAACTCGCTCTATTCCATCGGCTACATGCGCGGGAATAACGAGAAGAACCAGACGCGCTTCTATGTCTGCTTCTGCATCGCCATCGGCGCCGCCATGGGCGTGGCGCTGTCCGGCAACCTCTTGACGATGTTCCTCTTCTACGAGGTGCTCACCCTGTCGACCTATCCGCTGGTCACGCACAAGGGCGACGAGAACGCCAAGCGCGGCGGCAAGATCTATCTGTCCATCCTGCTGGGCACCTCGATCGGCCTCCTCCTGCCGGCGGTCATCGCCACGCACTTCCTGGCCGGTTCGACCGATTTCGTCGCCGGCGGCCTGCTGGCGATCAATGGCGTGACGCCGATGGTGGCCAGCGTGCTGCTGATCCTGTTCGCCTTCGGTATCGGCAAGGCGGCCCTCATGCCGGTCCACCCCTGGCTGCCCAACGCCATGGTCGCGCCGACCCCGGTCTCCGCCCTGCTGCACGCCGTGGCCGTGGTGAAGGCCGGCGTCTTCGCCATGCTCAAGGTGGGCACCTACATTTTCGGCCCCGAACTCATCGCGGCCGCGCCGGCCTCCGACGCGCTGGCCTGGATCGCCGCCATCTCCATCGTGCTGGCGTCCATCGTGGCGATGACCAAGGACAATCTGAAGGCCCGGCTGGCCTTCTCCACGGTCTCCCAGCTCTCCTACGTCACGCTGGGCGTGATGCTGGCCTCGCCGCTGGCCATGCTGGGCGGGGCGCTGCAGATCGTCATGCACGCCTGGGGCAAGATCACCCTCTTCATGAGCGCCGGCGCCATCTATACCGCGACCAAGAAGTCCGAAATCTCCGAAATGGCCGGTCTCGGCCGCTACATGCCCTGGCTCTTCATCGCCTACACGGTGGGCGCGCTGTCGATCATCGGCCTGCCGCCGCTGGGCGGCACCTGGCCGAAGCTCTTCCTGATGCAGGGCGCCTGGGACAGCGGGCACGGCCTCCTGATCGTGGCGCTGGTCGCCTCGTCCATCCTCAACGTGGCCTATCTCCTGCCGATCTCGGCGCGCGGCTTCTTCGCCGCGCCGGAAGAGGCCAAGCTGAAGAAGAAGCCGCCCATGCTGGTCATCCTGCCGCCGGTCATCACGGCGACGGGCGTGCTGGTCCTCTTCTTCCTGATCGGGCCGCTGCGCGACTATCTCGCGCCGGTCTTCATGTCGTCGTCCCTTGCTGCGGAGGCCGCATCGTGAGCGATCAATCCGGCAAACATGATGAGCATATCCACCCGCTCGCCCGGCCCTTCCTGTGGCTGGATGCGAACTGGCTGAAATCCTCCATGCTCTGGGTCCTGCTGGTGCTGGCCGTCGGCGCCGCGGCGATCGACTTCGTCCACCACCGGCACGAATACGTCCACCTGGCCGAGATGACGGGCTTCTACGCCCTGTTCGGCTTCGGCTCCTTCGTCCTGGCCGTGATGGTGGGCTGGTTCGTGATCCGCGGCTTCCTGGGGCGTGACGAAGACTATTGGGACGGGGAGGGCGATCAATGATCGAGGCTTTCTACGACGTCTCCCCGGCCTGGCCGGTCATCATCGGCGGGCTGATCGCGGCGGCCGTGCCCAACCACTATGTGCGCAAGGGCCTGGCCCTGATCGCGCCGGTGCTGGCGGGCCTGCTCTGGTTCAACGTGCCCTCCGGCGAGCATACCGGCGGCATCATCGAGCTGGGCGGCTTCACGCTGGAGACCTTCCGCTATGACGGTCTGTCGCGCATCTGGGGCCTGATCTTCATCATCGCCGCCTTCATCAATGCGCTTTACGGGCTGCACTCGAAGGACCGCGTGGGCGATGCCTCCGGCCTGATCTATGCCGGCGCCGGGCTCGGCGCGGTCTTCTCCGGCGACCTGCTCTCGCTCTTCTTCTTCTGGGAGCTGACGGCGATCTCCTCGGTCTTCCTGATCTGGGGCTCCAAGACCAACGAATCCTACAAGGCGGGCCTGCGCTATCTGGCGATCCACGTCCTGTCCGGCGTGATGCTGCTGGCCGGCGCGGTGATCCATGCCGCCGATACGGGCAGCTGGGCCTTCGACAGCTCGCTCTCGGTGGAGACGCTGGGCGGGATGCTCATCTTCCTCGCCTTCGGCATCAAGTGCGCCTTCCCCTTCATGCACAACTGGCTGCAGGACGCCTATCCCAAGGCGACCGTCACCGGGGCCGTCGTGCTCTCCGCCTTCACCACCAAGCTGGCCGTCTACGCCCTGGCGCGCGGCTATGCCGGCACCGACATGCTGATCTGGATCGGCGCCATCATGACGGCCTTCCCGGTCTTCTTCGCCGTGGTGGAGAACGACCTCAGGAAGGTGCTGTCCTACTCGCTGAACAACCAGCTGGGCTTCATGGTGGTCGGCATCGGCGTGGGCACCGAGCTCGCCATCAATGGCGCGGCGGCGCACGCCTTCGTGCACATCATCTACAAGGCGCTCCTCTTCATGAGCATGGGCGCGGTGCTCTACCGCGTCGGCACGGTGAAGGCGTCCGAACTGGGCGGCCTGTTCAAGACCATGCCGGCCACGGCACTGTTCTGCATCATCGGCGCCGCCTCGATCTCCGCCTTCCCGCTCTTCTCCGGCTTTGTCGCCAAGGCGATGACGCTGGCCGCGGTGGCGCACGAGCATCACTATGTCGTCTGGTTCATCCTGCTGTTCGCCTCGGCGGGCGTGCTGGAGCACTCGGGCATCAAGATCCCGTATTTCGCCTTCTTCGCCCACGACAAGGGCCACCGCGTCCGCGAGGCGCCGGTCAACATGCTGATGGCGATGGGGATCGCGGCGCTGATGTGCGTCTATCTGGGCTGGCCGGACATGTTCGGCATCCCGGGCGGTTATCGCGCGCTCTACAATCTCACGCCCTTCCCGGAGGTGGCGAACGAGTATCCGATGTGGACCTTCGACCACGTCGTCGGCCAGATGCAGCTCCTGCTCGCGGCGCTCTTCGCCTTCGCCTTCCTGGTGCGCATGAAGTGGTATCCGGACGAGAAGCGCTCGATCAATGTCGACTTCGACTGGGTCTATCGCCGTGCGCTCGACGGTGCGGCGCGCTGGGGCTTTGCCATGTTCGGCCGCCTGTGGGCCTCGATCGGCAATGTCGTGGCCGCCGGCCGCAACCGGATGGGCGGCCGCCTGTTCCAGGCATTCAGTCCTATGGGCGCCCTCAGCCGGGATATCCCCTCGGGCCTGCTGGCGATCTGGACCAGCGCGCTCCTGGCCATCGTCCTGCTGATCGCTTACCTCGCCCCATAAGTCATAAGGGGTTACGAGACAGGAGAGGGCGCCACACGCAAGGGTGGCGCCCTCTTTCTTTGCAACGCAGATAGGAATATTATCCCCACCCGGGCGTAGTCCACCTAGCCTTCTTTCACACCGCGGTCCCTCGGACGGGCCGGGTGAGACCGGGAGTGCAGGATGGAACAGGCGATTGAAAAACTGACCGACGACGTGGCGCGGGCCCGGCTCGCCCAGAGCGCGGCGGCCTATGCCTTCGGCGTCACCCAGCAGGATGTCGAGGCGCCGACACGGCGCTCCCGCGAGGCGGCGCTGGCCCGCCAGGCGGCGATGTATCTGGCCCATGTGGCTTTCGAACTGCCGCTTTCCCGCGTCGCCCAGGCCTTCGGCCGCGACCGCTCCACCGCCGCCCATGCCTGCCACCGGATCGAGGACCGGCGCGACGACCGCGAGTTCGATGCCTGGATGGATGCGCTGGAGGAAAGCCTGCGCGCCACGCCGCGCATCGTGCTGGATCTCCACCGCGAGGGCGGGGCATGAGCGCGCCGGCCTGGCTGCGCAAGCTGGCCCGCGACGGCGCGGTGCTGCTGCCCCATGGCGAGGCCCATGCCGTCTTCGCCTCGGCCGACCGCCGCCGCCGGCCCCTGGCACGGGTCTCGGCCGCCCAGCTGGCCCGGGCCGAGCGCGAGGGCTGGCTCGCCCGGCGCGGGGCAGGCCATGTCCTCTCCGCGAAAGGATACGCCACACTGCGCGACACGGGCGACACGCCAACGTCGCACCGGCAAGTCCTGGAAGACCGCCATGTGATCCGTGAAAACGGCCGCATCGACACGGTGCGGGCGAATGCCCGCGAAGGCGCGCTGGGCAAGTGGGCGGGCCTGCTCGGCCCCGCCGAACGCAATGCCGCCGAGCGCTTCCTGGCCGACTATCACCGCTCCAGCCTGGTCCAGAATATCACCCGCAACTGGTCGCCCACGGCCACGCGCCGCGGCGAGGGGCGCCGCCGGGGGCCGGAGGATGCGGCGCTTGGCGCGATCGCGGCGAAGGACCGGGTGCTCGATACGCTCGATGCGCTCGGCCCGACCTTCGCGCGCATCGTCGAGGCGATGCTGGTGCGCGAGGAAAGCCTGGCGGCCATGGAACGCCGCTTCGGCTGGGGCCGGCGCTCCGGCGGCACGGCGGTGAAGCTGGCGCTCGCGCGCCTGGCGGAGATCTACGGGACGGGGTGAGAAGGCCCCGTATACCGCACTGTCAGACCATGATTTGTCATCCCGGCCGTATGGCCCGCGCAGGCGGGCCGGAGAGCCGGGACCCATACGCGCCAATATCAGCCGAAAGCAGGCTCGACATCCGCGACAGCTGGATCGGCACCGGGACTATGGGTCCCGGACTTGCGCCCGGCTTGCGCGGGGCATCCATCCGGGATGACACCCGTTCGGGATGATGAGGATCAGGCCTCCGCCGCGGCGCGGATCCGTCCGATCATCGCGTTGAGACCGTTGGAGCGTTGCGGGGAGAGGTGTTCGTCCAGGCCGATGCGGCGCAGGACTTCGCGGGCGTCCACCGAGAGGATGTCCTTTCGGGCGCGGCCGGAATAGAGGCGCAGGAGCAGGGCGGCGAGGCCGCGCACGATATGGGCGTCGCTGTCGGCCCGGAAGACCAGCGTGTCGCCCTGCGGCTCGGTGACCAGCCAGACCTGGCTGACACAGCCCTTCACCTTGTTGGCGTCGGTGCGGTCGGCCTCGGGCATGTCGGGCAGGGCCTTGCCCATGTCGATGAGATACTTGTAGCGCTCCTCCCAGTCGCCCAGGAGGTCGAACTCGTCGACGATGTCGTCGATTTCGGTGTTGATGTCGCTCTGTGCCGTCATGTCAGAGCCGACCTAGTGCGGCTTGGACGGCATGGCAAGCATGCGCTGCGGTGAATGCCGGCTCCCGTGGCGGGGGAGGGCTTAGGAGGCCTGGCGCGCTTCGCGTTCGTCGAGGGCGGCCTCGATACGGGTGGCGGCCATGTCGGTGAGGAAACCGCCGAGCCGGGCAGCTTCGCGGCCGGCATCGCAGACGGCGGCATTTTCCAGGCACCAGTCGCTGACCGGCTGGCCGGCATCGATGCGGGCTTCGGTCACGTTTTCGGGCAGGTCAAAAGCCTCGCCGGCGAAATCGCGGGGAACGAAGACGCTGACGACCGCGAGCCAGAGGGCTGCGCGAATGAGAAACATCATGACCGACCTCCTTTGTGGGCACCGGGTTCTTATTGGCACCGGCGACGAGGTAGACCTCGCCAATGCAGGAATGAGGCTAGTCGAAATCTCCAAGTAATTCGAGCGAATCCGCCGTTAACCAAGAATGCCGTGCAAATATGGAGCAGCGGTTTTTTGTAAAATTTGCCCGCAATTTTATTTTGTCTCCGATCGAGACACTTTTTGTTAACAGACCGGAATCGCAGTCGTTCGAATGCAGTCTATTCGGACGTATCCGCCGTATCGAGGCAGCGGCTGACGTCAAGCAGGGCATGTTCGGCGATGCAGAAACTGTCCTCGTACTTGAAGTGACCGGCGGCCACGCATTGCGACAGGTCCAGCCGCACCCAGGCCAGGCAGCGCTCGACCATGGGGTCGCTGAGCAGCGTGTCGATGGCGGCATCGGTGTCGGCCACGCTGCCGTCGAGCGATTGCAGGGCGGCCACGGAGAGGATGCGGCCGATGCGCGTGCGGTCGGGATCGGGCACGGCCTCGCCGACGGTGAGCGAGAGCTGCGGCGACAGCGCGTCGTCCAGCGGTGGGGCGGTGTCCAGATCGAGCGGTTCGAACAGGGCCGAGGCGGGCATGGCCTGGCCGAGCCCGGTATCCAGCGACATGCGCAATTCCTCGGACAGCGTGATCGGGCTGTCGTCGATCTCGGAGATCGCGGCAAGCCGGTCGGCGCGGTCGCGATAGACGCGGTTGGCCCAGCGTTCGGACTGCAGCGAATAGGCCGCGGAGCGATAGCGTTCGGACACCGAGCGGATCTCGTCATTGTCGCGGCCGATCGCGTCGATCACCGAATCCTGGGCATCCGGCGCGGCGGAAAAACTCGTGGCGAAGGCGGGATCGTTCATCAGCCCGGACAGGGCCGCTTCCGGACCGTAATAGTCGGCCAGTTCGCGGACCTGGTCGATATAGTCGGGGTGATGCGCCGCGATGATGGCGGCATAGGCGATCCAGGCCCGCACGAGCCGGTCCTCGCCATAGAAGGCGGACAGGCGGTCCATCGCCTGGTCGAGATCGGTGCCGGACTGGATCGGCGCGTTGCGCAGGTCGGCGACGACGCTGTGATAGGCGGCATATTCGCCGGCCGAGTTGCGCACGATGTCCTCGTCCTGCGGCGGAGCCGGTTCGAGCTGGAGGCGCGGTTCGGCGGCCTGTCCGGTTTCCGTCCCGGCCTGGCCGGAAGCGGTCTGGTCGGGACCAGCTTGATCGGAAGCAGCCTGGTCGGGTGCGGTCTGGGTTTGGAGGGTGGGCGCGGTCTCCGGCGTGTCCTGCATGGCCGTCGTCGCCAGAAGGAGCGCCGTGAGGGAACTGATAAACATCGTAAAACTCCTGCCACGTCCCGGCACCATATTGCCTTGCCGGACGAATACCGCCAAGTCTCTATGCGTGATGAATTATTCCCTGCGCTGCTGCGTCGGGAAATGTAAATGAACCGATCTTAAGATTCAGCATTTGTTAACGATGAAGGCGAAGATTCCGTGAAGGAATCGATCCCAAGTCGCACCGGTTGAGACATGGACCCCAAGAGCCACGACATCACGGCCTGGATCGCGCGCCGCGCCGGCGCGATTGTCAATCTTGTCTGGATTGGCACGCTGATCGCGGCTGCGCCGCAGGTCTGGCCGATCCTGGGCGGTCCGGAGTGGATGCGCGCCCTGGGACTGGCTGCGCTCGCCCTGCCGGCGCTGGCCGGCTTCATGCTGATGCCGCGCCTGTCGCGGCCTTTCGAACGTTTCCTGCTGGCCATGATCTGGACCGGCTTCGCCGCCGGCATTGCCGTGACCGGCGGCGGCGTGACGGGGATTGCCGCGCTGGCCTTCCTGCTCGCCCCGGCCGTGGCGTCCGCCAGCACGACCCGCGACGGTGTGGTCAAGGCGGCCTCCCTGTCGGGACTGGCCGCCCTGGTCGTTGCCGCCCTCCAGGCCACGGGCTTCATCGCGCCCGCTCCGATGGCGGTGGAACTGCATCTGCCCTTCGTGCTGGGCTGCGCGCTGATGCTGGCGACGGGCTTCGGCCTGGGCGCCCTGCGCGCGGTGCGCGAGGCCGACGCCGTGCGCCGCGAGGCCGAACGCGGCCGGATCCGCACCCAGGCTTTCGACACCGCGCCGGCGGCGCTGGTGGCCTGCGATGGCGACGGCAATATTCTCGCCGCGTCGGACGGTCTGCGCGAACTCTCGCCGGGTCTGCCCCGCGAACTGGCCGGCCTGCCGCTCTCCGACTTGTCCTTCGACGAGCACACGCGCACCGAGCTGGGCGCCGCCGCACGCCGGGCAGCCCTGAAACCGTCCAGCGGTCATCTCGTCCTGCGCGGAAATACCGGCGACGAAGCCGATGTCCGTTTCCAGACCCGCCCCTTGCCGGGCGGCGGCGGCAGTGTGGCGGTCCTGGCCGAGGACCACACGCCCGCGCTGGAAGCCCGTCTGCGCGAAGCGGAAAGCGCCCGCGAGAGCGCCGAGGAAGAGGCCCGGGCCAAGTCGCAATTCCTCGCCTCGGTGAGCCACGAGCTGCGCACGCCGCTCAACGCCATCATCGGCTTTTCCGACGTGATGAAGGCGCGCCTGTTCGGGCCGATGCCCGCGCGCTATGCGGAATATGCCGACCTGATCCATGAAAGCGGCCAGCACTTGATGGAGCTGATCGGCGACGTGCTCGACATGTCGAAGATCGAGGCCGACCGCTACGAGCTGGTGCGCGAGCGTTTCGACATCGACGAGATCGTCGGCCTGGCCGCCAAGATGATGCGCCTGCAGGCCGAAGAGGCCGGCATCACCCTGTCGGTCAAGCGCAATGGCGAGGCCGTCCCGGTGCAGGGCGACCGCAAGGCGCTGCGCCAGATCCTTCTGAACCTGCTGTCCAATGCCGTGAAGTTCACGCCGGAAGGCGGGGCGATCGTGGTGATGGCGCGTCCGTCCGGCGGCCAGCTCGTGCTGGCGGTCGGCGACAGCGGCGTGGGGATCGATCCGGAAGAGGCCGAGCGCCTCGGCCAGCCCTACCGGCAGGCGGCCAATGCCCGCGATATCGAAAAGCGCGGCACGGGGCTGGGCCTGTCCCTGGTCCGGGCGCTGGCCGAACTGCATGGCGGCCACATGACCATCGCCTCGCGCAAGGGCGTGGGCACGACCGTCACGGTCACCCTGCCCATCCTGGCGGAACAGCGCGGCGAAGTGGAAAACTGGCCGGCGGATGCATCCGGCCTCGACGTGCGCCAGCAGATCGAGCGGGCCCAGGCGGCGTCGAAAGACATCAGCCCGCCCGTCGTCGGCAAGACGCAGGCCGGCTGAGCGCGGCCTCAGCTGCGCGGATCGGCCAGATTGCCCGAGCGCACGAAGGCGCGGGCCGCGCCGAAATCCCCGATCTCGAAATAATGCTGACCGACGATCCGGCCCTGCCCGTCGATGAGTTCGATCCGGGCGGCCTCGCGCGGGTCGCGCGCCTCCAGCGCGGCGATCGCGCTGTCGGGAAAATGGAAGACGAGGCCGTTTCCGCTGCGGGTGAGGGCGGCTCGTTCGGCCTGCGTGCCGCGGCCGCTCGTCCAGATCAGCGTGCGGGCATAGTCCGGCGGGGTCCAGTCGGCCCATTCCGCACCGGCCGGTGCCGGGAAATGGCCGTCCAGCGTGGGGTCGTAGAGATCGGGTTCGCGGCGGATGTCGCGCAGCACCAGAACGGCGGACACGGCGCCGCCGCTGTCCGGCATGGCAGCGGTGAAGCGGATGCGGTCGTCGATCCGGCTCAGTCCGGCGCGCAGTGCGCCGGTGTCCTGAAGGGCGGCCCAGACCGGCTCTCCGGCGATATAGGAGCGCGTGGCGGTCCAGTCGAATGCCTCGCCGGCAAAATGCATGTCGCGCAGGCGCTGCCAGCCCAGAAAGGCGTCGGCGATGCGGGCGCGCAGATCGGCGACGTCCTGCCGGCTGCAATCGGTGGCGGCGGCCTGGGCCTCGATCTCGTCGGCATAGTCCTCGAGGGCGTGCACGGAGACGCCGTCGCGCAGCAGCGAGCCGCGGGCCTGCAGGCGTCCCGCCTCCAGGGCGGCGCGCTGGCCCGGCGTGAACAGGTCGCAGCGCGCGTCCAGATCGAGCGCCAGCTGCCGTTCGCCGAAAATCAGCCCGGTGGCGTCATTGGCCAGAGCCGGGGCGCCGGCGGCCGCCAGGGCCAGCCCGATGCCGGCCGTGCGAAGGCATGTGGTGATCGAAAAGCGCATGTGACGTCCCGTTCCCTAAGGCGAGGGGTGTAGCACGCACGCTTTTATGGCCCGTGAAGAAGGAGGGTTAATTCCCGCCTAAGGCATTGGATAAAATGAGGGTTGAATTCAGGCCGTTTCTTCCCGGCGGCGGCGCAGCAGGCCGCGCAGCAGCATCAGAAGGGCGGCGCCGAACAGCAGGAAGGCGGCGTCGCGCGTATGGTCGAGCGCGAATTCCTGGGCGCGATCGGCCAGGGTCGGCGGTGCGACGGAGAAGTCCAGCGGCGTGACGCCACGCGCGCTCCACACGGCGGCCCGGCCTTCCAGCGCCGACCACAGGTCGGAGCGGGCCAGCTGACGGCCGGCATTCTCGAAAGAGGCGATGTCCGGCGCGGTCAGCGTGCCGATCCAGCGCTCCGCATTGCGGCGGTCGCGGAAGAGCGAGGCGACGCCGACGCCCAGTTCGGCGCCTTCGCCGGTCGAGGTGGTGCCGTCGTCGGCATAGGCGGCGGCGGCCAGGCGCATCAGGCCGCGTTGGCCGCGCGAACGCTCGGCGGCCCGCAGGGCGGCGCGCAATTCTTCCGGCGCATTGCGGTCGACGGCGTCGAACTCGGTCGAGTTCGGCCCGATGACCAGAAGGTTGTGATTGGCCGGGGCCGTTTCGCCGGCATCGCCGTACCAGGCGTAGAGCCAGGCTTCCCCGCCGATCAGGGCGGCGCGGGCCAGCACCGAGAGCGCGCCATGGCGGTCGCTGTCGAAGCGGGTGGAGAACTGCACGGCGGTGCGGGCGCCCTGGTCGGCGCTGAAGGGCAGGCCGCTGGAGGCGAAGGTGCGCAGGTCGGCCCGGTCCATCGCGGTGCGGTCGAGATCGACGGAGCGGCGTCCCAGGCGGTCCGCGGAGATGGCGTCGGCGGCCAGGAAGGTCGCGCCATAGCCGGCAAAGGAACGCGCGCCCATCAGCCGCGCCGCGGCCGTGGCTTCGTCGATATTGCGGCCCGTCACGATCAGGCGCGGCTGGCCATTGTCGCGGCGGAAGGCGATTTCCGGTCCCTGGCTGTCCTGGGAGCGCAGTGCGGCACGGTCGGCCTCGTCGAGGCGGGCCAGCTCGGCGACCCGAACGACCAGATCGGCATTTTCCGCATCGCCCGTGAAGATCGGCACGGCGCCGGCGCGCAGGGCGAGGGCCTGGGCGAGAAGGCTTTCCAGCGTGATGCGTTCGCGGCCGCTATCGGTCATGAGGGCGATGCGGCGCGGCGCGGCGAAATCGGCGCCCAGGGCGCGTTCCAGCGCGTCCAGCGTTTCTAGCGGCGCGACCGGTTCCAGCGTCAGGCGAAGGCGCGAGCGCCGGGCGTCCACGATCCAGCCGGTCGAGGCGCTTTCGGTGGAATAGGCGATTTCCAGCACGTTGTTGCCGGGACGGAAGTCGGCCGAGAACAGCGCGAAGCGGGCTTCCATGGCGCGCGGCTGGGGACGGATGATGATCGGCTCGCCGCCATTGACGGTGAC